>Ga0247611_10000767_pt1 | contig 62354 bp, 86 predicted proteins | sample 177DNAGHGhighgp2_FD_192422 | JGI IMG/M metagenome (GOLD analysis project Ga0247611, IMG submission 192422) | Sheep rumen microbial communities from Palmerston North, Manawatu-Wanganui, New Zealand - 1770 DNA GHGhigh gp2 | ecosystem: Host-associated > Mammals > Digestive system > Stomach > Rumen... | reverse complement strand
CTTTGATATTTCCCCGGGGGGATTAAAAGCCAAAAGCCTTCCACCAAAACCGGGGCGAAAGGATGTCAAAAGTATGAGTGATGACGATAGAAACGAAAGCAAACCGAGTAGAAAGAGACCGCATACCGGAGTGGCTCATTCAGCTGAAGCTCGGGAAAGCCAGGTTTGCGCAATGGCGATTGACTTGGCTGAGAAAAAGATTAGAGACGGAACTGCATCAAGCCAATTAATCTGTCACTTCCTTAAACGCGGTGACCCGGCAGAGAAAGTTCGTCTCGATATTCTGAAAAAACAGCGAGATCTGATAGAAGCAAAGACCGAATCCATCAAGGCCGCACGCAGAACTGAAGAAGCGATGACCAAGGCCTTCGAAGCAATGAAGAGGTACAGAGGTATTGAAGTTGATGACGACGAGTTCGAGGATATTTGATGCTGAAGAAGTGTTACAGCGAGATGATCGAGCTCCCCACAATCGAGGAGAGATTCGAGTACCTACGTCTCAACGGCTCAGTAGGAATGGAAACATTCGGATGCCAAAGACACATCAACCAAAACCTTTACACAAAAGATATTCGCTGGAAACGATTACGAAACCAAATCATAATCCGAGACGATGGATGTGATTTGGCTTTACCGGAATTTAAGATTTATGGAAAGGTTATAGTTCACCACATAAATCCGATTACTGTGGAAGATTTCATGAACAATTCAGAAGATATTTTCGATCCTGAAAATCTCATCTGCGTTTCGTTCAATACTCACCAGGCTATACACTACGGAGATGCGAGTTTGCTTCCGCAGCTTCCAATCGAACGAACTAAATACGACACATGTTTATGGAGGAAATGATATGACATTCAAGATGAGACCTGCAGTTGCAGAAAACGTCGGAGTGCCTGTCAGCGAGCTTGAGGCAAGAGAAGCAGCAGAAGAAAAAGTTGTTGCCGAGCCTAAGGTTGAAGAGAAAGTCGAAGTAAAGAAGGAACCTGAGCAGCCCAAGACATACCAGGCGGTTGCAAAGACTCCTGTCTGCATAAGACGTGAACCCAAGCTTGATGGCGCCGTTATTGCAGTTCTTTACCCTGGCAACACAGTCAGCATTGAGTACTACGATTCGCTGTGGTGCAAGTTGACGTACACCGGAGAGACTGCCTACGTACGTAAAGAGTACATGCACATCATAAACGGCAAGTAAGGGGTGATCGCATGGACAGCAGTATTCTAACCGACATCAAATCATTGGCCGGCATTAAAAACGCGGAATACACTGCCTTCGATACCGACCTCATTGTTAGCATCAATGCTGCTATCGGTGTTCTGAATCAGATAGGTATTGGTGTAGAAGGTTTCTATCTGGAAAACGCAAGCCAGACATGGAGGGACTTCCTCGGCGAAGACCTTATCGGATTCCAGATTGTAAAACAGTACATTGCACTGAGAGTAAAGATTGAGTTCGACTCAGCAACAATGTCAGGAACAGTTATGAACGCCTACAAGGAGCTCATAAGCGAATATGAATACCGCTTGAACGTTATGTACGAAACTAAGGACGTGGTAGATCCAAAAGAAATGACACCAAATCAGATACATAACCTTATAGGCGGAGAAGGGAGCGAGCCGTAATGATTTACGATAGAAACGCCAAAGATAAAGAGCGGCGATCTCGCGATGAAGGACGTGAAGCGGTTCGCGCCATGAAAGAAGTACCGGAACTTGTTGAGAAAGTAAAAAACCTTATTGCTCAGGGCAAAGACAAGGAAAAAGATACCACTTTTAAGGCGTCTGAGTACAACGTCGCTTGCCATGAGCTGGAGTCGGCGCTGTTCAGAGCCGGATACTCGGTTGACGATGCTTTCAATTACATTTCAAGAGCTATTGGCAGACCGTATATTTCTTCTTTAGGAAAAGGAAGAAAAGTCGCGAAGCATTCTTTCAAATCTAGGGACGAGTTCTATGCAGCTGTTAAGGATTTCGATGACAAAATGGCTGTAATGCACTATGGCGTCCTTGGAATGAAGTGGGGCATCAGAAGGTATCAAAATCCGGATGGAAGTCTTACATCATTAGGAAAGAAACACATTGATGACGGCAAGACACAGAAGGCCATCGACAAGTTTAATGCAAAAAAGAGTAACGCGATTGCTACTGGCGACAAGAAATTTGTTGAAAAGCATCTCGATTACTTAACCAACGACGATATCGAAAAGTTCAACACACGTCTTAGGGCCCGCAATACCATTGCAAGCCTGAAGAAGGAAGCAGAAGGCATTTCAGCGGATCGCTTTAAGAACTGGTTGAATACAGCTTCGAATGTTGTTAGCAACGCCGGCAACTTAGCTGAGAACGGCATAAGGCTATACAACTCAGTTGTCAAAATCAACAATACGTTCTCGAGTCACAAACTTAAACCCATCAACACCAATCCTGATGGCGATAAGAAGAGTGAAAGTATCAGCGAGACCTGGGAGAATGGAAAACTTACCAGAACCCAGAGGCAGTATACAGACGAGAACGGCAACCGTAGAGACGTCACTAAGACGTACACGGATAAAACCAACAGGCCTGAAACCATCAAGAATGTCTATGACGAAGACGGCAATAAGAAGTCGACTTCGAGGACGTATACTGACGAAAAAGGTAACAACGTAACAGACACCCATCAGTATAAGGCCCCCGAGAAGAAGAGCGGTTCTTCAGATTGGGCTGACGCCTGGAAGAAGTATGCTGATCAGCAGGAAAAGGTGCTTGCTAAAGCTGATGAGGCAGCTAACTACTGGCAGAACGAAAAGAAAAAGAAAGGCGGTAAAGGCAAATGACAAGAGAAGAATACCTGGCAGCTATAGCCGAGTATAAAAGCGACCGCCTTGAGCACGGCGGGCAGTGGAAGAAACACAAATACATCCGCATTGAGGATGGACGTTACATCTATCCGGATACAGATGCTAAGCTCCGCGAACAAGGCGACAAGAGGGTTTATGCTCTTGTAGACGGTAAAGAGATCGTCGGACCTCCTGATAGAAGCGAACAAAATAAGCAAGCAATGACAGAACATCTTAAGGAGGGTGCCAGAAAGTCCGGAGTAAATCCTTTGATTGTCAACGAAAAAAATACCGAACTTGCCGCAGAGATAGCTCGTAAAGAAGCAGCTAAAGAGTATACGAACGATCTGACAGACGCCCTGGAAGAAGATTTTATTAATTTTCTTAAAGGTTCCGATGGCGACTGGCTTTCTGAAAGAAACTATCTTAATAAATTAATAAATGATAAAGGCGTAAAACTTACGGAAGACGGTTTCAAAGAAGTCAGAAAAACCGCCCATGCTCAGGCATATAGGCGTATTAAAGATTACATTTCGAAGAACGAAAAAGATCTTGATCCTGATAGAGTACGTTTATGGAAGCTTGGTGCTGCAAATTCTGGGGATGAAAATCGGCCTTTCGCCGATCGTGCAGCAGAAATTGACAATCTTGAAGACAAACAGAAGAAAGCCCGGCACTCTTACACCGATTCAAAGTCTTTCTACGCAGCAGTTTACGATTACCAGAAGGAGCGCTCTGTTGAACATCACGGTATCCTCGGCCAGAAATGGGGTATCAGAAGGTATCAAAATGCTGACGGTACACTGACTGATCTTGGAAGAAAGCATCAGAACAAGCTCGATAAGATCGATGCCAAAATCGAAAAACTGGATGCTAAGACTTGGAAGAGAATCGGTAAGTACGCCGAGAAAACCGGTACAACTGTCGGCTATGATCTGTCAAAAGACCGTGCCTGGAGACGTGCAGAGAAGCTTCTTGACAAGAAAGCGTTACTCACTGTCAAAGCCAGAGCAAATGACAAACTTGCTGACTGGTATGACAAGGACCCTGAATTCAGACAGAAAACAGACCAGATTATTCGTTCCAATAAGAACATGAGAAACTCTCAGCTGGCCGGTCAGTTCTTGTTTGGTATTCCTGGTAATATTATTACAGGATTAGTCAATTCCAAGATCATGTATAATGATCCGCATCGTAGCTACATGTCCGAAAAAGCCAGATCTGCATTTAACGAGGCAGCAGGCGAAAGCGACGAAGGAAAGAGAGTTTCTGTAAAGGAACGCGAAAAGTATGCTACAAGAGCTGGCTACGATAATCGGCGGTAAGGAGTAACAATGTTATCAAACACAGCTGTACCTTATTACTACGGTAAGTTTCGTGAAGCTGTTTTGCGTGGTGAAAAACCGGTTAATAAATGGATCTCACTTGAAATGAACCGTATAGACGGTCTGATCCTGAATCCAGACGTCTACTACGACAGGGCTGTGGTTGAAGGGTACATAAGTTTCTGTGAATCAGAGTTGACTCTTGGCGACGGATCAGATCTTGTTCTGCTCGAATCGTTCAAATTATGGGCAGAGCAATTATATGGCTGGTACTACTTTATAGAACAGCCTACTTTCGTTCCTGGACCGCATGGAGGCGGCTCATATCAGATACGAAAGGTTAAAAAGCGCTTAACCAGAAAGCAGTTTATCATCACTGCTCGAGGTTCTGCAAAATCTATGTACGCATCAAACAATCAGGCATACAACTTGATTGTCGATGATACAACAACCCACCAAATTACCACTGCTCCAACGATGAAGCAATCTGAAGAGGTTATGCTGCCTCTTAAAACCGCTATTACGCGCGCACGAGGACCGGTTATAGGTCTCTTAACTCAAGGAAGTATTAACAATACCACTGGCAATAAAGCCGATAGAGTAAAGTTAGCTTCTACCAAAAAGGGTATAGAGAACTTCATTACTGGTTCATATCTAGAAATCCGACCTATGTCAATAGACAAACTGCAGGGTCTTGGTTGTAAGTTCGCAACCGTTGACGAGTGGCTTTCTTGCGACATTAGAGAGGATTGTATAGGCGCGATTGAGCAGGGATCTACTAAGGTCCCCGACTATGCGATTATTGCCATTTCATCAGAAGGTACTGTCAGGGACGGCCCTGGCGATACAATCAAAATGGAGCTTGAAGACATCTTAACTGGTAAGATCTGGGATCCTTACACATCTATCTGGTATTACAGATTGGATGATATTAAGGAAATCAACTATCCAGAGATGTGGGTCAAAGCTAACCCTAACATCGGTATTACGGTGTCGTATGAGGATTACCAGCGTGATGTAGAGCGTGCAGAAAATGTTCCTACAACTGCTAATGACATCATTGCAAAGCGCTTTGGTATTCCTGCTGAGGGTTACACTTACTTCTTTACATATGAGGAAATTAAGAAACATCCTCGTAAAGAGTATTGGCAGATGCCATGTTCAATGGGAGCAGATATGTCGCAGGGTGATGACTTCTGCTCTTTTAGTTTTCTGTTTCCACTTAAAAGCGGAAAGTTTGGAGTACGAACTCTGAACTTCATTTCGCAATTAAAATACGAGAAACTTCCGGGTGCTATGAGAAACAAGTATGACGCTTTCATCGCGGAAGGCAGCTTGATCGTCATGAACGGCGCCATCTTGAACATGATGGAAGTTTATGATGAAGTGGATAAGTTCATTACAGAAAACGAATTCACCATTATTTCATTCGGGTATGACCCGTACAACGCTAAAGAATTTGTCCAGAGATGGTGCTCTGAATACGGCGAATTCGGAGTGACGAAAGTCCCTCAGGGCGTAAAAACAGAATCGGTTCCGTTAGGCGAGCTCAAGAAATTAGCAGAGGCTCGTCTTCTTTTATTTGACGAAGACATCATGCATTTTGCAATGGGTAACTGTGTCACTAAGGAGGATAGTAACGGAAACAGAAAATTAAGTAAGAAACGCTACGAGGAAAAGATTGACCCGTTTGCGGCAACTCTTGATGCGTTCGTTGCGTACAAACAAAATTTGGAGGCTTATGGTTAATGGACTATGAAAAGATTCCGTTGAAAGACCGACTGGTCCATGCCTGGAACATCTTCAGGAACAAAGACCCATCGGCCTACATGAATTACGAATTAGGTTATTCGGGAACTGGCATATCCGGTAGAAGACGCCTCAGCATCGGTGCAGAAAAGTCGATCATCACATCTGTGTACAATCGTATTGCGGTTGATGTCGCTTCACTGACGTTTAAGCACGTGTTACTGGATGAGCTTGACAGATTCCTGGAAACTTATAATTCGCGTTTAAACAGATGCTTAGCCATAAGTGCCAATCTTGACCAGACAGGTCGAGCATTTATGGAAGATGTGGTCCTTACAATGCTGGATGAAGGCGTAGTAGCCATTGTCCCTACAGTCACAAGTGAGGACCCGTTCAAAGAAGATGGCAGTTTCGATATTCTCGAGATGCGGACAGCAACAATTAAAGAATGGGCTCCAGATAAAGTTAGGGTTTCGATCTATAACGATATCACTGGAGAGAAAGAAGATCGTGTGCTTCCTAAGCGAAGCATTAGCATCATCGAAAACCCATTCTATGCGATCATGAATGAACCTAATTCGACCGCTCAGCGTCTCATGACGAAATTGTCTATATTAGACGGCATCGACAACCGTACTGGTTCAGATCGCCTCGACTTGCTCATCCAGTTTCCTCAGGTAATTAAGACACAGTTACAGAGGAAATTAGCAAACCAGAGACTTGAAGATTTCCAGCGACAGCTGAAGGCAAGTCCTCTTGGCATTGCATACATTGACGGTTCTGAAAAAGTTGTTCAGCTTAACAGATCAGTTGAAAACCAGTTAGTAACCCAGATTACAGACTTGACGAGTACGCTATTAAGCCAGTTAGGTTTCACTCAGGAGATACTGAATGGTACAGCTGATGCCAATACGATGAACAACTATTACAGCCGTATAATTGAGCCGATTGCATCGGCAATTGCGGATGAGATGACACGAAAGTTCTTGACACCTACTGCCATTACTCAGCACAAGGCTATAAAGTTCTATCGTGACCCGTTCAAGCTTATGCCTATCACTGACATTGCCGAGATTGCAGACAAGTTCACACGTAATGCGATCATGACCAGCAACGAGATGAGGCAGAAGATCGGCATGCCTCCTTCTAAGGATCCTAATGCTGATGTATTAAGTAACAAGAACATATCGGATTCGCCTGACATACAGAAGTACGATGTCGACGGTAACCCGATAAACAATAATCTAGGAGGAGATTATCAAAATGAGTAAAAAGTTCGATTTTGTTGGCTGGGCCACTAAATACAATATTAAGTGCGCAGACGGCCGCACAATCATGAACGAAGCTTTCTCCGACATGGACGGGAAGAAGGTTCCCCTTGTATGGAACCATAAGCATGATTCTACAGATGCTATTCTGGGTCATGCGCTGCTTAAGTGCTTCCCGGAAGGAGTTAAGGCATATTGTTCATTCAATGATTCGAAGAACGGTCAGGACGCCAAGATTATCGTCGAGCATGGCGATATCGATTCCCTTTCCATTCTCGCGTTTCCGATTCAGGAAACAAGCCAGCGTCATGTAATGCATGGCGATATTAAGGAAGTAAGTCTTGTACTCGCAGGCGCCAATCCTGGCGCACAGATTCTTGACGGCATCGCGCATTCAGATGACGGTGAGGAGTCCGAGTACGCAGTAATCTGGTCGGGCGAACCCATTGAGAGTTACATTGAGCACTCCGATGAGCAGCCCACCAATGAAGAGCCTAAGGATAATCCTGAGGAAAATCCCGCGGGCCTTGAGCATGCTGATAACCAGGAAGTCACGATCGGTGACATTCTCGAGAGCATGACTGAAGAGCAGCGCACTGCTGCATTAGCGCTCGCCGCCGGCGCATATGAAGACGGCAAGAAAGCAAGAGAGTCCGGTGAGGACGATGACGAAGATGGAGGAGAAGAAATGAAGCATAGTTTATTTATGCAGGGCGCAGAGCCCGAAGAGCAGCAGAAGAAGGGTCTGACCCATGCTCAGTTCAGCATTATTCTTGGCGATGCTATCAGACAGAGGGGCACGCTCAGAGAGTCGTATATGGCTCATGCTCAGGAGTACGGTATTGAGGATATCGATCTCCTGTTCCCTGATGCTACCAACCTTGACAAAGAGCCGCAGTTCATTATGCGCGACCAGGAATGGGTCGGCAAGGTCATCAACGGCGTTCACAGAACACCTTACAGCCGTATCCGCAGCACCTTTGCTGACATCACCGCTGATGAGGCAAGAGCTAAGGGTTACACCAAGGGCAACAGAAAGATCGAGGAAGTATTCGGTCTGCTTAAGAGAGAGACCACTCCTACGACCGTTTACAAGAAGCAGAAGCTCGATAAGGACGACATCTCAGATGTAACTACGATGGATGTTGTTGCTTGGCTCCGCAAGGAGATGAGAATGATGCTTAACGAGGAACTTGCTCGTGCATTCCTGGTAGGCGATGGAAGATCTACTCTTGATCCCGATAAGATCAAGGAAGATAACATCAGACCTATCTACCTTGACGACGACTTCTATTCGGTTAAGATCTCTCTTCCCGCTGATGCTACGATCAAGCAGAAGATGCAGGCTATCATCCGCAGCCGTAAGGTTTACAAGGGATCCGGAAGACCTACTCTCTTCACAAACGAAGATTTCCTGATCGATATGCAGCTGCTTGAGGATACCACCGGCCGCGTTATATACGATACCGACGAGAAGCTTAAGGGCTATCTGCGCGTAAGCGAGATCGTTACTGTTCCCGTATTCGAGGATCTTTACAGAATGGATGATGACAATCATCGTCAGGATCTCGACGGCATCCTGGTTAACCTCAACGACTACAACGTAGGTACCGATAAGGGTGGCGTTATCGGCTGGGCTGACCAGTTCGATATCGACTTCAACCAGTACAAGTATCTGATCGAGACTCGTTGCTCGGGTGCTCTTGTTAAGTTCCACAGCGCGGTTGTCATCGAGCATGCTCATGCCATTGAGGCATTGCCGGGCGGCGAGCACTAATTCAATCAAAATGAGGTGCCCATATGGCTAAGTTTTTCGACAAGGTCGGGTTTGCGATAACTCGTGAGACCCGGCCGGGCATCTGGGAAGATCAGATAGTCGAAGAATGGTATGTTGGAGACTTTATTTACAACATCACCAGCAGATGGGTCGATACTTCCCAGCTAAATGATGACCTTAAAATCAACAATAAGGTCAGTATTGTAGCAGATGCCTTTGCCGAACAAAACTTCCACGCAATTAAGTACCTCTGCTACAACAACGTCAAGTGGAAAGTCACTAGCGTTGAGATAGCCAGGCCAAGACTCATTCTGACTACTGGAGGCGAGTACAATGGATAAAAGAACCAAACTTGAACTGTATCTACGACAGATCATAGGCTCTAACAATACGTACTTCCAGCCTCCAGAGTCAGTTAAAATGCAGTATCCGTGCATTGTCTGGAATCTGGCAAAAGTACCTGCCAAATACGCCAACGATAAGGTGTATTTGACCAATCCAAAGTATGTATTGCGATACATCACACGCGTACCAGACGACCCGATGAAAGATACGTTGGTCACAACTCTTGGGGTCCCCATAATCCAGACGTACGCGAAAGACGGATTGTATCACTACATATACGAGCTTTATTATTAATTGGAGGACACAAATATGTCAAAAGTTAAGTGGGATGAGACCGGTTCAAGAAGATATCGTACCGGTACGAAAAAGGGCGTTCTTTACCCCTACAATGCAACCAATCATGCATATGACTCCGCATTTGCTTGGAACGGCCTTACAGGCGTTTCACTGAGCCCCGAGGGTGCAGAAGCAAACGAAGTATACGCAGATGACATGCAGTACCTCAACCTGTACTCGGCTGAGAAGCTTAAGTACACCATCGAGGCGCTGGATTGCCCTGATGAGTTCGACGAGTGCGACGGTCTGGGTGAGCTCGCTACCGGTGTTACTATCGGTCAGCAGGAGCGTAAGATGTTCGGTTTCAGCTATGTTACCACTCTTGGTAACGACGTTGATGGTAACGACTACGGCTATGAGATCCACCTTCTCTACGGTTCGAAGGCTTCTCCTTCAGACCAGGGCTATGAGACCATCAATGATTCACCCGAACCTCTGACACTGAGCTGGGAGTGCTCGACTACTCCTGTTCAGGTTACCGGAAAGAAGCCTACTGCGCATGTTGTCATCAACAGCACAAAGGTTACCGCTGCAAAGCTGCAGGCAATCGAGGATATTCTTTACGGAACAGATGGCACAGGCGGATCCGAGGGAACAGTCGGCAGACTTCCTCTTCCCGATGAGATCGCTACCATCATGGCAGCAGGCTAATAGCATTAATTGCTTTAGCATAGACCTCCATGGGGCCTTAGGACGATAACCTGAGGCCCTAGATTTTTTTAACACATTGAATGAAGGAGACGATGAACGATGTTAAAAAAGACATTTACTTATACTGACTACAACGGAAATTCTGTAACCGAGGATTTCTATTTCAATCTCACCAAGGCAGAGATCTTGGAACTGGAGATGAGCACAGATAAGGCTGTAGGCCTTGAAGCGACAATCCTGTCTCTGGAGACCGAGCGTGACGGAAAGAAGCTCATGGAGCTCTTCAAGAGGATCATCCGCATGTCTGTTGGTAAGAAGTCGACAGACGGAAAGCGCTTTATTAAGAGCGACGAGATTGCAGATGAGTTCATGCAGACAGAGGCTTACTCTGATCTGGTTGTTGAGCTTGTTACCGACACTCAGAAGGGCGTTGAGTTCTTCAACGGAATTATCCCTCAGCCTGAGAAGCCCGCTATTCCCGCTCCTCCGATTAAATAAGGAGGCAATATGCTTTATATAACAGTTGGCGACGATTTATTCGACGAATCTAAGGGTGAATTTATTGTCGCAAATAAAACTGAACTGAAGCTTGAGCATTCTCTTGTTTCAGTATCAAAATGGGAGGCTGAGCATCATAAGTCTTTCATCAAGAATCTTGAGGAGCTTACACCCGAGGAAATAGTCAGTTATATAGAGTGTATGAACATGACACAGAACGTAAATCCTGAGGTGTTTAGGCATCTTTCAACAGAAAACCTCAAGGAGATAATGGAATACATCAAAGATCCAATGAGCGCCACGATTATTAATCACTATGGCGGCCAGTCAACCCCGAATCAGTTGCATCAGGACGATGTTACATCAGAGTTGATCTACTATTGGATGATTGCTCAGAACATTCCTATGGAGTGCCAGAAGTGGCATTTTAACAGACTGATGAATCTTATCAGAATCTGCGCCTCAAAGAACACTCCTCCGAAGAAGATGAGCAAAGCAGAAGCCGCAGCACATATGCGAGCACAGAAGGCTCGTGCAAGAGCTAAACGGCGTCATTAAGAGGAACCACCCATGATAAAATTTAAACAAAAAGGTGACTTTCATAAGCTTGACAACTGGCTTGAAAGATTAAAGGGCGGTTTGAAGTTATCTAAGCTCGATAGATACGGACAAATGGGTGTTGAAGCCCTGGCAACAAATACTCCGGTATCAACTGGTAAAACCGCTGAATCATGGGGATATGAGATCGAGCGTAAAAAGAATTCCGTCAGGATTACTTGGACGAATTCAAATGTCGTAGACGGAGTTAATGTTGCAATTTTGTTACAATATGGACATGCGACGCGAAGCGGTTCGTGGATCGAAGGAATTGATTACATTGAGCCTGCTTTGCGTCCTATTTTTGAGATGATAGCAGCAGAAGCATGGAAAGAGGTGAGGGATCTTGGCTGACGTTATAGACGAGAAAGTCGTCTCCATGCAGTTTGACAACGAACAGTTTGAAGAAGGAGTCGCCGAGAGTCTCAAGTCGATACAGGAACTTAAAAAGAGTCTTGACTTCGACAAATCAATAAAAAATCTTGACGGTCTTAAAGAGGCTGGCAGGAGATTTGATTTCTCTGGTGTTTCTAATGCAGTCGAGGCTGTTACAGTAAGATTCAATGCGCTTGAAGTTGCTGGAAAGACAGCCATTGCAAACATAACCAACACAGCTGTTAACGCTGGTAAGAGAATAGTATCGTCCCTAACCATTGATCCGGTTAGGACTGGTGTTGACATCTATGAACAGAAATTGAATTCCGTTCAGATGATTCTCAACAACAGCGGACAGCCTCTGGAAAAGGTTAACAGGGTCCTTCAGGATCTGAATGATTATTCTGATAAGACAATCTTCAGTCTGAACGACATGACAACAGCACTTGGTAAGTTCACTGCGCAGGGCGTAGACCTTGAAAAAGCAATGAACGTTATCAAGGGTGCTGCTAATGAAGCCGCTACAATGGGAGCTGGATCTGCAGAGTTCAGCCGAATGATTTACAACTTAACTCAGGCTTATGGCATGGGATCCATGAAGATTCTGGACTGGAAATCATTCGAAAACGCCAACGTAGCAGGTAAGGAGTTCAAGGAACAGATTATCGAGTCAGCTATTCGTCTTGGAACATTAGACAAAGAAGGCAGAACGCTCGATAAACACATTAAGGTCACGACAAGCAACTTCCGTGAAATGCTGAACACAGGTTTCATGAATGCTGATGTCATGACCGATACTTTTGAAAAATACGCCGGCTTAAATGACGATTTTGCTGCACTTGGTAAAAAGGCATTAGCAGCTGCGAGGGATGTTAAGACCTTCCATCAGTTGCTCGATGTTCTTAAAGAGTCGGTAGCATCTCAGTGGTCTGGTATTTGGTCAACGATATTCGGTGACTTCTACGAAGCTAAGCGTCTCTGGACGAGTGTAAGTACGATATTTGACCAGACCGTTGGCAAGGCGCTTCAAGCTCGTAAAGAGATAATGCAGACGTGGCATGACGGCTTTGCCGATCCTCGAACTGGCGAGATGATCAGCGGTCGTAAGATGCTGCTTGAAGGCATTGCGAATGTCTTTGTAAGCATTGCTCAGGTTATGAAGCCTGTCAAGGAAGCATTCCGAGAATTGTTCCCGGCGAAAACAGCACAGAACTTATGGGAGGCTACAAAAGCCTTTAAAGAGTTCACAGCCAAATTGCGACTAAGCGAAGCGGCTATGAAGAATATTAAGGACTTTGCTAGCGGCGTATTCTCTGTATTTAAGCTGGTTCGTGACGTCTTTAGAGACGTTATACATGCCATATTCCCGGCTACGGACGGAATCAATAGCCTGCTTGGCTTGATTGTTCAGTTAGCTGGTGCATTCGGCAGATGGCTGAAAAGTATTACCGAAGCGATAAAGGGTTCTGAAGAGTATCAGGAGATCTTATCGTTTGTCGGTAAAACTGCTGCAGCTTTAATCAAAATAATGATAGTTTTAGTAAGAATGTTCTATAGACTTGCTAAGGCTACCAAAGAAACAGGACTTATTCAGAAAGCATTTAACGGAATTAAGACCGTTGTCTTCAGTATTGTTAACTTCTTGATGAAGAATGGTCCGAAGATAGTTACTATTCTTAGCAATGTCGTGCAGTTGGTAGGCGGCTTAGTCGCTTTACTGGCTGGCGGAGTGTATAAAGTAGGAAGCTTCTTCGTTAACCTCTTCTCAAAGAAAGATGGCAAGGCTGCTGCAGATGGTATTAAGGAAGTTACTGAATCAGTTAGCGAGTTAGCGAAGACAGATGTTAATGAATCTGGTGAGAACGTTACCAAGGGCTTTGGCCAGGGACTTCTTGCTGGATTATCGACTCTGATGCACATCGTTTACAATGTCTTCCATGGCGTTGTAGAGACAGTAATGAAGATCTTTGATGAGCACTCTCCTTCGAAGGTCTTTATCGCAATTGGTGCTTTCTGTTTGTCAGGTTTGTTAATAGGTTTAACTAATCCGACAATTAGAGCACAGATTTCAAACGCCCTTGAAGAATTCGCAAACACCGGAATCATTCAGGGGTTCAAGAATGCTCTTGGCAAAGGCTTCAATGGAATTGCCAATGTTTGGACTGGAGCTGTTACTGGCATTACCAACCTGATTACTCGTATCAGCAGACATATGCAGGGTCTCGATGGAGAAACTAGCACGTTAGCTGCGAGAATCGGTAGCGTCTTTAACAACCTGATTAATGGCATAAAAAGCATTAACGGCGCAGCTCTGTTACTTACTGCGACTGTTAGTGGTTCTCTTGTGATCATAATCAAGTTAATAAGCTCTGTTTTAAACATCACTCGCTTCTTTGATGAAGTTGGTGGCGGATTCTTACACATAACAAGAGCATTTGACAAGACGGCAAGCGGTTTCAAAAAGATGGCGAAAGCCTTCATGAGACAGCAGAGCCCGATTGTCAACACTCTTCGTGGTATTGCAGCAGCTATTCTGGCTATTACTTTAGCCGTTACTGTTCTGTCTACGATAGAGAATAAAGAGTCATTATGGACTGCTGTAGGTTCACTTACAGCTATCCTTCTCGCAACGGTCGGCATGCTAGTCGGCGCAGCTGCGATTGTAGAGAAAGGTAATCTTGAAGACAGTTTAAAGGGCATCTCAAGTTTGCTTCTTTCTGCTTCGGCCACATTCGCAATAATGACGATTGTATTATCGTCTCTAGCGACCATGATGGCCGATACAAAAACCAATTGCGAAAGCATCATAGCTGCATTTATGGTAATGCTTGGTTTGGTATTTACTATGGGTGTTGTTATCTACGCTTTCTCAAAGATACCTGTTAAGCAGGGGCTTAAAGCTTCCTTATTAATGCTTTCGTTCTCGGCGGTTATGCTGACGGCTGTAAGGGCGTTAAAAAAGATTGCTGAAGTCGGTAAGATCGAGCTTATACAGGCGTCGATGGTTGCACTTGGTATTGCTCTTGGCGCTGTTGCAATGGTAGCGGCAGCTGCGACTGGTATTCCTTGGAGTGGTATGTTTGCATTACTTGCTGTGACACTTCTGATTCGTACAGTGATGAAAGCCATTGACGAAGTAGAGTGGTCTGGCGTAATGCAGCAGATTCAGAAATACCAGGATGTTATTGCGGCTTTAGTTGTCCTTTGCGGATTCATTGCAGTCGGTATGCATTACCTTGGCAGGGGCGTTAAGGATTTCGGAGCAGGCATCATGTATCTAGGTGCCGCAATGCTCTTGATGGCAGGAACGTTAGGTGTCTTAAGATCTATTGACGCTGACGTAAGCGACATATTAAGAATGGTTGTTATCATATCGGCTCTTATGGCTATGGTAACAGCTGTTATGATCTTATGCCATGCTTTGAAGATACCTAAGGGCGACATGAAAGCTCTTGGCGAACTCATGATGAGTCTTGGCGCTGTCATGGTAGAGTTAGCCGGAGCAGTTGCTATTGCCAAGTACATGGGCGCTGAAGAGGGCGATATTCTGGCGATGGGCGCAGTGTTAGCTGCATTCGCGCTTGCGGTTTCGCTTCCTTTGAAGATGGTTCAGAAAGCAACCAAGGCGGATGTCAAGGGGCTGACAAAGCTCATTAAATCTTTCGTTCTGCCGATTATGGCACTCGCATTGCTTGTAAAAGTATACGAGGGTATTAATGCAGGCGCTGCTATCGCGATGATATTCACAGTCACTTTGATAATGGCTGGCCTCATCGAGTTCGTAGACAGAGCGAAGGGAGCAAAGAAGAATGACGTTGAATTACTCGGCAAATTAATCAAAATGTTGCTTGCAGTAATGCTTGATCTAGTTGTCCTTTCGATGATTCCTTTGGATGACCTTGCGCCTGCTGTTGCCGCACTGTCTCTAATAGCGTTCTCTATAGCGGCTTTAGCTAAAAGAATACAAGGCATCAAACCCGGTTCATTTAAACCGATGATAGCTGTTGTGGCTGCCATTACAGTTGTAAGCGCAGGCTTGGCTGTTATTGCCAAGTTATGCGATTGGCAGGATACACTTGCTGCTGCAGGCGCTATATCAGCAGTAATGCTGGCTATGGCTGGTTCGCTTGCTATTATCAACAAACTGGGCAAGAAGGCGATTAACGGCGCAACGAGCATGGTAATTGCTTCCGCAGCTTTACTTGTTGTTGGAGCATCACTCTATGCGTTCGGCGGATCCTTTAACTGGGATAACGTCGTACCTGCAATCGCTGTACTGATCGGTCTTGCTGGCGCATTAGCTATTATTGGCAATATCGGTAAGACAGCAATACTTGGAGCAACGAGTCTTGTTATCGCTTCTGTAAGCCTTATCGGCATCTCAGTTGCTTTGCAGATGCTTGCTCAGGTATGCAACACCAGTGGGTTGATGGAGAGCTTTATAACGATCTCCATTGTCATCCTTGGTCTCATTGCTGTACTTGGAGCATTAGCAGAGTCTGGTCTTGGCATTATCGGTGCGGCGGCGCTTATTCTGACTGCAGTCGGTCTTATAGCTGTAGCTCAGTCAATGAGAATGTTTGCTGAATCAGGTCTGGATCCTAGCTACTTGGCTAGCTTAGGAACTTCATTGCTTGAGATTGCAGTGGCAGGTATTGCGCTGACTCTTGGAGCAGCGGGTCTTGTTGTCGGCGGCATAGGCTTAGTAATCATTGCTGGAGCGATGAGAATCTTATCTGGCATAGATACTAAAGTAATAAATGAGAAATACTTAACTGGCCTTGCTTATGGCCTTACAGCTCTCGGCGAAGCAGGATTAGTCCTGTTACTTGGAGCAGCTGGATTAATTATCGGCGGAATTGGCCTCACTGTCCTTTCTGGCGGTTTGGCTCTTATGGGCCTTCTTAACTGGGGAGCTCTGTCACAGAAAAACCTCGTTGGTTTAGGCAAAGGTCTTGTTGAGATAGCAAAAGCCGGTATGTATGGCACGTTCTCTGGTCCTGGATTGCTTGCTTTGGCTCTTGGCATGGCAGCTGTATCGAGGGCTGTAAAGACATATGCTAATTCGATTGAAACTCTTGTCAATGAAATGAAAGATTTCGGAGATACAGAGGCAGTCGAAATAGGTGCCAATGTTATTTATGGTATGATGCAGGGCATGACGCAAACCGCGCCTGCTCTGTTGACTACAACTCAATCCATATTCAAGACAATGGTAGCTACTGTCTGTGATGTTCTTGGAATTCACTCACCTTCAGAAGTCATGCACAAGATTGCTGACTTTACAGGTCTGGGATTCATTCATGGATGGGCAGAATCACCGTTTGTTCAGAAATGGGATGAGGTTTCTGCTTCAATTGCAGAAAACCATGTCGTTAAGCCTTTTGCAGAAACGTTGCAGGAAGGTTTCAGCGATATTGGTAGTATATTTGCTAACTTCGATTTCGGTTTTGGAAATGCGGTTAGCGCAAAGCTTCAGGAAGAACTCGATTACAATAAGGAGCTTTATGCAAACCTTATTAAGGGTCGAGAGAGCTTCTACAGAAAGAATACGAATTCTCAGGCTCAGGCCAACTATGAACGTAAGATCGGCACTGTAGCATCACGTATTGCTGAGCTCGAGCGCAAGATCAAAGAGAGTGAAACCGGCATGTTTGGCGACTTCACAAAGCTCTTTGATGGACTTACCGATGGTCTTGGCGATCTTACAGACATGTTCCCGGATCTTGAAGAGGTGCTGAAGAGTACCGGCATCGACATGGATGGGCTTAGTATAGACTCATCTCAGTTGGCTGGAAGTCTTAGCGATCTTGGAGAGGCATCTCAGGACACTACGAAGTGCTTCGCTGAGAACATGGACATCTTCGATGCGTTTGATCGTTCTCTTAAGACGACGGTTAGCGACATTGAGAAGAACATGGTCGACCAGCTTCTGGGAACTAACCAGTGGAACCAGTATCTTGAGAACTTAATCAATTTGGGATTTGATCCTAGAATGGTTCAGGAACTCAAGGACAAAGGAATGGCTGCTGGTTACCAGATTGCAGCAACACTGAACTCTGTAGGTACTAACTACGAGGAAGTTCTCAGATTTAATGAGCTTTATGCTGACAAGTTTACTGAAGGTGGACGTAATGATGCCATCTCGGCTTGGATCGACATGCTCGTTAAAGAAGGTAAAGTTGCAGAACGCGACATGAGTAAGTATGTAAATACTCAGGATCAGTTAAATGGCGACTTTGTTGCTGTTACTGAAGGTCGCGAAAACCAGTCTGTAATGTTTGAAGAGGCTTCTAAAGAAGAGTCCGAGCATTATAAGAAGGGGTCTGAACTTTATGCTGAGTCTGTTCGTCTCGCAAACGAGAAAGAGAATCAGGCTCTCGAAGAGGAGCGTCGTAACGCGGCCGAGGGCAATGCTCAGCAGACCACAGCTGATGCTATGATGAGCGAAATGTCAGATGCTATCAAGAATGCTGTTAAGAAGTATCTTCCTGCATCCGAGTTCATCAGCATCGGCGAGAACATCTGCCTTGGCTTAACCGCAGGTATTATCCGTGGTGAGTCTATGACAGTTGGAGAAGCTGAGAAGCTTTGCATTCTGTTAAAAGAAGCAGCAATGAAGACTCTAGATGTGCATTCGCCTTCTAGAGTATTCAAGCAGATAGGTGAATACTGTACTGAGGGATTATCTCTTGGTTTACAGGATTCCACCGGAGCTGAGAAATCAGCAAAGGAGCTTGGAGATTCACTAATTGACCAGATGATGGCTCAGTTGCTGAAGATTCAGGCCATTATGGAAACAGACGATGTTTGGCAGCCGACTATTAGGCCGGTTGTCGACTTAAGTAATTTACAGAACAATGCCGACCAGGTTAAGACCATGTTCGATGGAACTCAGATTGATGCTGCCGTGAGAGGTATTTCAGACTATCAGGTCACAGCTAAATCTCCTGCAAACACTCTGGGTGGGATGTCAAAGAATGACTTTGCTCAATTCCTGTCAGACTTTGCAGAGGCAATCGTGGACGGCATTAACAAAGGTGAAAGAACGATTAATGTTCCTGTCACCATTCTGAACGATCCTCATCGCCAGTTCAAAGCGATGGTGGACGAAAATAATGTGTACAAAGGCACTACCGGTCATAGCGCATTTGTATAGTTCATCGCTCATTCAGCATCATGCTATATGGGCCTTGGGGCTCTCCTACCTGGGGCCCATAAGATGCGATGATTTCAATCAAAATGGAGGATAGAGATGAACTTATTAGTTATTGGTAATGAGGACTTTACTCAGCATATTAAAGTTCCCTCTTATAAAGTAAACAGAGAACCCGTTTACCAGGAATGGAGTAATCTGAATTACAAAACAAGAAGAGATATAAGCCGGACTCGAATCGAGGGCAATTTCACATTGCTTTACGATGACCCTTCGGAATTAGATCACTTCTTTGATACAGTTAACGCAGCGAAAGCACTTAGCGGCGATGAGTCGATTACTATGACGGTTTACGTTAATAACCTTCATACGACGGCTACAATTGTCGCTTTTATCAAATACACTCCTGCTAATGAAAAACCTCTTTTCGGCAGAGAGCAGGTTTCTGGTTTTGAAGTAACAATAAAGGAGAAGTGAGATGGCTATTAGACATGCTGATGCTGGACTATATTTCCAGGATAGCGTCTCTAAAGAATGGCGCGTTGAGATTATAGTCCCCGGCGGGACAAATATTGTCCTGACCAATGAGGACTTGATAGTTGACAGCATCTCACTTCCTGAGAAATTGTGCTCTCAGCAGGACATTACTTTAGGAGCTTGCGAATCGTGTGGCATCGAGTTTGAGATGTACAACAATGGCGTAGATCTTAAAGGAAAAGAAATAATCGTTACTCAGATTCTTAACGGGCATGATAACAATCCTGTTCCGATAGGCAAGTATACGGTTGAAGAAGAAAAATACGAGGAAGATGAGCGAATCAAGAAGATCAAAGCTTGGGATAAGCTTAAGTCGATTATCGAAAAAGACTTTGCTGAATGGTTCAACGCTCTTCCTTCAAAGACATTAACCTGCAAACAGTTCAGAGATTCGTTCTTTGAATACACAGGTATCCCTCAGGAGCAGACAGTTTTGTGTAACGACACGCTCTTATTCGACTTTAAAGTTGCAAACAATTCTGCAACGGCAAGAATGCTCGAAGAAGAGAATGAGCGTATTAAGCAGCTGCTTGAAGAGGCTGACTCGGATGTTATCGTCTATGATTACATTCCGATAGATCTTCAGACGTATGATCCGAGCAAGAAGCATACGGAAATCACTAATGAGGAAGCTACGAACCTTCCGGCTAATGCAAATCCGGCTCAGCTTGAGTTATACGAGTTGGTTACTGCAGGCAGTGATCCGTCCCTCATAGGTACGTATGTTCCTACAAGGGACACCCATATCATCAAGTATTATTCGAACATCGTAGAGGTTCATGAGCAGCCTGGAGTTACTCCTGCGGCTTTGCATCTGTACGAATTGACTGTTGTGCGTGGTAAGGCTCATTTCGAACTTACGGACGACACAACGTGGGATCCTGATAAGACTTACGTATCGGCAACAGCAACACCGAAGAAGTACTTTGTACATACAGAAGTAAGCGACTTCGATCCGGCTGAGCTTGGATGGTATATTTATGTCGACGGTAAGCCTCAGGCGTGCCCCTACGATAATACAGACAACCTTCATAACTATTTCGAGAAGGTTGAGCATCCTAAGCCGATGCCGAAGTATGTAGAAGTAGTTCCTCGAGAGGGACAGAATCCGTCAGAACTTGAGTGGTACGAGTACGATGAGACTTTACCCGAGGATCAGCGATACTTCAGGACTACTGACCAGACTGTGGACCAGACTAAGACGTATTACGCCTTGTCAGATCCGAAGAATCGCAATGCATCGTTCCTAGAGATCGATACGACGATTCACAGACTGGCTAACCCGGCTGACGAACACTGGTATGAGTTCGGTGATGACGCATATTTCAGGACTACTGACCAGGCTGTCGATCAGACTAAGACGTATTACTTAAACATCTGGGATTTGAATCAAAATGACCAGACAAATACCATTAATGACGAAATGAAGGGTGCTGACATCCTTCAGGCAATTTGCGAGATTAATGGCGCATTCGGTCACATTGATAGAACAGGTGTGTTTAAGTATTTGCGGCTTAAGCCTATCGACTTTTCAGACCAGGGTCTTTATCCTGATCGAGAGTTATATCCAGATACAAACCTGTATCCTGCTGGTCAGCCTTACGATTGGCTTATCACTCGAGAAGAAATCGAAGAATTCGAGAGAGAAAGCTACAAAATTGCAAAAATCGACCGCCTTGTTATTTGCAAGGAAGACGGCGACGAAGGTTATGTATATCCTGCCGGAAGTAGAGCAGAAGGGCATAACACTTACAAAATTACCGGTAACTTTATCTGGTACAGTTTTACAGACAATCCTGAATTACTCCAGACAGCCGGTATGAACATTCTGACTTATGGTATTGGCCAAATTTCAGAATACACTCCTTGCGAGATTGACTTAATGGGTAATCCCTGTATCGAAGTCGGAGATACCATTAAGGTAAGTACTCGCCTTGGAGATATCTATACTTACGTGTTAACACGTACCCTGAAGGCCGGACCTCGTATGACAGATACCATCGAGGCTAAAGGTACAGAGAAACGTCACGAAGACAATAATCTGTACCAGGCAATGATCGAGCTTAGTGGCAAGTCTAATGTGTTAAGTAGAAACGTAGACATGACCAGAAGCGAGATTGTTGATATGTCCGCTGGACTCAGTTCTCTTATCGAACAGACAGCCGAGTCAATCAAAATGGGCATCAGCAAAGAGGTCAAACGAGCCGAAGACGGCGCTACAGAGAAGTACAAGTCAGCTATCGAGTACACCGACAGTCTCATATCGCAAACGGTCAGCAAGACAGTTTATGACGAGAATCAGAAAGAGACAGAAGAGTGGAAAGCGAATCTGGCAATCTCATACGACCACATCTCAGCCGAGGTTACGCAGAAAGTAAGTCAGCGTGGCGAAGAGAACGGCTTTAAGTGGGAGTTGCTGTCGAGTGGCTTTACGCTGTATTCGAAAGGTGGATACGTTAAAGTAGAACACACTGCCACAGGAAGTATGGAAGTAGTAACTCCTGCGGCTGGAGCCAATCCGTCTGCAGAATGGTGGCATGAGCGAGTTAATAATCAGTGGGTGCTGACAACCGACACCGAGGTTGACCCGAATAAGACGTATTACAAATCCACTCAGAATCCGGCTGCTCTTAATTGGTATGAGATTAATAACGGCTATGTTCTGACCACCGATACATGCATCCATGAGAATAAGTCGTATTATGTTCAACGAACTTCTGGACCCGATGACTGGGTATCAGTATTCGAATGCAACAGCGGCGGCGTAAGAGTCGATGGAACAATCAGAGCTCAGGATCTTGACATTGACAATGTAGCTACGTTCGGAATGGTGCACGCTATCGATGCTAAGATTCAGAATCTAACGGTGCAAGGCCGGTTGAACGCAAACGCGATTAATTCGTTACGAGGCGAGTTCACGACATTAAATTCGAATGTTATTCACACAAATGAAATGAGCACTATTCGAATTGATGCGAACCAGATCGTCACCGGCACTATTAGGGCTAGCCAGATCGATATGGATTTCGGGTCAACAGGATGGTTTAGCGGCAAAACCGTATGCGTGCAGGGAAACAATTCACATCTTATAGCTGATTATGCGAGTCTGAAATTAGCTTATATTGACGAATTACGCGTTCCGTTCACCGCATCGAGCTATCTGAAGCCCTCATTCCACGAAGAAACTATTAACGGCAGACGGTACTTTATACTCGCTTATAAGCCGTCATAAAAACAATCAAAATGGAGGTCTATTATGGCACATATGGATGATTTACGAATCCGTGCTTTTAAAAACGAGCTTATCGACATTGTAAACAAAGAGCCGGTATGCCTCGAAATCAAACGATTAGTGCTCAGCGACATCTTAAATGAAGTAACTAAGGGCGCTGATGCTGATGTAAAGGCTCAGATTGCGGCAATTCAGGAAGAAAAGCAGAAGAAGGCCGAAGAAAAATCAGAGTCCGAAAATTCCCCGGAGTAGATTTTCATAAAAAGTGAGGCAAATCATGGATAAAGCATATCAGGAGTATACTTGGCACGATAGACCTAGTACTCTTTCTCCCTTAGATGAGATAAATCTAAACGCAGTAAGCCGTGGTCTGTCTCTCGTTGATGATCGTGTTATAAGCGTATACAACACATTGCAGGACTCAGTTGCAAACATCACTGTTGACGAAACAACTGGACTTTTAACCATCAGAGAGAATGGCGGACGGTCGTATACGTTTAACGCACTGACAAGAGTCTACAATACGATAAGCGCTAATCAGCAAGCGGTTCAGTCATCGTTTTCTCAGGTATCTCAGAACTTCTCAGATGTTCATGACTTACTTGACAGCATGAATGACAAGATTGATCTTAATGCTGATAGCGCCAATGCGGGGATTACAAACCTGCAAACAACCATCACACAGAATGATGGATACTATAGGCAAGAGATGTCTGGCATTCAGTCGAATGTAGATACATTGGCGACAAACACAGGAAGTAATATCGATGCGTTGTATAACACGATAACATCCTTCAAATCATCAATCACTCAGACAACAAATGCCATACAGCTCTCTGTCGACCAGATTAACGAATCTGTTGGCGACCTTAGCGACGATCTGGATAGCCAAGTAAGTTATCTTAGTTCTCGTATTACTCAGACGGCTGGAGAAATCAGCCTGAAAGTAACGAGAGGGCAGATAATTAACGGGCTGCAGACTGAGTTTGCTGGGTCAGCTATCCAGATTACTCCGGACAGAATCACTTTTGCATCAACTGGTGCGATGGTGGTAAACACGACGAACTTTAAGCTTGATGTCAATGGCAATGCCGAATTCACAGGCACTGTTTACATGGAAGCCGGTTACGTTGGGGGCTATCCGATTGTAACTTATGGCGGCGATGATCCTGCTATGGCTGTTCAGCATTCAACTCATGCATGGAAGCTTAGAAGCGCATGGAGTGCAAGTGAGGCGCTTACGGATCGTGACGAGTTCACTACAGATGGAACGAGTGGGTCATATGCACTTCCGCAATACGATGCCAATCCTGATTACGTGTTCGTAGCGTTATGGAAGATAACTGGCGCTAGCACGTATGACGTCGTCGATCCTAGTTTATATTTCCTTGATGAAGATCGAGCAAATCAAAGCAGCCGCATTACTTTTGTGGACATTCCGCCTGCCGGCGAAACTTATCAGCTTTGTTACAAGGTAAGATTCTATGTAATGCTGACTAAGAAAGGAAATCTTGTTGGTACTACGAACGAAACGGCCGGCCATGACGGTGATGCGAATGATGCAACTGAAAGAATCGACATCGGATATCAGGTTCACCCTTTCAGAGCGGGTTACTTCCATAAAGTTGTTCCAGGCAATCAAAATGGGGCTAGCCAGGTTGGTTTATCCAATAGACCGTTCCATGAAGGGTATTTTGAAAACCTTTATGTAAATGGTGAGCCTGTAGGACCTGGTGGAGGTGGGGCTGGATCGGCATGCGTCAAGAAAGAAGCTACTTTGCTAGCTGCTAACTGGAGCAATAACAGCCAGACGATTACGTTAACTGGTGTAGATGCTGACGAAACAAAGCAGTGTATTCAGATAGCATCTAAATCGGCGAACATGAGCGCTTTTCTAGATGCTGGGATTCTTGTTACGGCTCAGGCAGCTAATAGTTTGACTTTTAAATGCCAGACAACACCCGCGACTGATCTGGATATTTATGTAGTAATCTTTACAATACTTACAGATGCTGCTAACACGGCATTTTAGGAGGGATAGTTATGCTTTTTAATCCTGCTATATATGGTGGTGGATCAAGTGGCAGCGGAGGTGGCGGAAATTGGTGGTATGACTTTCTGAGTCTCGATCCAGTGCTATATGGTCCTGCTCCTAAAGTGTCTAATTATGTTAATACGAGTATCAAAGGTATAATCGACGATTTTGCATTTGGCAACTATTCTGTACTTAGAAGCGTATCGCTCCCTGCTTGCTTATATATTCATAAAGCTGTCTTTAATAGCTGCAGTAATTTGATAGACATATATCTTCCAAATTGTGAATGTATAGGATATGGCGCATTTGCTAGATGCACTAATATTCGAAGCATAGCATTGCCTAAATGTAGGATGATATCTGACCAGGCATTTTACTTATGCTCATGGATAAATTCATACTCATTGCCTGAATGCGAGTACATCGGCGAAAGGACTTTCTACGTAAATGACAGATTATCTAGAATGATTCTTCCCAAATGTAGATATATAGGAAGTGCCGCGTTTTTTAATTCAAAACTAAATTATATATCGCTTCCATTATGCGAATATATTGATGGGTGGGCTTTTAGCCGTACGAGTATCACGTCGTTAGTTCTACCGAAATGCAAATATATTAATGGTTACGCTTTTGACCATTGCCAGCAACTGTCATATCTTTCCGCTCCCAAATGCGCATTTATTGACGGCGGTGTTTTTTCAGATTGCACAGTATTGAGCTCACTTTATCTTTTGAACAGTTCGAAAGCATTATTGGCATATTCGAACGCGTTTACAAATACACCGTTTGCTTCTGGATCTGGGCATATCTATGTGCCGTCATCTTTATATTCACAGTATTACAATGACTCAGTATGGTCGTGGTATAGATCGGTTTTAACATCATACTAAAGGAGGTCTAAAACAATCAAAATGAATGGTCCAAATTATACTCAGGGTTATTACTGGTATTTTGCAACAAAAGAAGACGCAATGAATTGGCCTATTGCGCCGGGAAACATGTTAGTATTCATGGATCCGGATGGCACAAAGTTCTATACAAAGACTTTGGGCTGGGCGCCTTATGAAAAGATAGTTTTTAAGGAGTTCGGCGAAACTAATCCGATTCCTGAACAGAAACCTGCTGCTGTTCCTGAAGCATCTTCTAACCTTACCGGAGGTTTAGAAGAGGAAATTAAAGGAATGAAGTCCCAGATATCTGAGCTATTCGATTTGATCAAACGGGAGAATATAAGGTGGCAGAACAATAACAAGAAAGGAGATAATAAGTAATGGATCAGCAGGCGGCTTTCCAGCAGTTTATGCAGAATCCGATTCAGAATCTTATTAATGTCGGGTTAAGTGTCCCTCAGGGAATGAATAATCCTGATGCTATTCTGAATTATCTCCTTTCGAACAACATGATTACGCAGGAACAGTGCAATCAGGCAATGATGATGTCGAGGTCGTTAACCCCGATGCTTATGCCTCGTAGATAAGGAGAGATGAGCGATGAAACTTCAAATCTTAGTACCACAATACAAGGAGACAGATGAGGTTATAAAACCTTTGCTTGATAGCTTAGCTATTCAGCAGAATGTGAATCTGAAAAAGGACATCGGGGTAATCATTGTTAATGACGGCTCCGATGTTTTCTTATCAGATGAATTATTGAAGTCGTATCCGTTTAAGATTGACTACTACAAAAACGAGCATGCCGGCGTATCGGCAACCAGACAGGCATGCCTCGACAAGGCTAAAGCAGATTACGTAATGTTCTGTGATGCAGACGATATGTTTTACAATGCTTGTGGCCTTTGGATAATCTTCCAGGAGATCGAGAATGGAGGATTCGACAGCTTGGTTTCTGTCTTTGTTGAGGAAACGAGAATTCCTGGAACTAAGCAGGTTGCTTACATCAATCGAGAGATGGACTCTACGTTCGTTCATGGTAAGGTGCATAGAAGGAAGTACCTTGTTGAAAACGATATTCGTTGGAATCCCGCTCTTACAATACATGAAGACAGCTACTTTAATATTCAGTGCCAGAGATTGAGCACTAAGGTTAAGTACTGCCAGGCTCCTTTCTATTTATGGAAATGGAGAGACGACTCAGTATGCCGCCATGATCCTAAGTATATTCTCAAGACGTTCAACAACATGCTCGACTCATCGGATGCATGCGTGCAGCAATTTGTCAAGAGGCATAAGATTAGCATCGCTAAGCAGCTTGCCACTTCCATGATATTTGACTGCTATTATACCATGAACAAGAAAGAGTGGCTTGATCAGGAAAATCAGGAATACAGGCACGCTACCGAGTTGCGGTTTAAGGAGTATTACCTTAAGTATAAGGAATACTTCAAAACCATTAATGAAATGGAAAAGAACCAGATCATCGTAGGTATCAAGAACCGCATGTTCCAGGAAGGACTTATGATGGAGTCTATTACCTTCGACGACTGGATAAAAGAAATATTAGCTTTGTAAGGAGGTGGCGATATGCCTGCTTCAGAATCTGTCTATACGATCGACGGAAGCCTGCTTACTGACATTGCTTCAGCTATCAGGTCTAAAACAGGCAGCTCATCCGCCTTTACTCCTGCCCAGATGGTCAGTGAGATAATGAATATTCCTACTGGCGGCGGAGGCGATGGAAATTATTGGTATGATTGGACCAATTTAAATCCTGTTATTTTTGGTTCGCAGGGACTCCCGAACGCAAGCCTACTATCATCTATTTCGACAAACGCAGAAGCAATCGAGGCGTACCAGCTTTGCGGAACAGCTGGCAGTTCCAGCCCGTTAAAAACCCTTTATGCTAGTAAGTGCAAATATATTGGTTCGTGGGCGTTTAATAATTGCAAAAATTTGTCAAGCATATACATACCAAATTGCGAATATGTGGGAAGCCGGGCATTCGGTGAATGTAGTAATTTTTCTTCTATTTACCTATCAAAATGTAAACAAATCGGAGATTACGCTTTTTATCGATGCAAAAAACTGTCAAGCATTTATTTGCCGGTTTGCGAATATATAGGCAGCGGTGCATTCGCTGAATGCTCATCTAGTTTTAAAAGGATCAATCTTCCATTATGTAAGGTCATTCCGCAAGGTGCGTTCTCAGACACTTCTCTAGAAATCGCAGATTTTCCAGAATGTGAATCTGTTGACTGGCTGGCTTTTTATAGATGCTATCAATTAAAAAGCATTTCGCTGCCGAAATGTAAAATTGTTGGGTATGAAGCCTTTGAACTTAACCGATTCTCAAGTATAAATCTACCGGAATGCTTATACATTTCAAGCGCTGCTTTTTTCAATTGCAGTGTAATGTCTTTAATATCTATTCCTAAATGTAAGGTTATCGGGATCGAAGCTTTTGTTGGTTGTTTTTCGCTGTCAACTATTTCTTTGCCCGGAGTAACTCAAATTCAGGCATGGGCATTTCGATCATGCAGTTCATTATCCGGAATATATCTGCTTGGTTCAAATTTCTGCGCTTTAACTTGGAGTGCTGGACTACTCACAGGTACAAAAATAGCATCAGGTTCTGGGCATATCTATGTTCCATCATCTTTGTACTCTCAATATTACAACGATTCCATATGGTCATGGTATCGTTCTGTTCTTACTTCTTATTAATCCTCTATTCCTTCGATGCAAGACTGTCAGATTGCCTGGCAGCTTAGCATACAAAAAATTTTAACCTAAGGAGGTATAAAATTATGATTTCAGGAAATGAAGGAAACAATACGGTAATGCCCGTAGCTCCAATCGGAGGATCTGGGTATGGCGGATTCGGAGGCGACTGGGGAAGCTGGATCATCTTATTCCTTATTTTCGGCATGTTCGGAAATGGCGGATGGGGTGGTAACGGCGGAAACGGTCAGTTCCCTTGGCTCTTAGCAGCTAACAGGAATTCCGAAAACGCAACACAGGCTGGTTTCAATCAGGCAGCGCTGAATGGACAGCTTAGTGGTATCCAGTCCTCGATTACTAATGGCTTTGCTAACGCCGAAGTTGCATCCTGCAATCGCGCGATCTCAGATCTTACTCAGATGAATAATCTTGCTGCTTCTCTGCAGAATTGTTGCTGCGAGAATAGGCAGGCTACTTCGAATCTGAAGGCTGATATTCTGGCTGCTATGTCAGCTGGGTTCCAGTCAATTAAGGACGATCTTTGCGCAGATAGGCTTGCTGCAGCTCAGCGTGAGAATGCGGATCTTCGTACACAGCTTCAGATGGCTCAGCTTAAGGCGTCTCAGAACGATCAGACAGCAGCGCTTCAGGCAGGTCAGAGAGCTCTTGCGAACGAAATTGAGCAATATGTGCTGCCTACTCCTCGTCCCGCATATGTTGTTCCTAATCCCAATTGCTGCCAGCCCTCTTACGGATGCGGCTGTGGAGCATAAGGAGGTGAATATATGTCTGCTGAATTCAGCTCAAATGCTGCTCAGGCTGTTCCTGTAAACGGCAGCGTTATATTTACCGAAAATCCTATTCCCTGCAATTGTGGCTTGGTCTATCACGAGGCAGGCTCAGGTCTTATCAGATTAGCAAACCGTTTTCTTCGTCAGAACATCATGAATGGCTGGAGAAGAAACAGTAACTACGTTATCAGCTTCCATGCGAACATTACGGTTCCTACAGGAGGAACAGTTGAAGAGATCTCTCTCGCAGTAGCAAAAGACGGAGAAGTAGATCCTTCTTCGACTATGATATTTACTCCTGCAGCAGCTGGAGATTTCGGTAACGTTGGAGCAGAAGTCGTAGTTAAAGTTCCGTTCTTATGCGGATGCTCGTCATTATCCATTAGGAATACGAGCAACCAGACTATTACGGTTCAGAATGCTAATCTTGTGATCGATCGAGCTTGAGGAAAGGAGGACTAAGAAGTGAATAAGATCGAACTTTACGAGAGGATTTGTGATCGTCTTGAATGTGAGCTCGATGACTATTTTAATAAGATAGCAAGCTCACAGAACATGAATCTTCAGGATGCGGAAATCATAGATCTTTTTCTGCATTCATTAAAGTCTATTAAGACTATCATGGCAATGGAAGGCTATACCGACGCCGGATATTCTGGCTCAAAGTACATGGGCGCTACATATACGATGCCGAATAGCTATTCCGCAAGAAATTACAGTGGACGTAGAGACAGCATGGGTAGATATTCACGCGATTCTGAAAAAGAAGAGCTTATGCATAAGCTTAGCGGCATGATGCAGAATGCTAAGTCAGATGACGAGGCTATGGCTTTCCAGAGCGCGATGGATGCTCTCTCACGTACAAAATAAGAAGTAAGGAAGGAGGACACGACATGAAAATCAACTTACTTGTCAGAATGAAAAACAAAGCTTTCTGGGTGGCACTGATCCCGATGGTATTACTTTTAATTCAGCTTGTAGCAGGTCTCTTCGGGTTCAAATTAGAACTCGGGGAGGTGGGAGACAAGCTGGTGGAGATTGTCGGTGTCGTATTTGCCATCCTCGCTTTACTTGGAATCGTCAACGATCCGACAACTTACGGCTTCGAGGACTCGAATCGTGCTATGACGTACAAAGAACCTTATAAGGATGTCGATACGAAATGATAGACGAACTTATGCAGGTTCTTGCGATCTTGAGCCCATTGGCGGCTCTGATATTTGGGTACTTCTCATTTAGCAATGCTAGAAAAAAGAATGAGAAGGACGAAGCTGCCCAAATGACAACGGTTCTGATTAAACTAGAGACGATCAACGAAAATGTCAAAGACATAAAAAATGATCTCAATGGTGTAAAGCAGGATCTGTCAAGTCTTGCCGAAAGGATAGCAAAAGCAGAAGCTTCAATTGCGGCTGCGCACCATCGGTTAGACACAATAACAAAATAAGGAGGTAGTTTATGAGCGTTGCTGAAAGTAGATTTGAAGATATTGTGCAGTCGATCATAGACGGCACTCCTTACGAGCACACCGTGCACAGCAGGGAAGAAGAACTCCTGTTGGAGCTTAAAGAAGTCATTGAAGAAGGCGGAGGAGGCGGTGGTGGGGGCGCTGATGTAAGAGCACTCACTGCAGCAGAAGAAGCTGAAATCATAGCTTACTTGAACTAAGACGTTTGGCGGTATTCAGTTAGGCTGGCCGCCTTTTATATTTAAAAGGAGGAGAAAAAATGTCTCTACCTGTAACGACGAAAACAAATGCTCAGAACATTTTTCGAGCATATGCAGATAAAATAAAAAATATGGAAAATAAAGTTATTACCGCTGAAGAAGAACTTTATGATCCTACTAATCAAGAAAATAGCAAAACAGCACTTTATATCGGCGATGGTATGTCAATAGACTCCAGTTTTATATATACTGCCTATGAGGACCGCGATTCAGTCTATAAATATTGGTCATATACTGAGGAGGCGGTGTTGTATCCTGAAGAAATACCGAATTTCGAAGATGCTGAACCAGGTAAAATATATGCGGTTACTGATGCATCTGACGAGTGGCATGCGTATGTAAAAGATTTCGATACAGTGTCAATGCGCGATATAACCGAAGAAGAGCATATCACATTTTGTAATTGGCTTCCGCCGATTAATGATGCGATTATTCATACTCCTTATATTTTACCTGACGTAGACCGCCTTGAGCCAATATACGGAGAAATGTATACTGCCTGGGACGGCCAGTGGTATCCTACAAAAGAGGATGAAGATACTGGCATCGAAGTAATAAGACATTTTTCTGATGAATTACCGGAAGAAACCAAGACTGTATTCTATGCAGGAACGCATTGGAACGATAAAACGCCTGAAAAAATTCCGATGTATTACGATAAGATTTATTATTTGGGTGCAAATACAAGCAGAGGAGCTCGTTGGGATTGGTATAATGCAAAAACATTTGACAATATTCCTACAATTGAGCAGCTTGATGACGGGGAATATGCCAGATTGTATGCCTTTGGCACACCTAATGAAGGAAAAGTGTATCGAAGAGATGGCGACAGTATTATCGAAGTTCCGGTGGTTCATCGCAATTTCTCGTTTCCAGATACACATGACGTTGGCCCAGATGATCTGTATGTATTTGATGAGGCTTGGCGCTTCCCTGATGGTCTTGTTAGTCAGAGTTTCTACACATTTCTCACGTCTGATGGTGGAACCTGGCATAGATCGGAGTCGCAGCCTGAATTTCAGTTTGAATATTTACCTGATATAAATGACAACGAGATGCGTGCTATACATCCCGGGATCATTGTCCAGTATACCGGCCCTACTGAGTACGGATTTCGAACTGGCTGCTTCTATCGCTTAAGTGAAAGTACTGAATATGCTAGCGGTTTATATTGGGAAGAATTAGATCTCGGTAGTTCATCTGTATTTGATGTGCACGTTGTGGTTGCAGAAGATTCAGGCGGCGGAAAGAAAGGTGTTAAGAGTTCCAAAGCGAATTATACAGTTGTAGAATCTATAGAGGACGTGTATAACGCTATTGAATCTGGAAAAGTTGTTCGACTTTATTTCGATGACGAGGAGTGCTATTTCAATCTTTCTTCGTTCAGTCAACTGCATTACTATGCATTTGAGGGAACAATCACAGACGATGATAGGATCAGATCATTCAGAGTTAGTTTGTTTGGGGGCAAAGGCGGCTGGGATGATGTCGAAGTAGTTGAGACAGACATACAATCAGAATCATCAGATCCTCCAAAAGGCGTGATCGAGCTTGATCATCTTCCTCGTGCGTATGATTATTTGCATGATTTCAATGGGCAATACGGAGATGTTGTAAGACTTTCAAAAGACTGCGTTCAAAGCGGTTCGATTCTGAAAACACCCGATACGGTATACTATGTCGAAGCCGGAAGTAATTTATGGAAGCAGGGCAGATATAGAGGACGTTTCTCTGGGCATTTACCTACTGGAGATGATTACGAGGAAGGAGATGTCGTATTATTTAGCATTAGTGGCAAGAGCCCAGGTCCTTTCATTTTTCTTAATGGCTCTTGGGGTGATCATGGCCATCAAGTATATAGTAATTATCTCTTGTCCGATAGATGGCCTTATATTGACAGCCACTATGGTGACTATATATCTGCCAGCACGACATATGTCATATTCCCAGATACCGTTATCGGTGTACGCGACCCTTCTGTTGCTGAAGGTTTTATACCAAATACGTATCCGTATGATGCTTTTGCAGATGGCCAATTCGAATCCCTTTATTTCGGTCCTGGCTGTGAGTTCATGATCATAAATTATTATGATGAAGCTAAATCAGAGTACCGACCTAGATGGGTGCAGATGACAGTTCCTGCTGCTTGTGTGAAACCATTTAGTTTCCAGGGCCGTGAATATACAACTGTAGAAGATGCTGTTAAGGCTATAGCTAAGTACATCGATGAGAGCTCTCAGGCATTGTAACATATGTACCTACATCTGAACAACAACCCAAAAGACAGGCATGTTAACGATTGCGTTATACGTGCTATTGCTACAGTGATGGGTAAGTCCTGGGATGATATTTACCTAGAACTTATGGTCTATGGTTTCTATGCCAAGGACTTACCTAACGAAAACACAATATGGGGGCAGTATTTAGTAGATCACGGATTTGTCCGTAAAACTCTACCAGATACCTGCCCCTTCTGCTATACAGTACGAGACTTCGCTAGAGACCACGACAAAGGCGTTTACATCCTTGCAGATGGCTCTCATGTCGTAGCTGTTGTTGATGGCCATTACATTGACGACAGAGATAGCGGAGATCGTACTGTATTATATTTCTTTGAGAGGAGGTCTAATTAATGGCAACGGTTTACGAATTCGTAGAAGCGATGGAAGCATTAGTCCGTTTTCATTCGGCTTATATAGGCACTGGAAACGGAGAGCTTCTCGTTGATATTCCGATCGGTAACGTATTCAAGATGGAAAAGAACTACGGTCGTAGAGACAGCGCCGGTAATCCATTATGGTGGTCTGACACGGCTCGTGATTTCGAGTTCATCGCTAAATGTTACCGCGCTCAGTTCGATATGACGCAGGCTAAGGCCGGAGACTGCTCGGGTCAGATCGTCGGTGTCTTGAGAGCTCTTGGGGTTATTAAACCCACAGCCGATTACAGAGCGAAGGATTTCCAGAATGAGGCAACGCCTGTACCTATGGACAGCCTTCAGCCCGGCGATCTGGTATTCGACAAGCCCATACCTGCATCCGGAAAGTCAGAGGCAGGACACATTGGCGTCTATGACGGCAACAATGTAGTTATCGATTGCAGAGGACGTGATGTTGGCGTAGTTAAGAGAAACATCTCTGACTACCACTGGAAAGCAGCAGGACGTCTCGATTGGTTCGAAAATGGTATTCCGCCTCTTACCAGGAACCTGAGATACACACCTGAAAGTCTCATGCGTGGCGAGGACGTTAAGCAGTTGCAGGAACGTCTCGGCATTAACGGATTCCCTTGCGGCGAGATCGATGGATACTTCGGCAAGAAGACCGATACTTCCGTTAGGCAGTTCCAGATCAGTAAGTATCTCGAGGTCGACGGTATCGTAGGCCAGAAGACATGGAATGCGCTTTGGAGCTAGTTTGGCATCTTACCATTTTACGTTCTTCCTTCGTATAGGCAGTGCAGGCCCGTTTAGTTTTTCTCCTTTCACTAGACGGGCTATCGCCTGCCGTTTCTACATTACTCCTACACAAAACCTCTTAAAGCCTTGCGAATGCGCCATTCCTTACACTGTAGCCGAATGATATTTGAGGACTTAGTAAAACGCAAATGCAGAATTTTCCCGGGGTGGGAATTTGAAAAAACACGATCAGATTTAGGTCGTTTCTACACCGTTCGTACATTTTGCAACTCTCTTAATAGAAGACGTGTCAGGCATACAGGAATGTATGTAGTTAAATGGCCTTAGGAGCAAGTAGTGCACCTACCAAGATGTAAGAACGCCGAATGCACTGAACTAAAGTTCTAAAGTGGCGGTCCAGCCGTCTTCAGTATAGGTCTTCCCTGTAAGTAGAACAACAGGTCGTAGAGTCGGGTGAGTGTAAATCCCGGTGCCTATATTTTTTTTTTCGTTTTTAAAACTACTTCTGTATTTTTTTCACTTCTGAAAGCAGCCAATCTCTATTTCTGTCAGTATACGTCTCTTCGGTCAGATGTCTCTAGAATACTGTAGGTACGCGAAAAAAGCAAGCAGTCTAATAGGAGAAATCCAACATAATTTGAATAAAAAGGAGATTAAATATTATGAAAATTAAGAGGATGATCACAGCTATGAGACTTAGAAAATTCTGGAAAGAAGGTAAGCTTAGTATCAGACAGAGTAAAGATGGTATAAGCTACGTTCTTCATGGATGAGACTAAGTCTCATTCTTTTTTCGTCTGAAAAACACCCCATATAATAGGAGAAATCCTATAAAAACTATGCGAAGGAGAACAAAAGATGAAAAATTTAACTTTTAAGGAACTCTTAAGATTTGAGGCTAGATTAATAGCCCTTTGTTACACGGTATTGTTCGTGATCAGCGAGGCTAAGCCCTCGAAGGCATTAACAGAATTAATAGAAGATGTCTTTGAGTGCTGGCTTGATCCTGAAGCACTTACATATTACGCAATGACATGGGTTGTGGTAGTTATAGTCTCAATCGCGATTGAGGTAATTAAAGGCGCAATTGAATCTATAGAGATCCGAAGATTCAATAGGAAAAATAGGAGATAAGACCTAAAAGGTCGGGCTAATAACAAAGCCCGATTCTTTTTTCGTCCGAAAAACACCCCATGTAATAGGAGGTGAGAGATATGAGCAAAGAAAACGAAAAAATTGTGGCGTGTATCGATTTATTAGAAAACGGATCTATTAAGGAACGGCGACCTTATATTGACGCATTACACAAGGATCATAAATGTAGTCTTGAAGGCTTCATATTCCAGGAGGAATTATTTTGCTGGTTAATATGGAAACCTACTGATATACAGGAACATCCTCAATGGAAAGGCGAAAATGTATTGAAGATCGTTCCAAAATTCATGGAAGCAGATAAGATACCGCAGGTCTTAGATGCTCAATATTGGGTATACCTTTGAGAGATCGCAAGGTCTCTCTTTTTTCGTCCGAAAAACACCCCATGTAATAGGAGGTGAGAGATATGTTAAGGAAAAGTAAAAACGGTAGTTTATACTTCTTTAACTTCAGGAATCTCTCGGTCACGGTAAAGAATGGAACAATAATAAAATCGATATTCGTGGGCGAGAGAATCCACGAAAGCAGAGAAGTATTCACGGTAGAGGACTTTTGCAGACTCTACCTCAGATTAGAGGAGGCTTAAACAAGGCCTCTTCTTTTTCGTTAAAAGAACAAGTGTTCTAATGGTAACTATTGGTTGCATAGAAAGGAGTCAATCGTGGCAGGATATTACAACGTAATACCGAGAAAAGTTTGGGTCTTGATGCGGGAGAGCAAAAATCAGAATGGCGACTTGCTTGATTGCGATCTACTTGGCGTTTTCGCCCAAGAGGAGCTGGCAACGTACAATATGGCACAGTACGCGGTTAAGTTCTCTGGCGATGCACCGATCACGCTGTTGAGCGAGCATGTCATGCAGTTTGAGAAGGCCGGAAAGATCATCAAACTATGGACATCGGAGTGCGATCTAAACCAGATCGACCAGTATTATGCAGATGGTACTGATGGAATAGGGGACTAACAATCCCCTTTTCTTTTTCCATACGCGGGTTATTATACAGAAAGTTTTTCTATTCGTTAAATAAACAACTATCTTAATAGCAAAGGAGGACTAAAGCTATGAAAATATTACTTAAGGTATTAAAGGTGTTACTGGCAGTTATATTCGGAGGGATCATTGGTTGGTTCGGCAGCATCGTTATGCATATAATTGCATGGGATGCTGATCGAGAGACTATGGTCGACCTGTATGACGATTCAGTGGAGTACTTGCATAAGACTGGTTTTTTTCAAGACTAGTGCCTTTGCAAAGATTGAGGACTAACAAAGTCCTCTTTCTTTTTTACACGTGCTAATTACTACGGTCTTAATAGGAAAGGAGATGGATAGCATGGGTAAATTGAATGTTAACGTTGGAGATACGGTATATGTTAAAGCGACAGTAACGGAAATCAGTAAAAAGGTAGTAAAATCTGGTGACGAGCCGGATTTCTATATTGATCTGGAAATTCCGCACTGGGAGCATGGTTCGCGTATACCGAATCGTGTGAACTTAATATGGAGTCAGCACTTGCTGTTCACACCAGAAGGAGAAGAGGCCTAACATGGTCTCTTTTCTTTTTTTACACGTGAAAAAAACCGTGGGCTTAATAGCGACATAATCTTGTGTCGACTATTAAACAAAGCGGAGGTAGAAAGATGAAGTTATTCAATTTCAAGAAGAAGGATGACGCAAGGAAAATGACCGATATTTATGCGGATCTTTTCGCGGAATGCAATTCGCTGGCAACTGACAGCTTTAAGTTGGCCGGAGTGGACATTACTGATCTCGCTTCAGATTTAGATGAAGAAACTGGAGCGCTTATCGGAAGGTACATGGAGTCAATGAGAAGAATGACAGATCTTGCAGCAGAGCAGGCCGCGGTCATTGATCGCATGGAGTCAAAGCTTGACGCCCTTCAGAGAGAGAATCAGCTCATTATCGGGATGCTGAACAAGAAGTCGAAGAAAGATGAGTAAGCAAAGCGGAGGGAAGCTAAAACAGCTTCCTTCTTCTTTTTTACATAGATGATAACCCATAAACCATGCAACCATAGGAGGAACTATGACCTACACACCAGAGTACGTAGTGGAAACCATCAGAAACCGCATCGAAGAAGCAGGAAACCAAAAGATCTTGGCTGAGGAAGTTGGCATTAACCAGACGACTTTAAGTAAGTGGAAGAACGGTAAGCAGCTACCGACGCCCGAAACCTTCTTCAAGTACTTCCCGTTGCCGGAGGAGCGTGTAACAAGCAGACCTAAGCAGCCGGCTGTAGAGACAATGTTCATCGCCAACAATGCTAACGACGAGATCATTAAGGCGCTTTGCTGGGAGATCAAGCAGAGACTGATAGCCACCTATAAGAGGTGCCATATTCGTATCTGCACTCTCGATTGGCATAATGTTCTTGTGATCTCGATCGAGAAAAAGAGGAAATACTTCGCTTTCGGTTCAACGCAGAGCGAGTATTTCTTCAGACAGGTTTACCCGGATCCGATCGACCATGCATATCTGGATACTGATTGGGCGAAGGTAGTCGTCAGCGACTTTACTAAGAAAGCCGATAAGTGGCTTTTGAAGCAGTTCAAGGGTTAAGTTCACGATTCGTGAAGAAAACCACTCTTCTAATGACGGAGAAGAAAAGGAGGTGGTTTGTATGCGAATAGCACACATATATTTCTTGATTGATAAAAGGAACGGAAAAACGTACCAGCCGGTTGGCGACTTAAGATTGCAGTATAGCGAAGCAAAAGTGTTATATGCGATCTTTAAGGATGTCGACGGCAACACGTATGATATTCCATACAATCAGTTAAGGATCTGTAAACTTGCTAACGCTAATTAACCTATAGTTGGTTCTCCGCATAGTGGAAGGGACTTAGTTAAAAATACTAGGCCCCTTCCTTTATATTTTTGAAAGGACGGAAGCGTATGACAAAAGAAGAGAAGTATGCAGCATGTAAAAAGTTTTTTAACAAACTCGCTGGTTTACTGACTAGCGCTGACTATGTAGTTGTGAGCAGCTGTAATAATGATCGTTCTATATATCTCACACCTAGCGGAACTGAGGGCGAGATAACCTACAAGTCGAAGCCTGCGAAGTCATTTCGAGTGTCAGATCACTGGAACTGGTACGCCAATACCGGTAAGTGCCCGAACCCTCGCTATGTGCAGTGCTTATGTGTAGATATGCCATATGCTCACAAAAGAAAAGAGCCTCATAAGGCCTCGAGACCTATTGAGGCAGCGGCAGTTGCCATTGCAGATGATAAAGGAATCTATCATGTGATATATGGCGAGGTTTACGACAAGAAGACAAGAACATGGAAGTGGCTTTCTTGTGATGTAGTGCCGGCCATGAATAACGAATATGACGCGACGGAAGGAGGTCTCATATATTTTGAGTGTAAGTATGACATACGCCAGGGAGATGGTAGCGAAGCATCCGAAGTACAAAGACTCGCCTAACTGGCGCGATAAAGTATATAGGATGCCTCCGAACCAGATCTTAGCGATTTATCATCGCATGTTGGAACGAGGAGAGTTTGTTGCAAAAAAGAAACCAGAGCCGGTTGAGAAGCCTAATTATATTCAGCCGACTCTTTTCGATTACGGATTGAAGGTGGAAGATCATGATCAAGATAATTGAACCCGGACAAAAGAAATACAGAAAGAGGTGCTGCTATTGCGGGTGTCTCTTTGCTTTTGAGGAAGAAGATCTTACACATAAAGAATTTGAGGACCACGGAATAAGCTGGGGCGGAGAGGATGTTGTTAAATGTCCGTTTTGCAAGAATGAGTTGCATGTTGATAATGCTGATATTCATATCGGCCCTAAAGAGGAGGAAGGGTATGACTAGATATTTTTGCGATGTCTGCAATAAAGAGGTTGATCAAATAGATCTCATACATATTAATGCCAATAGAGAAGGGCAAATTGTCCCTAAAACTGTGCAGTGTTTGTGCAGATCTTATGAGATATGCGACAAGTGTTTCGAGCGAGCTTTTGAGCCCGAGAAGGATGATAAGGCCGAGTACGAGTTTCCTCCGCAGACAGTGGAGGCTATCTCGGTCGTGTCACCGGTGTAATGTAAGGAGGACAAAATCATGATGCAGATTTGCGAAATAAAGCGAATTTTGACCGCGATGAAAGAGGTTAAAGACTTCGACGATAATGCGTATTTTGACTTAATACATGATCCGAGATATGGCCCTGATGGAATTCCGACAGTTCGTGTGGAGTTTTTGCAGAATGATATTCATGTAACATTAGAAGCACCAATTGATAGGAGGAATTAAGTATGACAATCGCAACTATTATGACACAAATCGAAGACATAGACAAACTTGTCAGCGAGTGTCTGGAAATGGATGCAGATCGCGATAAACAAGTAAGCATCTTATATACTAAATTGGCGGCTTTATGTAAGTATGCGAATGAGTATAAACTCTTTTTATTAATGAAGGAGGTTAATTTACGTTAATGACTACACGACGGAAGAAAGAACTCTTTTTCAGGACACTCTTTGTAGTTCTCCTGGTCATTATTATAGTTATATTTCTGGATGCGATTGAAACTAAGGCTGGAATTATCGGCATCGAGAATGATTCACTCGGTGGTTTCTCTTACATGATGTCCTGCCTAGAACGCAACGACATCCCAGAGGATTATGCTAAAATCCTAAGGATGTGGCATCCTGCGTATGAAATAAATCAAGATGAATATGATATTCTCGTAAGGATTACCGAGGCTGAAGCTACAGGAGGAAACATTGAACAGAAAAAGAATGTTGTATCATGCGTTCTTTCTCGAGTCGAGGCAGAACAATGGCCTAATACAGTATCAGAGGTTGTCTTCCAAAAACAGCAGTTTACGCCAGTATGGGACGGAAGATATTATAAAGTTTCAATTACAGAAAGCACTAAAAGGGCAGTTGATGATGTCTTGAAATTTGGAAAAACTCATGACTGCCTTTGGTTTTGTTCAAATGGCAGTTACAACAAGAAAAACGAGAATGGAGAGTACTGCTCATACCATCGATTGAACCATACGTGGGTGTTCTTTGATGGCGAACACCATTACTTCTATGATTGAACCAAAGGAGGAAAACGACATGATTGACAAAGTATATGTGATATTCGAAGGCGAATACTCTGATAGAGGAATCGTTCAGGTTTTCACGGATGAAGCTAAAGCCAAGGCTTATATTTATGAATTTGGGCCTTCGGGTGACTGCATGGATATGGAAATCTGGGGACTTTCAGATGACCAGATTATCTTTAAGGAAGACAGCATAGAAAAGGCTAAGGACATTGTTAAGTTAGGATATGTGTTCTGTTTGCTTGAAGATGGGACACCTAAATGGGAGAGTTCATATGAACTTTTAGATATGGATAGCAACGACATAAAAGGCTATTTCGATTATTTTGGACGTTTCGTCAAGGCCATAGTTGCAAAAAACTCATCGAAAGAGGAGTATGATCGCTGCCTGAAGGTGGCTAGGGACGCATTGGCTAAAGCAAAGGCTGAAAGGGAAGGTTTATGACTGAAGAATATGTACGAATGAGCGATGCTGTTCGGGTTTTGACAAATAACGGAGTTCATTTTTGCGATCTTGTAAAAATGACAAGCGAAATGAAAGCCTTAGAAACCCTCAAAGACGAGCCTTGCGAGGATTGCGTGAGCAGAGAATTCATGTATGAGCTGGGCGCGAAGTGCATAGCCGCAAGAGATAAAAATGGTGAATTAGTAGCCATTACATCTATAGAGAGTTTACCACCCGTTGCTCCGAAGCCTTGCAAAGACGTGCTTGACGAAATAAAGGTAGAGTTCGAGAAATTGGATGGAATGTATGTATTAAGGGATTACGTGTTTTATACGGAAAAAGATCCTAAACATACGGAGTTATGGTACGTACGGTTAAAGGACATCCTTGATATTCTCAACAAGTATAAGGAAGGTGATAGCGAATGACCAAAGAGCAGATAGAAAAAATCGCGGCGAATTGCGGTGTTGAAGTATCATATGCAGAATCAAATAAAGGTGAGATTATTGCAGAACCTCTCGTTATGCAGAAACCTGAATGGATTCCTCTTACGTGGGATGAGTCAAAGTGCAAAAGTAGTTACCCTGACGATATGGACGGATGCTGGGCGATCTTCACAGACGGCAAAAACATGAGTATCGAAAGAGGAAAGAAAGATGCCATCGACCATTTCTTTCCGTCAGGTAGATGGTTTGAGATGTCTGATGCTATAGCTTGGATGCCGTTACCCAAGTGGCACGAGGAAGGAGACTTCAAATGAGCAAGATAATCTATAAGCCTCATTGTGAGAAGTGTGGTGCGGTAATCAATCAAAAAATACAATATAAACGGATTGAGCTTGAAGGCAATATCGATATCCCTCGGGTGCACGACTTGATATATTACGAGTTTTATCCGCATCGATGCGAACACTGCGCCACAGTTTTCGATTCGGCTGAACTTCAGCCGCCGGAAGAAGTTAAAGACTTTTAAACGAAGGAGGTAAATGATGAGGGAAGTTAATGGAAACGAAACTAAAATCGACACGTTCGAGATAGCTGAGATTATCGCTCAGGATTTTGGTGTAAATATACGAGATGTCAGTATAGTAATCGAAAACGGTCGAACTGTCGCTTATATAAAGACGGACAAAAAGGAGGCAGCGAATGGATATTCCTTGCGGAAAGTATAGACATTACAAAGGTTCAGTATATGAGGTAGTAGGCATGGCCACCCATACGGAAACCCTTGAAGACATGGTTATATACAAAAGCGAAGGAAATGTGTGGTGGGTGCGCCCTGCATCTATGTGGAACGAAATGGTTGACACACCAAACGGCAAAGTAAAGAGGTTCGCAAAATTGGAAGGAGGGCCGGGATGAGCATTCAAGAGAAGATCGCTAATGCACAACCAACCACATGGTTGACCGACGGAATTCCAAAGTGGAAAGTGAGGCTTATCATTTGGTGGGCAAAGATGCGAGCAAGAATAATGTTATGCTGGCAGAAAGTGAGGAAGGATGACATTGGATGAGGCCATTAAAAGAAATCCTTATGATCCAAAACGCGGTAATAAATCGGCGTATTGCAGATATTTGAGATACAACGTTGACGGATGGTATCAGCTCGACTCTAAGGAGGTTCTTAGAAGATGGCAGAAAGCGAGGAAGGATGACTAACTGGGACTACCATTTAGAAGTCGCCGAAGAGTTACAAACCGAGGTTTCTGATGACCAGTTATATTTCATTATCAGGCATCCTTGGAGATATCCGAAGCAGTTAGTTGAAGAAGCCGAGCTGGTTGCTGAAAGCACCATGGGGATTGGAGCGGCTGACTTCATCCGTGAACTATCCGACGAAGACGTATATGTAGGAGGGACTTAAATGACGCTCAGTCAAGCAAATGATATTTTACAGAACCCGAAGAAGTATTATAGCCATCATAAAGATGATGCTACAGAGTTCTGCAGAAATGCCGTGAAGTTTATTTACGAGAATAGGGACAATCCTATTTACGAAGCAATTATCGACAGTATCAATATACATCTGAACCACGGGAACAATGACACTATCTGCGGTAATTGCAAATGGTTTGATCCAGTTGGTCATTGCCAGCGTCCGACAGCGCATGGAGAAAAAGTATTTGTATCTCCTGCTGAAGATGCATCACTCTGTAGATTTTATTCGCCATACAAAAAGGAGGGTTAATATGGGATTATTCACAAATTACAAAAAGTTATATTTAAAGGAAAGGCATGATGCAGCTTACTACAGCTATCTTGCTGATCATTCCGACGATCTTCGACGCGAGACAGAGAAAAAGCTCGCCGATGCTGAGTGCACGATCGCACTACGTAATCAGATTATTGATAATCTTCATACACAGCTTCAGAATAAATGGGATGACGAAGACAAGTACGCCGATTACTTGACTAAGAGGAACGAGGAACTTTCAGACAGTAACGACTTTCTCAGGGAACGTAACAACGAATTATCGGCGCAGCTTCGGAACATTGAGAAAGAAAAGTCACAGCTCGAAGCTAAGTTCCGGGTGGTCGATAACGCTGTCGGACGAGTAACAAAAGACCGTGACAGGTATAAAGATGCATACGAATCCTCGCAGAAAGTGGTCGATGGACTGATCGAAGAGAAATACGTTTACTGGGAGAGTACCGGGTTCTTCGGAAGTTTATGGACCAAATTAATAAACAACTATTCAAACGGCAAGCGGATCCTTATCAAGAACAACGAGCTTGAAGCTCTTATAAAGCAGGTCGAAGAACAGACCGGCATAAAGCTCAATGATATTTACAACAAGTTGGCTGACGTGGACGACGAGAAGCAGGATGAAGAGGAGGACGACGAAGAATGAATAGTGTAACGATTTTACTAATAGGCAGTTTCACAATGATTACTGTGGCGCTGCTGATCATGCACAACAAATACACCGCATTGAAGCGATACTGCAATACTTTAACTCTGATGGTGGCGACTCAGACCAAGATCATCGAAACGTATCAGAATGAGTTAAAGAAATACAGGTACGAGAACAAAGGAGGAACACTGAATGACGTTGAAGGAGCGATTACAGGAACTGAAGGGGAGGTATGTAAAGATCGGAGGTAGGAGAGGCTCCGGTTTTATATTTATAGGGCTTGTTGAAGACGACACTATAGACGAAATTAATCGTCTAGGTAAGAAGTGCATCTCTCAGCTTCGTCAGAAACTTGCCGACTATCGAGCATGCCTTGCCGACTGGGATAAGGTAGTAGCTTGCCATTTATGGGCTAAAGAAAACGCCGAGTTCAAAAAGTCGATGGCGACTTACAGGAATCTGCTTTTCGAAAGAAAAAAGAAGCTTGAGACTCTTGCAAACACCTCAGGCGTCTATAGCCGTAAATACAGACAGCTCAAGACGATGTATCACGACACTGTAAGGACCATGCGCAATCGTATGGAGAGCCACCGTACATTTGCAGATACGATCGAGGAAAAGAAAAAGTATTACGAAGAGAGCGAAGCCCTGTTAACAGAGCAGCTTGAGAAAATTCACTCTCTCATCGACTTTGAAGTAGCCGAGGATTACATGTCGGTAGACGATGAAACCTACGGCGGAAGGATTCTTTTGGTAGATACATGGATCAAAGGCCCCTATTGGTCATTAAGTGAATATGACCGTAATCAGGCGTTGAAAAAACTGATATCTTAATAGACTGATAGAATGTCTGCATAGAAAGGAGAACGAAATGACAAGAGATGAATTGTTAAAAAGGCTCCTTGAAGAGAGTGACCCGCAGAAAGCGAAAGCAATGGCGGACGTACTGTCTTCGATGGAGAAGTCATCGGCGGACCTGGAAAAGGCCAGAATGGAAAAAGAGACTGAGGAGGCTCGTATCGAAGTTGAAAGGCTTAAGATCGAAGCAGACCGAGAGCGGTCGATTGCGGAAGTAGACGCAGCGATGGCAAAGGTAGCATCGGACGAGAAGCGCACAGAGGCGGAGATCGAGATTAGCCGAAAGGATCGTATCCTGGGATGGCTGAAGTTCGTAGGGACGTTGATCCTTGGCATCTTCACCGGAGTAGTGACCATGCGTAACGCTGATAAGGTCATGTACTTCGAGGAGCACGGAACAATACGTTCAAAGGCTTGGACTGGAATTAAACCCGACAAGCAGCAGGACATCAGGTAGGAGATTGGGGCAATGCCCCTTTCTCTTTTATTTTTATGAGGAGGTTTGCTATGGCAAAATTAAGTTTATCAAGAAAGTATCAGAAGTTGGAAAAGGATCACAAGATCTTACTGGATGAGGCGCTCAAGGCCGGAGAGATGCTTAAGTACTACGGAAGAGTGCTCGATAAATACAGGCTGCTTGCCCAGACCAAAGACAAGACCATAACGAGGATGAAGAAACTCCTGAACGAGACATATGGTTCGGAGGAAGCATGGCAGGAAAAGATGATCAAGATCATAGAGGAGGAACATAAGAATGATTCAACCGATGAGAGTACTGTACGAGACGGAGAAAACCCCGGAGGGGAACTTCATAATGTGGCTGATGGCGGGAACGAAGAAGTATCACACGCTGACGAATCCTACGAAGGAGGAGCTGGAGAGAGCGAAGGAAGTGTTCGAGATGGTTCCTCTGACGAAGCTTGATGAGATGGCGTTCGACGAATATACACTAAAGCTGAATACTTGTCCATGATTCGTGAAGAAAACATACCCCCTAATAGGAGATAGAACTGGTATCTCACAACTATAATATGCGGAGGTATAAAAATGAACACAACAATTATTATCAGGACAAGAGAGCAGTTAGAGAACAAACTTGAGGAACTTGAAAAGGCTGTTAAGGCCGGCACAATGACGAAAGAGGAAGCACACGAGTTTGAAGTAGAATTAAGATGTAACTACATCAAGCACGGCGTTGCGTACCGCGATTAATCAGAACCGGTATAACGGAGGAACAACAAGTTCCTCTCGTTTTTTATATTCTATAGGAGGTCTTATGGACAGAAGATACGAGTTTGAAGATTGGTGGAAAGAGAAGGCAGAGGAAGGAGCCCTTCCAAAGTTAGATGTTAGGGCATTCAATATTATTTGCCGTAACGTCTATAGAGAGGACATCGATGTCGGCAGGAGTTATATTAACGTCATAGCTGACTGGACAGATGAGAAGCTGCTGTCTCTTCGAGGACTTGGAAAGAAGACATTCGAAATCGCTAAGCAAGTTAGAGATGAGGCAAGTGATTGCGTCCATGGCCATCCCGAAATAGCCTTTATATGCAAGTATAGGCCCGATTACATGCAGATCGCCAGAAGAGACACTCATGCTGGATTAGAACTGTACGAGTGGTGGAAGAAAAGGAGATTCAAGTCGGAGCTCTCACTCGTGCAAGCAGAAGACGGTACGTACGTAGCCCCCATGTATGCTGAAAATGCGGTGGATGCAGCAGCTAAGCTCATTGATATTATCGACTATGTGCTCAACACGTGAGAAAAACTGTGGGCTTAATAGACGTAAAGAAGCGGAGAATGGAGGTGACGTACATGCTTCTACTGTTATGTTTGATCATAGTGGCAGTATTAGCTATCGCGACTGTCATCGGAGGGTTTTTCATATTACTCTTCGGTGGAGCCGGGGTGTTGGTATCGCTGCTTGATCTTCTGATTGGAGGATTCATTATATGGATCCCCATTCACTGTTTCAGAAAATCAAAGCACAAAAAAGGAGGTAAGTAAATGGGGCTTATCATTATCGGAATAGTAATTATTCTGATTGGCGCAATGTCAATGCAGAATAAGAAGGACTGAGATGATAGGGGGCATTAACTTGCCTCCTTTCTTTTTCGTGATATTTACAATGGTGTTAATAGAAGCGAGAGTTAGATCGTTGGCGCTCATTGAAACGTAATGAGAGGGGCCGGGTGCGATTAGCTACTCGCTTCTATATTTTTTATAAGGAGGTCTATATATGTTTATTACAAAAAAGAAACTTGATCAGATGCTTGAGGATGCAAGGTGTGACGGTATTAACGGCGCATACAAAGACCAGAACCAGATACGTAAGTCGGCAGAGATCAATAGGCTCAGAAAAGAAGTTCGCCATCTTAAGGAGATCGTGATCAAGCTTTGCGACTACACGCAGAATCAGAAGCTGTATGCCGGCATTCTGACTTCGATACAGAAGGAGGAGTGTCTATACGGATGGGATTCTCCTATTTGCGCAGTTGACAGAGACGAAGACTAAGGAGGTGATCGGATGAGAAAGTTTTCAAAGAGTGATATTCTCACATTTCTCGGACTGTTATTCTCGGCCCTGATCACGACTTTACTCACACGCAGGCAGCAGAAGGCTGATATTTCAGAAGTCGTTCAGGAGGTTCTTGAAGAAGAGCGCAAGCAGATCGCAGCATCACAGGGAGTGCACGTATGAAGCTAATCAAGCTGATCATAAGAAAGATATTCGGTCATAAGTATGACTGTTGCAGCCACATAACGAAACGCTGTAAGAAATGCCCTTTATATTTGACAGATAAGGAGGCTGCCAAAGTAAAGAAGAGCATCAAGCGAGATGGCTACATTGATATTAGAAGGAGGGACAAGAATGGCGCAGTGCAATGAGGTCGATAATCGGCTGAAGAAAAAGATGAAGCTAATGCGCGATAAGAAGGATCGTGACGATGCGGTTATACTCAATTCTTCGGAAGTTGAGGCCATCGCGAACTCGATAATCTTTCTTATCAACAGAGTCACTGAGCTCGAAGAGCGCTGCAAGGAGCTCGACACTCGTATCGACAAACTTGATCCGGCACCTGAATACAGGACTTCAGATAAGAAGCCTAAGTTCAGAACTTCGGATGGGCCTGATGACAAAGGCTCCGGTTACTTATCGTTTTTGCAATAAAGGAGGATGACACTATGACATTTAAGGAATTCTGGGAAAACGGCGGAAGAGATCTTGCAATGGGTCTCGGTTTCTTGATCCTTGGATCGGCTATCAGCAACACTGATAAGAAGGTCAACAGAACGATCGCTGCTTGCACTGAAGGTTTCGATGCTGCCAATAAGCACTTCGCTAACTTCAACAGCTTCAAGGAGCAGTCGTATACCAACTTTAAGCTGATCGCTAAGGACATCAATCGTCTTGCGACCACTACCGGTTACAAGGGAAAGCTCGGAGTTAATTCGTAAAGGAGAAGCCATGAACATCAAGAATCTGATCAATTCAGCGTCAAGAATCGTGCTTCGTTACTGCCAGGACAATGCGCCCAAGCTTCTTACAGGTTTGGGCCTTGGACTTGGTGCTGGGACTGTCTATATTGTGTATAAGAAGTCTCCTGAAGCACATGAAAGAAAAGAAGAGGCCGTTGCAAAGGCTAAGTCAGAAGGTAAGGGGACTGTCGGAACAGCCGTAGAGGTTGTTAAGGCTACAGCACCTGTTATGTGGCCAGCTTATGCGACAGGAGCAGCGTCGGCAGCATGCCTTATTGCAAGTAACAAGATCTCGGCTGATAGGCTTGCAACAATGACTGCGGCATACGGCGTGCTGCAGGATAAGTTCCAGAACTACAAAGAGACAGCCAAGGAAGTGTTGGGGGACACTAAGGCGTCTGATCTGGACCGCAAATCCATCGAGCGTAAGATGGAAAAGTCAAAAGCCGATGAGGAGAAGCCTGAAGTGCAGCAATACCCGGACGAGGGTGAGAAACAGCTCTGCTATGATGTGTGGAGTGATAGATATTTCAGGGCTTCAGCGGACGATCTGCGTAGAGCAGAAAACAAATGTAACCTGGCGTTGTTTAACGGGTTCGACGAGCCTGTAACGCTTAATGACTGGTATGATGCGATTGGCATTCCACAGATACCAGCAGCCAAAGGATGGGGTTGGACGGCACAATCTGTTGGATTAAAGGGCGGTATTGACTTTGTTCCGCAGTGTGTAATGTCGCCTAATAACATTCCAGCGATCGGAGTCGACTTCGATACACTCGAGCCTCTGTGGAGCGCACGAATGCGAAGGTAGCCCGTGGAAAAAACCATCACCTTAATAGCCGTTAGGCACAACAAAAATTTCGGAGGACAAAATTATGAATGAGAACGAGATGAACATTCAGCAGGAGACACCTGTAACTGAGGAGACAGCAGTTGTAGAGACTGCAGCAACGGAGGAGAAGACCGGACTGACCGGTGGACAGAAGGCAGCTGGCCTGGGGATCCTTGCACTGGCATTATATGGCCTGTACAAGCTGATCCGCGGAGCCATCACTGGCGTAAAGTCCCTGTTTCAGAAGGGCAAGAAGAAGCTGCAGGATCATAAAGCTGCTAAAGAAGCTCAGGAGCAGGACATTAATCCTGACGACATCATCGAGGCTGAGGAATTAGAGCCTGAAGAAAAGTGATGTTGCGAAACGGAAAGATTGAGGGAGATCAAAAAGATCTCCTTCTTTCTTTTTTATTTTTTAATTTTAAAAAGAAATAGGAGGTTTATATGGCTGAAGAAAAACCCGCAGAAAGACCTACAGCGGTTGTGCAGGGTAAGGGATCATCCGGAAAGAAATCTCTGTGGAAGAAGGTTACCGACACCTTTTCGGTAGGCAATATTCATGAAGCGAGGGATTACGTCATTTCGGACGTCCTTATTCCCGGACTTCTTGATATTCTCTACGATGGCATCACCAGAGGTGTCGGTCGTGTTATCTATGGAGAAAAAGGCGCGGCTGTAAGAAACAGCAAAGGCCGCAGTGTAGACTATCATGGTATTCGCAGATTGTCCGATGGCGAGACCATTCGCAAGACAAGAAACGAAACCGCAGTGGTTGGCGTATACGACTACAACGAGATCGAGTTAGAGACGAAGGCTGATGCAGATCGTCTTCTCGATTCGATGTGCGAATACCTTGATATTCATGACATCATCTCGGTAGCTGACATGTACAGCATGGCCAATTACAAAGACGGTGACTACACAGACAACAACTGGGGCTGGACAAGCCTTGCAGGCGCTCATGTAAAGCGCACGTCGGATGGTTGGACGTTAGTCCTTCCTAGAGTTAAGAACATTAAGGAGGCATAATCATATGAAATTTGATATTTTACAGATCACTGTAGACACTCTTAAGGAAGTTAAGAAGTTCTACAGACGCCGCAAGCCGAGAATCTTCATGGCAGGTGGTATCGCTCTGTCGGCAGCAGGAACAGTGTCTGCCTGCGTTGCTACCTACAACCACATCGATGATATTCTCGACACATGCAGGGAAAAACTCGAGGCAGCCGAGCAGCTTCCTGAAGAGGAAGTCGGTAAGGAGAAGATCAAGGTAATGGCCGAGACTGCAGGAGCGATTGTAAAGACGTATGCGATCCCTACAGCTATGTCGGTAGCTGGATATTCCGGAATTGTCTATGCTAATCACCTTCAGGAGCAGAGGCAGCAGGTGCTTTCAGAGGCTCTTACAAGCGTAGGCGCAGCATATGCGGCTTACAAGAAGAGAATCGAAGAGAGATTCGGTAAGGAGAATGCAGAAGCAGCTCTGATCAATTCTTCTGAGGTCACAATCACCGAAGATAACGGCGATGGAAAGAAGCCTAAGAAAGAAAAGGTCGAAATGGCGGAGTCCAAGGATCTTGAAGAGGTTGATCCTTTCTCGTTCTACTTCGATTCAACATGCAGACCTTGGGAAGAGTCAGCCGAGTATAACAAAGCGTTCCTTAAGCTCATGCAGGATGAGTGCAACCACATACTGAAAACAGAAGGCTACCTCACTCTGAAGGATGTGCTGGTAAAACTGGATATTCCTGTAACAAAGGCAAGCCTTGTGGCCGGATGGGTCTACAACAACGATGAAATCTCAGATCCGTATGTTGATTTCGGACTTGCTAATATCTACAGCTCGGCAACAAGACGCTTCGTTAACGGCCTTGAGAACGTCGTTCTTCTGCATTTCAATTGCAGCTCGAATATCGGCGATTATATTTGACTGCAATCGGAGTCTCAAAACTTTGGAGGGTGGTTTTGGGATGACCCCGAAATAACCCTTGATCACCATTATTGGTAGGAGGATATTTATGAAACCTTTTGTTTCTGGATTAATCGGAGCACTCATAGGGGCTGGCGTCGGATTCGGCGTCGGCTACGTGTACTCTAAGAACAAGCAGATCGCTAAGAACGATGCTGAGCTTGCCGCTATGGAGAAGTATCTTGCTAATAAGTATGGAAAGACCGAGACTGATATTCTTCGTGAGAAGGCTCAGCAGCCTAAAGCAGAGAAGACAGATGAAGAGCCGGCGGATGGAGCTTTAAAACTTTCAGCTGAGAAGTTCAAGACCTTTGATAGGATCACTGAAGTTAAGGCACCCATTCAGGATTACGCAAAAAAGTACAAGATGACAAGAGAAGAGGATCCCGAGTCGGATAATCTCCCTGAAGGTGGTCCCAGGGATCTTCTCGATTCAGATGAGGAGAAGCAGATGGCAGCAGAATACCAGTGCATGACTATTATATCCGAGGATGAGTGGGCCCAGGACACTGAGTACGACAAGACGGAACTCACTTACTGGGAGGCTGACGAGATCTTCACGGATATTGACGGTGTAGTAATACCGCCTAATATATTATCGCCCGACGATGTCGGAAGACCGAATCTCGGTAATTTCGGAATAACCGGAGAAGAAGGAGTCTTATATGTAAGAGATGAGGACAACCTTGCCGATTACAAGATAAGGCTTGAGGAAAGTAGCTATGAAGGATAAGCTCACGGATGCCTATCTGGAAGAGCTCAACAGATACGATTATTTCCGCAACTACACTCAGTTAATCATGTTACTGAATGAAATCCCTTTCGAAACAAAAAGAGAAATGGATGAAAACAGAGTTAAGGATGCTGAGGAATACAGAGAGCGGATTGGAAAAAAGTACTTTGTTCGGTTTAACTACTTTTCACCAATAACAGTGCTTGAGTTACTTATGTCATTAGCAGACAGATTCTCAAGCATTTTATATTTTCCTGGTGACGAGAGATTCGACGGAATAGCTGAACTTATTGAGCTGTTCTTAGAGAATCTCGGTTTGAATCAGTTCGATGATGATGGATTTGATGAAAAGAAAGTCAGGAAGATAGTTAAGACCTGGATGCATCTCGATTATAACAGAGATGGCACTTCAGGTAATATTGTAGCTAAGCCAGGATACAACAAATTAAAGTCACTTGATATTTGGATGCAGCTTAATGTTGTCTTATGTCCTAACTTTGACGTCGAGGAAGAGCAGTCCAAATAGAAATAGAGGTAAACATGGATTTTTATAAGCCTAGTATTGAATACAAGAATAAGGTTTATTATGTAAGTCCTGCGTTCGTCTCTAGACCCTCGAAAGACTTGATGATACGCGGTAAAGCATTTTATGCCGTTTGGAATGAAGCTCAGAAGTTGTGGTCGACGGACCTTTACGACTTAATTAACATTATTGATTCAGAGCTCGATCAGTATGTTAAGGAGCTTCGCAAATCTGAGCAGTATCGAGATGCCCCGATTATTGTCAAGTATATGTCAGACCATAAAAGTCATGTACTTAAAGACTTTGTTGAGTACACCAAAATGCTTCCTGACAGATATAAGCCTCTTGATTCTACTGTGATATTTCAGAACGCCGAGACCACAAAAGAGGATTATGCCAGTCGTAAGCTTCCGTATGCCCTGGCTGAAGGAGACACATCTGCTTGGGATACATTAGTAGGGAAGTTATATTCTCCATCTGAAAAAGAAAAAATAGAATGGAGTATTGGTGCACTAGTCACCGGTGATAGTAAGAAGATTCAGAAGTTCTTGCTGTTCTACGGTGATCCAGGAACCGGTAAGTCAACAGTTCTTGATATTATTACAGGAATGTTTGCTGGATATTGCAACGAGATAGATGCGAAAGCGATTACTAGTACAAGTGATAGCTTCTCGCTCACCTGTCTCTCAACAGATCCACTGATATTGTATCAGCATGACTGTAAGCTTTCCAGAATTGAAGATAATTCAAAACTGAATTCACTTGTTTCTCATGAAAACATGATAGTGAATGAGAAGTTCAAGGCACCTTACAGTGTAAAGCCTCAGGCATTTATATTCTTAGGTACTAATGAGCCAGTAAAGATTACTGATAGTAAATCGGGTATCATTAGGCGTCTGATAGATGTAATGCCGACAGGTGAGACCTTCAAGTTCAGAGAGTATTCAAAGCTTATCAAAGAAGTTCAGTACGAGTATGGAGCGATAGCATACAAATGCCAACAGTTATATTTAGAGAAAGGTAAGTCCTATTATAGCGATTACAAACCGATCGAGATGATGTACAGGACAGACCCTTTCTTTAATTTTGTTGAGTATTACAAGAACATCTTTGAGGAACAAGATAGTACCGATTTGAAACAGGCTTATGAAATGTATAAGACTTATATTTCAGAATCGGGTACAAAGTACGAAAAGAATAGGAGCGAAGTCAGGGATGCGCTTAAGGATTATTTCCGAGAGCATCTTGATGAGGTCACAATGCCCGATGGTACATATGTTAGGCATTACTATTCAGGATTTCGTAAAGAACGGTTCCTGCAGGGTTTAGTTAAGAAAGACGAACCTAAGGAAGACAGTTGGTTGAGATTTGAATTAGAAGAGTCATTGTTTGATCAGCTTTTCAAAGATCAACCTGCACAGGAAGCTAATGACGAGGAGAAGCCTAAGTACAAGTGGGTTAATGTTCTTACAAAGCTTAAAGATATTGACACACGTAAAACGCATTATGTAAAAGTTCCTGAGAACTTAATAGTCATCGACTTTGACATTAAGGACGGTGAAGAAAAGAGTTTCGAAAAGAACTTGGCAGCTGCAGCACAATGGCCGCCGACATATGCGGAGCTTAGTAAATCCGGTAAGGGAATACATCTGCATTATATTTACAAAGGAGATCCCACTCTTCTTAGTAAGATATTTGCAGACAATGTAGAGATCAAAGCGTTTACAGGCAATGCGTCGTTACGTCGTCGTTTAAGTAAATGCAATGATATTCCTATTGCTGTCATTAGCAGCGGCTTACCTTTGAAGGAGGGAGGTAAGAAAGTGGTAGATGCTCAAGTGCTTAAGGATGAGAAGCAACTTAGGGCATTAATTAAAGGTAACCTGCAAAAGAAGTACATGGGTGCAACGAAGCCTAGTATGGATTTCATTTACAAACTTTGTAGTGATGCATACGACTCTAAGATGCACTATGATATTTCAGACATGGGCCCTGCAATTATGGCCTTTGCTGCTAATTCATCCAATAATGCAGAATACTGCTTAAGTCTTTACAACAAGCTTAAGCTGTGTTCAGAAGACGCTTCAGCGCCCGTCGAGAATGACGATGCGCCTATAGTGTTCTTCGATGTCGAGGTGTTTCCGAATCTCTTCTTAGTGAATTGGAAGTTCCAAGGCAAAGATGAACCTGTTCATAGGATGATTAACCCGTCTCCTTCAGAAATTGAAGAACTGCTTAAGTATCGTTTAATTGGTTTTAACTGTAGACGATACGACAATCATATTTTGTATGGAAGATTGATTGGAGAAACAAACTATCAGTTGTTCCAGCGAAGTCAGTTGATTGTCGGCGGATCCAAGAATGGGTTCTTTGGCGAAGCTTATAACTTGTCTTACACTGATATTTATGACTTCTGTTCAGAAAAGATGTCGTTAAAGAAGTGGGAGATAAGATTAGGTCTTCATCATAAGGAATTAGGTTTAAAGTGGGATGAACCGGTTCCTGAAGAATTGTGGTGGCAAGTTGCAGAGTATTGCGACAATGATGTAATCAGTACTGAAGCCGTATGGGATGCTAATCAGGCTGACTTCATTGCTAGACAGATTCTTGCTGATATTTGCGGCATGACTGTTAACGATACTACTAACTCTCTTACCACAAGAATTATATTTGGTAATAACCGTAAACCTCAAGACGCTTTCAATTACAGGAATATGGGTGAAGTTCCTAAGTATAGAGAGCCCGATCCTCTTGATCCTCGTTTTGTAGAAGAACTTTCATATCCAGAGTATACAGTTTTCTATGACGGAAAGCCTGTGTTCCCTGGATATTATTATGATAAGGGAAAGAGCTACTACAGAGGAGAAGAGTTCGGTGAAGGCGGTTATGTATTTTCTATACCAGGCATCTATTTCGATGCAAAAGTAGAGGACGTAGCTTCTATGCATCCGTCATCTGTTATTGCTGAGCAGTTGTTTGGTGAAGAATTTACAGCCAGATTTGAAGAACTTGTCCAGGCTCGTAAATGCATTAAGCATGGCGAGTTCGAAAAGTGTGCTACCTTGCTGGATGGCAAACTTATGAAGTACCTGAACGATAAGAGCATGGCTAAAGCTCTGTCCAAGGCACTGAAGATTGCTATCAATTCTGTATACGGATTAACCGCTGCTAAGTTCGATAATGCATTCCGTGATATTCGTAACAGAGACAACATTGTAGCTAAACGTGGTGAGTTATTCATGATTAACCTGAAGAATGAAGTAATGGCTAAGGGTTATACAGTAATTCACATTAAGACTGATTCTATTAAGATACACCAGCCTGATGATTATATTATCGACTTTGTAATTAAGTATGGTAAGTTATACGGTTACGATTTCGAACTCGAGAATCACTTTGATCGTGTGGCATTAGTCAATGATGCTGTATTCATTGCTAAGAGAGCTGATGACGATCCTGAGTGGCTTGACGAGTGCGAGAAAGCAGCTAAGAATGACAAGCCTGCTCCCACACAGTGGACAGCAACTGGTGCTCAGTTTGCAGTTCCTTATGTCTTTAAGAGTCTGTTCTCTCATGAGGAGATTACTTTTAATGACATGTGCGAAACAAAGTCTTGTAACTCAGCTTTATATTTGGATTTCAATGAGAATCTCGGAGAAGATGAGCACAATTATGTCTTTGTCGGAAAGGTTGGTCAGTTCTGCCCTGTTCTCGATGGGTCAGATGGTGGCCAGTTAGTTCGAGATCAGGATGGCAAGTATAACGCTGTATCAGGAACTAAGGGATGGCGTTTCAAAGAATCTGAAGTAGTACGTATCAACAAGTTGGAAAGTCAGATCAACCGAGACTACTATAGAAAGTTATGCGATGACGCAGTAAGCACTATTGAGAAGTTCGGTTCCTTTGACGAGTTTGTAGCTTAAGGAGGCTATTATGGCAAAAGTAAAGAACATTGTAATGGAAGGCGCAAGAATTATATTCCGTAACTTCAGCGGTAAGGGTGATAAGTTCAATCCTCAGGGAAGGAGAACTTTCGGTCTGATCATTGACAGAGAAGATGCACCCGCTCTTGAAGAAGAGGGCTGGCATATCAAGTATCTCAATCAGAGAGAGGACGAGGATTCTCCTCAGCCCTATCTGCCTGTCAGAGTAAACTATTCAACCTCTGCTCCTGCAGTCTATCTTGTTACTCGCAAGAAGAAGACGCTGCTTACAGAGGAGAACATTAACATGCTCGACAATGCGGAGCTTGAGAATGTCGACGTCGTGATCTCTCCTTACCACTGGTCCATGCCGAACGGCGATAGCGGAATCACCGCTTACCTCAAGACTGGATATTTCAAGATCGTTGAAGACGCGTTCTACGACAAGTATTCCAGTTATGACGATCCTGCAGCGGCAACGGAAGAGGAAGATATTCCGTTTACCGAGGAATAATGTATGAAGCTTAAAGATTATCAGGATCGAGCTGTAAAGCAAATGCATAACGGCTGCATTCTTTGTGGTGGCGTAGGAAGTGGTAAGTCAATTACCGGGTTGGCTTACTATTTCCGAAAGAATGGAGGTACTGTTCCGTCTGAGAGCGAACCTGGCAAGTTCTCGAAAATGGTCTGCATGCAGGACCTTTATATTATTACGACTGCAAGAAAAAGAGATAGTAGGGAATGGGAAGGCGATATGTCCTATTTCCTGCTGTCTACGAATCCTGATACCTCTGGTCACAAGTGTAAAGTAATAGTTGACTCATGGAACAACATAACTAAGTACATTGACGTCAAAGGAGCGTTCTTTATATTTGATGAACAGAGGGTAGTTGGCTATGGCACGTGGAGCAAAAGCTTTATTAAGATCGCTAAAAGTAATGACTGGATATTAATGACAGCAACCCCTGGCGATACATGGAGTGACTATGCCCCCGTGTTCATAGCTAACGGCTTCTACAAGAACATCACAGAGTTTCGTAATGAGCATGTTATATATTATTCATTTACAAACTTTAGAAAAGTTAATAGATATGTTGGTTTGCAAAGGTTAATGAGATTAAGACGTAATATCTTAATTGAAATGAATTACAAAACAAAGGCTAATACAAATCACATTTATATTAACACTCACTTTGATCCGTTACTTTATAAGATGGTAATGAAGGACCGTATGTCTCTACAAGGTTTGCCGATTGAGAATCCGTCTCAGCTTTGCCAAGAGTTGAGGAAGATTAGCAATGCGGATCCTGATCGGATACGTACGGTCCTTGAACTTTACCATAAGTCGATAGGCAGAGTAATTATATTTTACAACTATGATTACGAGCTTGATATTTTAAAAGCAGCGGATTGGGGCGAGGATGTAGTTGTTGCAGAGTGGAATGGTCATAAGCACGAAGACGTGCCTACAACTGAGAAATGGGTCTATCTTGTTCAGTACAATGCTGGTGCTGAGGCATGGAACTGTGTCAAGACAGACACTATTATATTCTATTCTGCTAACTACAGTTACAAGACTCTTGTGCAAGCAGCAGGTCGTATTGACAGACTGAACACCATGTTCACAGATTTATATTACTACCACATGAAGTCTAACAGTAACATTGACAATGCAATCTTTGCAGCGTTACGACAGAAGAAAAAGTTTAATGAAACAAAATTTATAGGAGGTTAATATGTTTGACGCGGATCAGTTTAATAAGTTATTCAGTGAAGGAAACAGTGATGATATTCCCAACATCAATGAGGCAGCCGGTGAGCTCTACAAAGTTTACAACGCTTTCGTACAGGCAGGCTTCTCAGAAGCACAGGCCATGCAGATCATCCTCGGAATGCTGTTCAAGATCAGGGAATGATATTTAATTTCGGCACTTAAGCGATTCGTGAAAAAAACAATGACTATAATAGAAGAGAATAGCTATTAGTGGTTTGTAGCCACTAGGCCAATCTAAGGACATAATCGCGCCTGTTGGTCAATAGCTATTTCTTTTCTTTTTGTCTAGGGAGGTCTAGATGACAGAAAGTGTATTTCAATCTTTTTTAATAAAAGAAATTAAAAAGAGATTTACAGGAGCTGTTGTAATCAAGACGGATCCCAATTATATTCAGGGATTCCCGGACTTACTTGTGCTCCATAAGGACTGTTGGGGTGCGTTCGAAGTTAAACGTAGCTTGCACGCGCATCATCAGCCTAACCAGGACTTTTATATTTCAAAGCTCGGCGCTATGTCGTTTGCTAGATTTATTTGTCCCGAGAACTACAAAGAAGTGCTTGACGCATTCGAGAAGTTTGTGGAACATAGCTGGAGTTTCCACTTGTAAGGAGACACTATGATATTTAACGAACACAAAAGCCTCGAAGGTCAGCATGCTTTCCTGAGTGCTAGCCAGTATCATTGGCTTAACTACACAGGCGAAAAACTTAGGAATACATATTTAAAGCACTTAGCTGTACAAAGAGGCACAGATTTGCATGAACTTGCTAAGCGTATGATTGAGCTTGGTATAAAGCCGGCCGACGACGGTAGCACGTTCAGTATGTATGTTAGAGATGCCATCGATTACAAGATGACACCAGAACAAGTTTTATATTATTCTGAAAATTGTTTTGGTACAACCGATGCAATTTGTTTCAGAAGAAAGAAACTTCGTATTCATGATTTAAAGACCGGAGCTGTTCCGGCTCACTTTGAGCAGTTGAAGATTTACGCTGCTCTTTTTTGTTTGGAATACAAAGTTAGACCAAGCACCATCAGTTTTGAGTTGAGGATCTATCAGTCTAATGACGCATTGATATTAGAACCTGATCCTGAAGAGATAGATTCTATTATGGAAAAAATTGTGGAATCAGACAAGATTCTTAACAAAATAAACACGGAAATGGAGAAGTGAGTTATGAACTTGAATCCTTTGTTGCCTGATATTCCTGAAGCCGACTACCTTATGCATTATGGCAGAGGAAAGTTGGATGGAGCTCCCGGACCTGGATCAGGCAGATATCCTTTAGGGTCTGGAGAGCACGGTAATCAGAGAATGGACAGTTTTCGTAATGTATACGAAGAACTGAAGAAGCAGGGAATGAGCCAGAAAGAGATTGCAGATGCAATGGGCATGAGCACAACTCAGCTCAGAGCTAAGATCTCTACAACCAAGGAAGAAGAAATGGCTCAAAACATCGCCACTGCCCAGGAACTCAAAGCTCGTGGCTATGGAGCTACCGAGATAGGTAGAAGAATGGGCGGAATTTCAGAAGCAACCGTACGAGGATGGTTAGCTGCTGGAGAAAAGGAGAAGAAATCCTCTGCAAAAGCTACAGTTGAGATGTTAAAGCAGCAAATCGAAGAGAAAGGCTGCCTTGATGTCGGTTCTGGTGTCGAGAAGTACCTTGATATTTCAAAGACAATGCTGAACACAGCTGTAGCAGACATGAAGGAACAGGGCTTTGGAGTTTACGAGGTTAATGTACCTCAGCTCGGAATGCCTGGCAAATACACTACTGTTAAAGTTCTTACTAAGCCTGATATTTTAAAAGAGGATTTAGTTAAGGATTTGACACAGATTCAGAGTATTGAGGCCTTCTCTACAGATGGCGGCGAAACATTTAAAATCACTGCTTATCCTGAATCGATATCTTCTAAGCGTCTGCAGATTAGATATGCGGAAGAAGGAGGAATCGAGAAGGATGGTGTTATGGAACTGCGTCCTGGTGTAGCAGATCTTGATCTTGGAGGTTCAAACTATGCACAGGTTCGTATCGCAGTTGACGGTACGCACTATCTTAAAGGCATGGCAGTGTATGGAGATCCGAAAGACTTTCCGCCTGGTGTAGATGTTATATTTAACACCAACAAGAAACTCGGAACTCCTGTAATGATGGACGACAAGAACGCAGATCAGGTGCTGAAGAAGATTAAGAATGATGCTGATCTTCCTTTCGGTGCCGTAATCAAAGCAGATGGACAGTACTATTACAGAGATGAGAATGGTCAAGAGCATCTTGGTGCTGTCAATAAAGTAAATGAAGAAGGCGATTGGGGAACTTGGAGTAAATCTCTTAGTTCCCAATTTCTTTCTAAACAGAGCTTACCGCTTATTAAGCAGCAGCTCGATCTTTCTTATGCAGATAAGGTTGACTATTTCGATGAGATCATGAGATTAGACAACCCTGCAGTTAAACAGAACTTGTTAGAATCCTTTGCATCAAAGATGGATTCATCAGCAGTAGATCTTAAGGCTGCGGCATTACCTGGCCAGCAGTCGCACGTTATTCTTCCTCTGCCTTCTCTTAAGGAGACAGAGATTTATGCTCCTAACTACAGAGATGGCGACACAGTAGTTTGCATTCGTTACCCTCATGGAGGACTCTTTGAGATTCCTACCTTGACTGTTAACAATAAGAATGCAGAAGGAGATAGAATCATCGGAAAGAATAGTAAGGATGCTGTTGGTATTAATAGCAAGGTTGCAGAAATGCTGTCAGGTGCAGACTTCGATGGCGATACTGTTCTTGTTATACCCAACAATGATGGAAGAGTTCTTGCAAGAAAAGACCTCACTAAAGATTCAGCCAATGCTAGGGCTCTTGAAGATCTTAAGAACTTCGATCCCAAGCAGTATAAGGTTGATCATCCCACAATCACCGGCTCACGTAAGCAGCAGGAGATGGGAATCGTATCCAACCTGATTACTGACATGACTGTTAAGGGCGCTCCTCTTGAGGACATCGTCCGTGCAGTTAAGCATTCAATGGTTGTAATCGATAGCGAGAAGCATCACCTTGATTGGCAGCAGTCGTATGTTGATCAGGGTATTAAGGAACTCAAACAGAAGTGGCAGAATGGTCGTGGTGCTTCTACTCTTATTAGTAAAGCTTCATCAGAAGAGCATATTAATGAGAGAGAAACAGTTAAGGTACTTGATGACGGCTCTACAAGAAAGTCTTGGACACCTGACAGCGAGACTGGCGAATGGTTGTATCGAGACACTGGCCGCATGATCAAGAAGGCTTTGCGTGACAAGGAAGGTAACGTCCGTCGTAACCCCGATGGATCTGTTATGACCAAGGAAGTAGAAGCCAAGATCAAGACCACCAAGATGGCTGCCACTAAGGATGCCCACTCACTTTCATCAGGCACCCTTCAAGAAGAAGCATATGCTGACTACGCTAATAAGCTCAAGGCGCTGGCTAATAGGGCTCGTAAGGAAGCGCTGAGTATTAAGCCCATCCCTGCAGACCCCAATGCCAAGAAGGTATATGCTGCAGAAGTAGAGTCCCTGAATGCAAAGCTTAACGATGCTCTTAAGAATAGTCCTCGTGAGAGACAGGCCCAGATCTTAGCTAATGTTATGGTTAGGGCCAAGAAGGCATCCAACCCGGAGATACTCACCAATAAGGATCAGCTTAAGAAAGTTAAGCAGCAGTCATTAGCGACTGCCCGTGCTAGAGTAGGTGCTAATAAGAAGGCTGTTGAAATACAGATTACTCCTAGAGAATGGGAAGCGATTACAAATCGTGCTATTTCGACAACCAAGTTAAAAGAGATACTTAGAAACACAAACATGGACAAAGTTAGAGAGTACTCAAGTCCTAAGCAGAACAGTTTGTCTTCTGCTAAGATCAGCCGCATTCAGTCAATGCGCAGAAGTGGTTACACAAATGCAGACATTGCTAACGCTCTTGGTATTAGCACATCAACTGTACAAAAGTATGTTTAATTGAAAGGAGAATTAATTGTTTATGAAAAGTGTAATGATTACAACAATTGACAATCCTTTCAATCCTTTTAAACAGTTCGATGATTGGCTTAATCATGATACGTTAGCAGGTAACAACACTTGTGGTAAGCTTGCACGCATTGCGCAAACGTCAAATGCTTTAAGCGATGACTTGAATGATGAGGAGATCGAGAGGGCTATAGACACTCTTGTTGAAACTTGTCCCGGTTTCTTTGTAAAGCTGTATGAAACGACAGCAGATCAGACAATCAAAGAGTTTACTTCTGTTGAATAGTGAATCCATTTCCGTTTCGTTTGGTTGATTGATACAATTCATTTCGTTTTAGATTCTATTTGAATTAATTAATTCGATTTGTTTTGTATCATTCAATCAAATGGAGCAGGCTTATTCAACTCAAAGGCATAGTGGGGGGTCCGTTAAAAAGACACCCCCCTCCCTTTT
>Ga0247611_10000765_pt1 | contig 62663 bp, 55 predicted proteins | sample 177DNAGHGhighgp2_FD_192422 | JGI IMG/M metagenome (GOLD analysis project Ga0247611, IMG submission 192422) | Sheep rumen microbial communities from Palmerston North, Manawatu-Wanganui, New Zealand - 1770 DNA GHGhigh gp2 | ecosystem: Host-associated > Mammals > Digestive system > Stomach > Rumen... | reverse complement strand
AAATCGCAGGATTTACAGTCATTCGATCTCGAAGTAGCCTTCGTACTCTCCTGAACAGCTTGGTAGATAGATATCCACTCGATAGATGCCATGAGTAAGTGCGGAGATGTCCACTTCTACCGTTCCATTTCCACCTGTGATGAGGTCGAAGGTCTGTGATACCGTTTGGTTCGTCATGGTGTTGACCACCTCTACTTCGATACCTCCACTGTAATCCTCGACATCTATATATAAGGTGTCGGACGTGTAAGAGGCGGAGACAGAAATCTCGTAGCCATTGGAAAGACTATTTGGTTCTGGTCCTCCACCTTTGACAATAATTGGAATTGTTTTTGGTTTGTCATTTTGTGAAAAACATGCTGATGCACAGCAAAATGAAAAGATTGCGAATGCAATGATAAAATTAATACGTGTCATATTACCTGTTTTTGAAATTAAACATACTCTTATTCGGCTGCAAAGTTACATCTTATTATTAATCTGACAAAACAAATAGGTGGTTAAAATTTAATGGAAAGAATTGTTGCAACTGCCTATAATTTAGATAGTTGCAATAATTAATAATAAAAAGGGGTGGTTAAAATTGGGAAAGAATCACAAAGTCAAACAATATTTATCAAATAGAGTGTTAAAAATTGGCAATGATTTCTGATATTTCTGGTTTCGATTCTTTTATTCCGAATACTGTTTGTTTTAAACTGCGTTGCCAGGTTCTTATGGATTCTTCTGATCTAAGATAGAATTTTGATAGTTGTTTTCTTGACATCCCTATTCGCATTAGCATACATAGTTCTAGTTGCGAATCTGTTATGTTGGGATATTTTGTTTTTAATCTTTTAACGAAGTCAGAAGAATATTCATTTAGTAATTCTTCCATTTCTTCCATTGTATGTTTGCTGATTATATTCTTATTAAGCGAACCATTCATAAGTGAGATATAAAGATGTGTTCTTTTTATATGATACAATTGCATACGTTCTATATTATGCTCTTGTACTTCAATTATCCGATCTTTGCGAACAAGGAATTTATCATAGCGTCTTATGAGCTTTGAAAAATAATTCATAGACTTTTTGTGGGCATAAACCGAATTCCTGCGCTTCTCAGAAATCCTCTTGATTTTTTTACGAGACCATCTTATGAGAATGTATATGGTTATTATCAAGACTAATGTTATACAAATATACCTGAACTTTATTTGTTCTTTTTCTGTTTTAAGTTGTTCTTCATGAACCTTTTGGATAATTAAATTATCATAGTATACATCTTTTTGTGATAAAGATTTATAATACATCTGCTCAAGCATAGAACATGCAGAATCTGTATATAGTTCTGCAAGTTTCTGTTGGTGGCGTATTATTGCGATTCTTGTTAGATCACGATATGCGACATAACTTTCTTCATAATTAGAAGAGCACCGTAGTTGTAGTAACAAACGTTCCGCTTGTTGAATAGAATCACATGCCAAATAACATTCTGCAAGATTATAGATTAACGGATAATCAGAAAACGATTCGTAATCCGCCATACTCAGTTTTGCATAGAATACTGCTTGTTTATAATCTTCCAAATAATAATAAACAGATGATAATGCTTTCAATGCCTCTTTCTTGTATTGAAGTTCAATGTCATTATTGTTTACAACGTCAAGAGCCACTTGTGCATAATAAAGTGCAGAATCCATTTGTTGAATGTTAATGTAATCATAGCATAAATCATGCAAAATAATAATTAAATTTGATGGTTTATCCTTAATTCTGCCATATACTTGTAACGCTTTTTTCCCATGTTCAATACCTTTTGCCACATTTGCTTTGCTTAGTATTCTGGCCATTGAAGTATAAGCTAAATAACATGTGCGCCAGTCTTCCACCTGCTCCGAGTAGTGGATTGCCTCACGATAGAGGTCTTCTGCTTGCTTTGTGCTGTCGCGCGAAGCTTCATAACGTGCCAGATAGAAGGCACTGCGTCCCAAACGACGGGTATGTTCATCCGACTCCCCCTGTTCCTTATAATATATATAGGCAGGGCGTATGAGGCTGTCGGTCGTCACTCCCTTTCCTGTCATGGCATCGGTCATGGTACGCAGCAGACCGTAGAGGGCACGGACTCTCTCACTGCTGTTCCCTATAGGGCGAGAGCTAATAGAATCCAGCAACATGCCCGCACTGTCAGGGTGCTCAGGCAGATATGCCTCTGCTCGCTCCAGCACAGGCATCACCTCCTTGTCATCCGTGCAGGATGCAAGGAGCAGGAAAAAGACTGATATGTATAGTAATTTCCTCATATCAGTTGCAAAGATACACATTTCTGAGGAAACTACCAAACTATATTTCTAAAAAGCACAAAGAATTGAAGGGTGACAGTTATTTAACCTCACACAGATAACACGGATGACACAGATTTTTGATCCCTAAAATACCCTAAAATAGCAAAATGTCCCTAAAACTGTTCTTACAGATGACAATCATGCTGATTGCTTTGTTGAAGAACAAAGGTTTTATTTTGTTTGAAGAACTTCTGAAAACTCATTTTCAAGATTCTTCTTATAAAATGAAACTAATCATCTGTAAGAACCTATTCATTTTCGTTGGTTTCGTCTTTTTCGCATTTTTCGGGATTAAAAGAATAATTAATGATCTAATTAACGGTAATTAATGTTCCATAACAAATATACGTGCTATCAAGATTCAAGGTGGTTTCTAGCCATACTCTAGGCTTACTCTAGCCATACTCTAAGCTGCTTCTAGCCATACTCTAAGCTGCTTCTAGCCATACTCTAAGCTGCTTCTAGCCATACTCTAGGCTTACTCAAACAGTATGGCTAGAGCCTGCCTGCTCACTTGCACTTCGCTTAATGAGAAATGAGTGAAGTATCGCAAGTTCTTTCACACCATGGATTTAGCTCTACACACAGGGTTATGCAAGTGATCCCTAAAGTCTCTTTATATTCTATCAGGTTCTTCCAATAAAACTCCTTAATTCCTACAAATCATATCTCTAGTTCTTCTCTAGTTCTTCTCTAGTTCATCTCTAGTTCTTCTCTAATTCTGAATTGGAGATGAATTGGAGATGAATTGGAGATAAATTGGAGATGAATTGGAGATAAAGTAGAGTAGAACATGGCATAAATATAAGAATCACTATGGCAAAACAAAAGGGGGACATAGGGTGTTATGTACTGAAGCCCGTTTGTTGTTTGATATACCATTGCAGCCATAAGGGGTATTGCCCTTGGGTATCGTGTTAGATACATGGGTGCGGAGATTGGTGCGCCCTAGGGCGCACTGCAGTACTCCTTAGGGCGCACTCGAGTGCGCCTTAAGGAGTACTATCGTATTTTAGCAGACGTACAAAGTCAATATACGGAGATGTGATGGATGCAAAGGAGGATGTAGTTCGCTGATTTGTGTTGTCTGTTATCTGTCTGGCTACGGTTTCAGGTTGACGGGGTGCACCGCTGCGACTTAATGCTATCCGATATAACCAATTCTGCGTATAAATCGTTGGGTTTCGTGAAATAATGGTGTATCTGTGCCAATAATTGTAAAAAAAAGATGTGGCATTCATTTTTATTTGCTATATTTGCAGCAAATAACTTGGCTCATGAAGTATCTGGTATTGATTCTTTTCGCTACACTCGGGTGTCTGAGCATGAGGGCACAGGAGTTGAATTGCACGGTTCGTATCAACCATTCTCAGGTTCAGGGTACGAACAACGGTATCTTTGAAACGCTGGAGAAGGAAATTGCAGCTTTCATGAACAATCGTGCGTGGACTGACTTGCAATACAGCAAAGAGGAGCGTGTGAACTGTACGATGAACTTCACGATTAAGCAATACAAGCCTGAGAACAACCATTTTACGGGCGAACTGCAGTTCCAGCTGACACGACCTGTGTTTAACGCTACCTACAACACCACAGTGTTCTCACGACGTGATACGGAAATCAGCTTCGACTACGTGGAGCACGAACCGCTGGAGTTCAATGAGACGAATATGGATAACAACCTCACAACTCTGTTGGCTTACTATGCTTATCTGTTCATCGGCTTGGATCTCGATACTTTCTCTCCCAAGGGCGGTACAGAGGTGCTCCACATGGTCGAAAGCATCGTGAACAATGCGCAGTCGATTTCAGAGCCTGGTTGGAAAGCTTTCAGCAACAATAAAAATCGTCATGCTATCATCAACGACTATATGGAGACCTCGATGGAACCTTTCAGACAGATGATGTACAAGTATCATCGTGAAGGGCTTGACGAGATGTCGAGCAATGTGGATCGTGGACGTACGGCTATTACTGAATCTATCGAGATGCTCAAAGCGGCATACGACAACAAACCGCTCAGCATGCTGCCACAGACATTTACGGACTTCAAACGCGATGAATTGGTGAATATTTATCGTGGACACGGGAATCAGAAAGAGAAGGATGCCGTCTATGAAACCCTTCTGAAAATCAATGCTTCCCAAAATATGGAGTGGAAGAAAATACAGAAATGACGAGTTCGGCCCCTATAGCTGGTAGGTTTGCCTGATGCGCTTTGGGTCGAAGACCATCATGCCTCGATAGCCCATCTCGAATACGGCTGTTGCCCGCGGGTTCTGCAACAGTTGTTCCCACAACGTTTGATTGCTACGACTGATGTCGTCGATGACTACCACAGCATCATCAGGTATGGATGTAGGGATAATTTCCTTCGATGATTCAGGTCCGAAATAATAGAGCAACACCGTTCCCTCAGTTCCTTTTTGTTGAAGATAATCGAGCGTAGCAGGAGAACAATTGCCTTCTGTGATGATGTCTGAAGGCTTGAAATGATTGACAATCCGGAACAGTTGCTCATTGCGCTTCCGCTCCTTACGGCTGAGATGGGGATGTTTATGGCGCAAGTCGTCGAAGGCGTAATAGCGAAGTGACTCGAACAGCACATCGCGTACGAGCGAATAGGCCCAAGGTGACTGGATGCCAAAGCCATATCGATGGAGGAACCGCCGTATCATACTTACTATTTTTTATCGCTTAACTCTTACCTTTCGATTGCAGTACTTCACGGGCTTGCTTCTCGTCCTCAGCCAATTGGCAGACAAGGGCTTCGGGCGAATCGAATCGTTGTTCGGGACGGATGAAGTCGATGAAATGGATGCGAAGCTGTTCGCTATAGATATCAGAGTGGAAATCGAAGAGATGTACCTCTATGGTGCGACGACTACCGTTGAATGTAGGTCGCCAGCCAATGTTCAGCATGCCGTCGATTTCGCCTCCTGCCTCAAACGCCTCGTCTCTCAACTCTACTTTCACCGCATACACCCCATCGCAAGGGATGAGCTTTTCTGCCGGCACTTCGATATTGGCAGTAGGATACCCGATTCGTCTGCCTACCTGATAGCCGTTCACTACAACCCCTTCGATGAAATAATTATATCCCAGCAACTGACGGCAGTCGGCTACCCTTCCCTGCAGTAAGGTCTCGCGAATCAAGGACGAACTGACGGTGATATGGTCCTCAGCATACGCCTGAGCTTGCACAATTCGGATGCCCAACTCTTCGCCATATCGCACATAATCGTTGAATCCTTCCGAACGGTTATGCCCAAAACGATGATCGTAGCCAATCACCAACACACCTACATCCATTTGGCGTTTCAGCACCTGAGCCATAAAGTCGTAGGCACTCATCATCGCCATCTCGGGAGTAAACTCAAGCAGCATCACCTCTTGAATGCCCATTCGCTTCAACAGCATCACCTTTTCGTCTTGGGTTGTGAGCAACTGAATGGAGAACTCACGTCCTTTCATCTGCTCTACCACACAACGGGGAGGGATGTCGAACGTGACGCAAACAGAAGTGCCACCAACTCGTTCTGCCTCTTCTACTACTTGACGGATGAGGAACTGATGACCTTTGTGTACTCCATCAAAAAAACCTATCGTTGCTACTTTCATGATGCAAAATTAGTAAAAAAATAGTAATTGGTTATTGGTATTTGGTAATTATTTTGTATTTTTGCACCAAATCTAAACCATAAGGACAATGAACAGAACGAAAGCATTCATCATCATGCTGTGTTTAGCAAGCATGGCCTTCGCAAAGAAAGGCGATTGGGTAACCATTAAGAATGGCGACCTTTGGTACGATACAGAGGGAAAAGTGGTACAAGCACATGGTGCAGGATTCCTGCAGGTGGGCGACACGTGGTATATGATAGGTGAGGACAGAAGCCGCTCGTGGAATCCGGATGTGAACATGTATTCCTCGAAGGATTTGCAAACTTGGAAGTTCGAGGGTAAGATTATCCAAAACGGAGTGACGCACAGCGACTTAGGACGCAGTCGATTCATTGAGCGCCCCAAGTTGATGTATTGCAAGAAAACGAAACAGTTTGTGGTGTGGTGTCACTGGGAAGGAAGCAACTACGGAGCCAGTGAAGCGGGTGTGTTCTATGCCGATAAGGTAACAGGACCTTATAAGTTTCATGCAGGCGAACGTCCTTTGGGCATCAAGAGTCGCGACTGCAATGTGTTCGTAGATGATGATGGTACCGCTTGGTTTATCTCAACCATTGAGGAAAACCAGCACTTGGGTTTCTTCCGTCTGGCAGACGACTATCTGAGTGCCGTAGAATGTACGCAACTATTTAAACGTCAGGCTCGCGAAGCACCTGCTATCGTGAAGGTGGACGGCATCTACTACATGCTATCGAGTGCTTGCACAGGATGGGAGCCTAATCAGTGTAAACTATCGTGGACACGCAATCTGACTGAAGGATGGAGCCAACTGGAGAATATCGGCGACCGTATTGCCTTCGACACGCAAGCTGCGTCAATCCTTACTATCAAAGGAACAAAAACGACCACCTACCTCTATGTAGGTGATCGTTGGATGGACCCCGACCTTCCTCGCTCCAAGACCATCATCTTCCCCATCTCGTTCAAGGATGGCAAGTGTGACTTTACCTATCGTGAACAGTTCGAAATCAACTTCAAGACAGGCGAATGGCGTGAGGTGAAACCTTAATCGGCATTCAATCGTCGTCTGACGGTACGTCAATCATGCCTTTCACATCGTTAAGACTGAACTTACCTGTGAAAGCGATGATGGTTACCTCTTTATCTGCTTCTGTGAGCATGATGATGGCCGACTGCGTCTTGCCTTCATGGAGGTAGATTCGCACTTTCTCTCCATCATCGTCCACCTGCATCAAGACCTCGTACTTCTCCTTCTTAATAATGTCTGCCACTTCGGCTTTCAGCTTGGCATTTGCAGACTTATTATCAGACGAGATGATTTGTATGCCAGTCAGTTTCGGCATCACTTTCTTCATCTCCATCCCTGGTACGGATGGGGCAGACATTTTTTGCGCCATTCCTATCATTGCCTTCGAAATGTAAACATAGGTCACATTCTTCATGTCGGCATATTTCTCTAACGACTTGACCTGTGCGTTTGCAGCAAAGGAAGTGAAAGACATGATGAGCGCAAGTGTCAGTATTCGTGAAATAATCTTTCTCATATTATTACTTTAGTTTCGTTAGCTGTTTGTTTAATATCTCTTCTGCCTGACGACCCTTCACATTTACGGCTTCATATTGTGCCATCCCCTTGTTGAGGTTGGTAGCTAGTAGCTGTAGGGCCTTCTGTGCTTCCATGCAGGCAATCTCTGGATCATCGTATGTATCAATGGTTCCTTTGTTCGATGGTGAGAGCGCGAAGTACAATCCGATACCACAGACGAGGATGAAGGAGGCAGCGAGTCCCAAGGCCCTCCAAGACCCCCTCCCCGCTCCCCCTCTATGGGGAGTATTTTGGATAGCAATGGTGCGAGACGTAGCATTCCACTCGTCAATCTTAGCTGAGAGTCGCTCTTCCAGTCCTTCAGGGATTGGAATGTTTTCCAGCTCTTTGATGTTCAGTTCGTCCATGATTTTGTCAGTTGATTAAATTGTTCTTGCAATAGTTTCTTCGTTCTCGATATGATAACCCGAATGTTTCCTGGTGAAAGCCCTGTGGCTTGCTGTATCTCTTGGTAGTTGCGATCTTCCTCCACATGCATCTGCATCACTTGGCGTTGCTTGTCGGGTAGGCGCTCAATGAGCCCTTTCATCTGTGCTGCATCATCGTGAGTTTCGAAAGAGAGGTGAGCCTCATCGGGCTGATTGGCCTCATCGATCTCAAGAGGAACGGTCTCAATATGCTTCAGACGCCGCTGGTCGCGATAGAGATTACGCATCAGGGTGATGAGATAAGCCTCGGATTGAGCTTCAGGAGGCAGGTCGTCGCGCTTTGTCCATAGCTTCAAATAAGTATCTTGAAGCAAGTCCTCTGCGTCCTGCTGATTGCCCGTCATGTGATAAGCCACCTGATAGAGCAATCTGTGGTACGGCATAAACCGTTGCTTAAACTCCTGAGCCGTCATTCGCTACTTGGTTTCCTTTTCCTTTTCAGAGAACTCAATCACCACTTTTTTGTCCGTATTAGGATATTTCTCCTTCACAGCACTACCAACAATCCAACTCTCTACATTAAAATGAATGTCATTTGCTTCCATGTACTTGGCAGCGTCTTCTGTTGAGTGGAGGTCTGGATATTCCTTACCATTGATGACAATAAGTGCATTATCTGACTCTTTCAGAATATCCTTCATATCAACCACTTCACCGTCTTCGTCATCGTATTCTGTGATAAGAGCACCATCAGCCATCAGAGCCTTTGTCATCAGCGCTTTGTCTATCTTTGTATCAACATGTGATAATGCCACCGTATTCAACCATTCAAGTCGCACTAACAGGTCACTTACGGTTTTTCCTTTCACTTTGCCATAGCATCGTACTTTGACTGAGGGAGGATTCATCACTTCTGCAAGCATATTCTTTAAAAAATTCTTGTCTTCATCATAACTTGTGTTTTTGTTTGCCGTAAACAAGAGTTCGTACCCTTTGAGTGCCTTGATGTCTTGTTCTATTTGAGCCAACTGCTCCTCATTCAGATTCTTCATCTGTACTTGCTCACTCTTCTTGAAGTGCTTCTTCATTCTGGCATTTTCTTCTGCAGTTAGGTCAGAATCATGTTGTTTCAGACTCTCCTCCGTCGTATTCTCGTATTCCGCTCCTGGGAATGCCCTATATTTCTCTATCAACTTGGCAGCTGTCTGAGCCATCGCACAACTCGCTGCGCCCATGAGAAGTATTGCTAATAATGTTCGTCTCATATTCTTTAAACTCTAAACATTAAACTCTAAACTTTATTTCGCATATTTATAGCCCTTTGCCAGGTCCATCAATGTTTCCATATTGAGTGGCGGTAATTCGATTGGACCTTTAAACATGCAGAAGCAAGCTTTCCACTTTTCGTCTCGTCCAATGAAAGCATAGGTATGCTTGTCTGCTTCCGATACATGATAAACCTTGATGTAATCATTGTATCCTTCGAAATTACGCTTTGCCTCGAATATCTGTTCCAGTTTGCCAACTTTGATATAGCTCTCTGCGCTCTTGAAGACTTTCTCTGCTGCATCATTCGATTCGGTTAAAATGATAATCGCCTCATCGAACATTTTAAAAATCTTTCCATCGGGATCACCTAAAAGGTCTCCTTTGCTTGTTTTGATGGCCCCTTTTGTTTCTGCAAGTTTTTTGAAAGTAGCCTTGTCGACATGTATGTATTCCAAATCCTTCAGCTTCGACAGTGCCTCCAGCTCTTTCGTTTGTGCCAATAGGCTACCTGCCATCAAGGCACATGTGATGATGAATACCAATCTTTTCATTTTCATTGCTTTTTGTTTGTTTTTACTTAGACCTTACAATAGATTTGAAATCATCCTATTGGTCAACTTGCTCATATCGATTGTACCTTTCAAGATAACAAATACCGTTTCGCCATCATCACTGTTAACAAGTATCGCTAAAACCTTCTTGCCGTTTTCCTCTGCAGCACAGATTTGAACACGACCACCTTCATCACCGCCTACATTCAGCAGAGAACTGAACTCTTTACCTTTGAGAATCTTACGAGCACCTTTACTTAATTTCTTGGCAGCACTCTTAGCTTCTGCTGTCAGCACATATAGTTCATCGACTTCCTTTAGGATGTCATCTGAGTCTTTACCTCCAATAATCGTAGTATCACCAAAGGAGATATCAAGATTGTTGTTTAATGCTTCGGTTATAGCCTCTCTATCGACGTGGTGATACTGGATGTCTTTTATTTCCGACAATTTTTCTATCGCTCGCATCTGTGCATAAAGAGCGGAGGAATAGAGGGTAGAAAGAGCGATCAGCGCCACTTTCAAACATAATTTCATGTTCGTACTCATTGTTTAATTGTTTTCTTATTAGTAATTCGTTTGTTTTAGAAGTCCTTCTAATTGTACAAACGAGATTTAAGAAGGAATTGTTACAAAGAAAGGCGAATTTTTTTCATATACAATAATATTTCGCCACGATGGAGCTGTTGCTATTGTGGGATTATCCCTAAAATAGGGTTAACACCCTATCCTTTATTTTGTCGCCCCATTGGGGCTTTGTAACGCTAACAGATGCCAAGATGAGATGTTATTGTGCCGCATTTAAGCCCCAAAGGGGCGATATATCTCAGGATAGGGCAAAAGCCCTATCTACTATGGAGTCTCCTCTCTCTAGCCCCAAGGGGGCGACATAATATAATCTTAATCCCACATGTATTTCTCATCATAACCAATTCCATATGCATCTAGCAATTGCTTGTATTCCTCTTGGAACGTTTTCTTGTGATGATGCGTTTCTTGGTTCTCTATATAATCCACAACCTTTTGTACCTGCGATTGACTCACACTAAATGCACCATACCCATCTTGCCAGCCAAAATGACTCAAATAACTATTGTGTTCGTTTATCCATTTAGAGGAGTTACTTTTCAAAAGTCTCACAATATTTGCCAACGTATTTGTCTTGGATAAAACAAAAAGAAGATGAACATGATTTGCAATTCCACCTACACTTATAGCAGAACAATTATTGTTGTTGAGTATTTGGGCTAAATAAGCATGAATCTCTTTGAGACGGGCTTTTGGTATAGTATCTGTCATGCCTTTTGTGGAAAACACAAGATGGATGTAAACTTTGGATAAGGATTGTGGCATGATGTAATAATATGTCGCCCCGTTGGGGCTATGGATTTATATATCTCTATAATAGGGTTGATACCCTATCCTTTATTATATCGCCCCTTTGGGGCTTTGTAACACAAACAGATGCCGAGGCGCGATATTATTGTGCCACCTCTATAGCCCCTTTGGGGCTACTTGCCTTAAATGCCATTGCATATAACTTCATCTGTTTCAACATGGCCAGGAGGCCATTGGAACGTGTTGGCGACAGATGCTCTGTGAGTCCAATGTCGCTAATGAAATGCAGGTCGGCATTGAGGATGTCATCAGGTGTCTGGTCGGATAGCACGCGTATTAATAAAGTAACAATGCCTTTCACGATGAGGGCATCGCTCTCTGCCTGAAAATGTATCTTCCCGTCAATATAGTCAGCCTGTAACCACACACGACTCTGACAGCCATCAATGAGGTTTTGCTCTGTTTTATACTGCTCTGGAAGCGGCTCTTGGTCGCTACCTATGTCAATCAGTAACTGGTACTTGTCCATCCAGTCGTCGAATCCGCTGAACTCGTCAATAATCTCTTGCTGTATGTCTTCTATGTTCATTGTGCCTCCGAATAGATTACCTCAAGCACGGTTTGCCCAACTGCCTTGAGTGTTTGTTTGTTAATATTGCCTATGTTGTCATTCATCGTGTGCCATGTTTTGCAGAAAGTGTTTTCGTTAGCGTCACGAGCTATGATGTCGATACAAGGAATGCCTGACTGATTCACCTGAACGTGATCGTCTGTAACTCCGCCACCTTTCTCGTTCTTAAACAAGTCACCATATCCCAATCGGATGGCCTTCGACCACACCTTGTCTACCACACTTGGCGCATAGAGCAAGGAATAGGCTTCCTTCTCGAACACACAATTGCTGCCTCCGACCATATCGAGTAGGATACCATAGATGGCTCTGTAGCCATCAACATGATGACGACCTGCCCAGTATTGCGAACCCAGACACCACGTAGAAGAATGGTCGCCACCTTGATCATCCCATTCGGGTGTGCCACAGTCCTCTGCATCGAAGCAGATGAAGTCGATACCTACGTCAGGCATTTTCTGTTGCATTAGACGCGCCATTTCCAACATTACTCCTACGCCACTAGCACCGTCATTTGCTCCATCGATGGGTACACGATGATTGTCGGCATTCGCATCATGATCGGCCCAAGGGCGCGAGTCCCAATGCGAACAAATGATGATACGCACAGGATTGTCCAAGTCATAGGAGGCAATGATGTTACGCATCTGCACCTTCGTACCATCATAAAGCACACCCTCTGCATCTTGGTTAATGACCGTTGCGCCAAACTGCTGGAACTTTTCTGCGATATAAATAGCACAAGAATCGTGTGCTGCAGAATTCATGACACGAGGGCCGAAGGCACACTGGTCGGCCACATATTGATATGCACTGTCAACACAGAAGTCGGGCGACTGCTGCTCGTACACTGTTTCAGGAACATTGCTACCACCGCCGCATGAGGCAAGCAAGATAGCACTAATGATTGGAATAATTCTTGATTTCATTGAAATTGTATAAGCTTAATGGGTCTGAACTAACTTCATAACTCGGAGGAAGTTTGCTCCCCATATCAATTCTATATCATTTGCAGAATAACGCTCTGCAAGGAGTCGACGTGTGAAGTTGATCAATTCGCTGGCTGATGCAACACCTGGTACACCACCATCTCCATCAAAGTCCGTCCCGATGCCCACATGCTCTACACCCATGATGTCGACCATGTGGTTGAGATGCTTCACGGCATCGATGATGGTAGCACCGCCTTCTTTGCGAAGGAAACCATCGTAAAATGTCACCTGAGCCACACCTCCACACTGAGCCAGACGACGCAATTGATCGTCAGTCAAGTCGCGTGGATGGTCACACAAAGCACGAGCCGACGAATGGCTGCACACAATGGGTGTGCTACTGATATCGACAGCATCATAGAAACTCTTTTCGCTAGCATGAGAGAGGTCGACCATCATACCCACACGGTTCATCTCACGGATGACTTGCTCACCAAAAGCACTCACACCACCATGTTCATTATTGCCTTTCGCAGAATCGCAGATGTCATTATCGCCATTATGACATAGGGTCATATAGACTACACCACGCTTTCGGAAGCGCTCCACATTATCGAGGCACTTCCCAATAGCATATCCATTCTCAATACCCAACATAATAGATTTGCGCCCCTCACGCTTGTTGCGATAGAGATCGTCGGGCGTATAAGCAATCGCAGACAAGTTGGGCGACTTAGCCACCATAGCCTCAATTTCATCGAGGATACGATCTGCCTTCTTTGTAGCAGCAACTAATGATGCATCGTCGCGTGCCTCCTGTTTAAGGTATGCCACCATGATACTTGCATCAAGATGGCCTTCTGTCATCTTGTGCAAGTCAACAAGAATCTTTGGATCGCGGCTCTGAAAATTGATTCCCTGATCGAAGAACATCGGTGTGTCGCAATGAGAATCGAGCGACAAAATATGCGAATGTAGCTGTTTCGCTTGACGGAAAGATGTAGCCTCAGCTACGAGCCAGTTGAACAGCGGCATCATGCACTCATCTCCGTTCAAACAGAAACACTCGGGATGCCACTGTACACCTATGATGGACTTGAACTCCGTAGATTCTATTGCCTCAATCACTCCGTCGGGGCTTATTGCGGTCACCTTGAAGCCCTGTGGCACTTCACGCACCGCCTGATGATGGAACGAGTTGACTGCCAACTCCGCTCCGAACATATTATATAATAAGGAGTCTTGCTCGATACTTATTGTATGCGAGGCTGTCCCACGATCCAAGTCTTGGCTATGTTTGATCTGCAACGTCGGCAACTGGGTGTTTATATCCTGATAGAGCGTTCCTCCCATTGCTGCAGCAATAATCTGAATACCTTTACAGATACCCAACATCGGAATCTGACGATCGGAAGCCAGACGAGCCAACAACAATTCCTGCTGGTCACGTACAGGTGTCACGCTATGAAGTTCGCGTACTGGCTGTTCCTTCAAATAGAGAGGGTTGATATCACCACCCCCACTGAAGATGATGGCATCAAGCCCTTCCAACTGATCTGCAAGCAACTCTGTCTGTTCGTATGGTGGAATCACAACGGGAACTCCACCAGCTAACAGCACAGAACGGTAATAACCCTCTGCCAACGTACATGTCTGCTCACGCAGGTTACCCGTAATACCTATAATGGGACGATGAGAAAGTGACGGTCTTACAGAATTGATGCCGTCATAAATTCCTCGCCAATCGAAGCCTCCACTGATTTTCATTTCACTTTAGCATTTTTTTGAATTGTCCAGTCTTTGCGCTGGAGTATGGCAGGATTATCGCCGACAAACATCTTTGATGCATCCTTATCGCCCTTCAACTGCCAATCGAGCCAAGCACGAGCTACAATAGCGAACTCACCACCGTTTGGCTGGTTGTATGTACCACCATGACCTACAGGCAGGTTGACTGCGATTGCTGGTTGTTTCTCGATACGCTTGAAGTCGTCCATACCATTTGCATATGCGATATCTGATTCGCCTCCAAGAATGTAGATAATAGGGCAGTGAATGTCCTGCAACTTCTCCTTCGGAACGCTTGGCATACCACCCATCATAGAACCGCCACCATTGTTAAGCAGACCGCTATTGCAGATCATGATAGAGGTGACACGCTGATCGAAGCAATTGACGAGAGCTTGCAAACCACCACATGACATACCTGATACGCAAATATTCTTTGTGTCGATTTTCTGATAATAAGGACTGTTCTTATCTGCATTCTGTGCAAAGGCCCAATCCATCGATTCTACCTGCTGCTCAGCACGTGATTGGCTTCCGCCCATACCACCCATACCACGAGGCGCTCCCTCTTTTGGCATAGTACCAGTAGCGAGGACAAGATATCCGTACGATGCTATCTCGTTCAAGAATTTCTCATGTCCGCGTGGTGAGTTGGCACAACCTCCATTACCCCATACCAGGACAGGAAGTGGATTCTTTGCACTAAACTTAGAAAGGTCTTGAGGTGCAAACACAGTGTGCTCAGCAAAACCTGCAACCTCAGTCATGATTGCTTTGTAAGGACCCGAACCTCCGTCTTCAAGAACAGTTCCATTTGATTGTGCAGACATTGTGCCAGCCTTCAATATGAAGACAAGTAAAAAGGCAAGAAAAAGCTTCGTTTTCATAAGTTTAAAAATTTTTAGTTGTTAATAATGAAAGTTCAATTTGTGCAAAGATACAAAAGATTTATGATTCAAAGCCGATGATATGACAAAAAAGTGTGAATTTTCATGATTCATGGCGTATTATTCGTGAAAAAGAACTAACTTTGCCCTAAGTTTATAATTGCAGAATATGAAAAAAGCATTAATGACATACCTGTTGATGTTTATGGCAGTTGCCATAAACCTCTCAGCCCAACAGAATCATACGTTCGATGTTGTGAAAAACCTAGACGTGTTTCATAATATTTATAGAAATCTCGATGCTTTCTATGTTGACACCCTCGATGCCGATAAAGTTATCAAAGTGGGCATAGATGCTATGCTTCACTCGCTCGATCCTTATACCGAGTATTATCCGGAAGAGGACGAGAACGACCTAAAGATGCTTACCCAAGCAAAATATGGTGGAATAGGTAGTCTTATCCGTATGATGAAAGACTCTACGATAATCATTGCAGAACCTTACGAAGGGATGCCTGCCGCTACTGTTGGATTGAAGGCTGGCGACATTTTGCTACAGATTGACGATCACGACTTAAAAGGGATGGGCACTCCCGAAGTGAGCAACTTGCTCCGAGGAGAGCCAGGTACTACTTTCGTGCTAAAGTTCCAACGTCCAAACGAGAGCAGACCTCGTGAAGTGAAGATTACCCGTCAAAGCATCAAACTTCCAGCTGTACCTTATTATGGAATGATTGGGAATAGTGGCTACATCAACCTCAGTCAGTTCACAAACGACTGCTATGGGTATGTACGTAAAGCTGTCATTTCGCTGAAGGAACAAGGGGCACAAAACCTTATCTTCGACCTGAGAGGCAATCCTGGAGGAGCACTCGATCAAGCAGTAAAGATTGTGAACCTCTTTGTGCCGAAAGGGCTGACTATTGTGGAAACACGCGGAAAAGTTCAGGGTGGTAATCAGACCTACAAGACAGACGACCAACCTCTTGACGAGGAGATACCAATCGTAGTATTGGTCAGCAACAATTCTGCTTCAGCTTCTGAAATCGTTGCAGGTAGCTTGCAGGACCTTGACCGTGCTGTTATCGTAGGCTCACGCACCTATGGAAAAGGGTTGGTACAATCCATTCGCGAGTTGCCTTACAACGGGAATTTGAAGCTAACAACAGCCAAGTATTACATTCCGAGCGGACGCTGCATACAGGAAATAGACTACAAGCAGCGACGTGAGAAGACCACCAATGCGAACACTACGAGCGATGAGGAATTCAAGACTCGCAATGGACGAATCGTGAAAAGCGGTAAGGGCATTATGCCTGATGTGGAAGTGAAGCACGACACAATGCAAAACATTGTTTATTATCTTGCCAACGATGATGTACTCATCCGCTATGGAACGAGATACTGTCAGACACACCCAGCTCCTGCATCCGTTGCAGAGTTCAAACTGACGGATACCGACTTCGAAGACTTTAAGAAAATGGTCATTGATAGCGATTTCAAATATGATCGCCTTAGCGAAAAGCGTCTGGAAGACTTGAAGAAAGTAGCTGAGTTCGAAGGTTACTTTGAGGATGCAAAAGCAGAGTTCGAGGCGCTTGAAAAGAAACTTACGCATAATCTTGCAAAAGAAATGGATCATCATGCGAAAGACATACGCCAACTTATCGCTCTCGAAATTATCAAGCGTTATTTCTATGAATCTGGGTCTGTACAGGAAGCGCTCAAGGATGATATCGATTTGCAGAAAGCTCAAGAGATTCTGGCCGACAAAGCCAAATATGACAGCATCTTAAAAGGCAAAGAACCTGAATCATTAAACCCTTAAACACTTAAACCTTTTCACTATGCGCAACAGTAAGTTATACCGTCAAAACCGCTCATTCATGTGGTTGAACGTCATTCTCGCCATTGTGGTTATAGGTGTGGTTGCCGCTTTTATGTATTTCTGCGGCTTCAACATCTTTTAAAACCTTAGCACCCGAGCATTAGAACTTTAACTCTACTGCAAACCTTACACCGTTTTTCTTGATTTTATCTCCACCAGGTACGGCAGGAAGGTCAAGGTAATTGAGTCGGCGAACGTATTGTACCTTCAGGATTTTGAAAATATTACTGATACCTACAGAGAACTCCATATAAGGTGTATTGCCCATCACAAAAGAAGTTGGCTGCCCATCACGAGAGGGGAAGCGGAACAATACATCATCGTTAGGATTCAGATATGGGTTGTTTTTATCTGATAGTTTTCCATACAACATCTTGAAACCAAGACTCTCGCGCCATTTAAGTTTCTTCAGCAGCGGAATGCGGTTGAATATTTTTCCATCGAGATTCCAATTAAGGGTGAGCGTAACATAGCGGTCATTTAGGAACTCCATATTGCGAAGCAGGTTAAACGACCAACGGTCAAACTGAATGAAGTACGACATGTTTGACGATGGAATGAAAAGCATAGGGAACGGTACTTTGTTCCATTGGATACCTCCTCTTAGATAAGCCTCAACATATCCACAAGCTCCTGGCAGCCAGAATTTCTTGAATATTGTCGCTTCAGTAGTGTTGTAGCGATATTGTCCACCGAGAAATCCATCGAAGCCGATGGTATGTTCAAGAGTTGTTTCAAGAGCATCACGATTGATTCTAAGACGCTGTTGCTTGGTTAAGATAAATTTTTCACGTGGGGCATATCGAAGACCTATTTTGATATCTGTTGTCTTCAAGTTTGGAAGGATAGCACCATCGCTGTTGCGCTGATAAATAAGTTTTCCAGCTGGTGTAAACTTAGAATGGTCGAGCGAGACAGTCCATGTCAGGAAATTCTTTGTCTCATATCTGAATGTCGTCGTAAAGTCGTTGACATACATCATTTGGTCCACCTTGTTGGTATTGAATGAACTAAAGACGTTGTTCTTACCGGTTCCCGAAAACTTATCGACGGGCGACATATCGTCGTACAAATATGATACGGTCAATGAACGATGCGGGAACTCGTGAACCATGTATTTCTTACGATTGAACGAGTACTCCAACTCTGCCCTATATTTAGCCTTCTTATCCTTCAAACCATAAGCAAAGTATCCGCGGGCAAAGAGATGTGAATTGAGATTTCCTGTTGTCTGTAAACTCCCCTGAAAACGCAAACCGTCGATATCGTTGTGGGATACTATAGCGTTCAATGGAATAAAGTCAAGTTTGTTTGGCTGAGGCGTCAGCTCTATAGAGTTTTCTACGACAGCAGTTAGAAGATACTTCCAGAAACTACCCAAATCGTCGTTGATTTTTTCTACTGAGCGACCTAGATTGCTCTCAGTGTTCGTCAATTGTATAGGTCGTACAGCCGCCCAATATGTAGAATCCCGAAACTCTGCATCAGATTGTATGTCTTTCACCTGTGAATAGCGGAATGCTTTCTTGTCGGTAATCGGCTCAAAGCTATAATTGCTATAATGAGTGTAACGCTGACAAGCCATGTTTAGCATACCATACAAGCCACTCATTTCCACGATCATGTTGTCGTTCTCAAGCACACGCTCACCAGTAGGAAGGGTCATGTAGTCCTGAATAATCAATAGATTATCCACGAAGTTCACACCTCCGTTTTCTGGGATATTCAACACGGAACGCTTCACCTGATTTTCTGCATCGTCTGTGATAAACAGATGGCCTGAAAAACCGAAGTCCTGCTTATTGTTCGGCAAGAATACAACATCGATACACCGTTCACCATTCACTTCAATCGTGTCTTGGATGTAATAGTGATAGAACCCAATAGCCTCTGATGTAGATATAGGGCTGATGAATGGGTGTTGAAGCAAGCGTACGTTGTCCTTATAGATGTCTACTTCAGTAAAGATATCCTTGACCCACTCGGTAACCATATCTCCTGAAGTCAACATGGAGTTGAAGCCATCACTACGTTTACCTGTGATGGTAGTCTTGGTTGCCTTAGGACTCTTGCGATAGTTCTCCATCGAAGTAGTCTCGTCCACCATGATAGGAATAATGAGTTTACCTGTCTCAGGACAGACTTCAGCCAGCGAACTCTTTTCTACGTCGTTGTACGAAAACGTATGTTTCTCGTATTTATCAAAGTGATAGTAGTCTTTCTCTTTGATGTCACTCCTATATTTGTTAGCAATTACCTTTCTCATCAGTTCCACAGCAGGATTGTTTTTCCTGCTGTAGCGCTTTTTCGTACTCTTCACAACTACTTCATTGAGTAGTATTTCGTTTGAATACAACTTAATGGTACTGTGTATCTCTTTTTGCGAAGCATTGATGGTGACAATAACCGGCTTATATCCAAGGCTCGAAACCTCTAGCTTGTTATGATCGCTATAGATACTCACCTGGAAATTACCATCAATATCCGATTGCTGGCCAATGGATGTTCCTACATATTTCGCGATTGCAAAAGGCACAGGCTCACCCGTACCGGCATCGATCACCTTTCCATAGAACTGAGCATGCAGCGGACAGGCGAACAAAACGAACAGTATCGATAATGTAATAAATAAGGAGTGTTTCATAACATGGTAACCACTCCCCACCCTAAAATGGGCAGGGGGTGGGTTTGGTTTCTTAATCTGTAATCAAGTCCTTACCTGTCATCTCTGCAGGCTGAGGGAGCCCCATGATATGCAGAATGGAAGGAGCCACATCTGCCAATACGCCATTCTCCACTTTTGCATTCTTGTTCTCTGTCACATAGATGAAAGGAACTGGGTTGAGCGAGTGAGCAGTATTTGGTGTTCCATCGCTGTTGATTTCATTGTCGGCATTTCCGTGATCGGCAATGATGATTGTTTCGTAACCAACTGCCTTAGCAGTCTCAACTACTTCCTTCACACATTGGTCAACAGCTACGACTGCCTTCTCTACTGCCTCATAGATACCTGTGTGGCCAACCATATCACCATTTGCGAAGTTCACAACCACGAAGTCGTACTTGTCTTCCTTCAGTGCTGCCACGAGTTTATCTTTCACTTCGTAGGCACTCATCTCTGGTTTCAGGTCATAGGTGGCTACTTTTGGTGATGCTACGAGGATGCGCTCTTCGCCCTCGTATGGAGCTTCACGTCCTCCGTTGAAGAAGAAGGTGACGTGAGCATACTTCTCTGTCTCTGCTGTGTGGAGTTGCTTCAAGCCTTTCGATGAGATGTATTCGCCCAGTGTGTTTTCTACGTTCTCTTTTGGGAAGAGAATGTGTACACCAGTGAACGATGCGTCGTAAGGAGTCATGCAGTAGTACTGGAGTCCAGGGATGGTGTTCATTCCCTGCTCTGGCATATCCTGCTGAGTGAGCACGATGGTCAATTCCTTTGCACGGTCGTTGCGGTAGTTGTAGAAGATGATGACATCGCCTTCCTTGATTGTTCCGTCGATATTTGCATTGTTGATAGGCAGGATGAACTCATCAGTTACATTGTCGTCATAGCTTTCCTGCATTGCCTTCACCATATCTGTGGCTTGCTTGCCTTCGCCCTTGATGAGCAAGTCGTAAGCAATCTTGATGCGCTCCCAACGCTTGTCACGATCCATTGCATAGAATCGTCCGATGATGCTGGCTATCTCGCATCCTGTCTCCTTGCCCTTTGCAGTCAGTTGCTCGATGAAGCCTTTACCGCTCTTTGGATCGGTATCACGTCCGTCCATGAAACAATGGATGTAGGTGTTCTTGATGCCGTATGCCTTGCTGATGTCGCAAAGAGTAAACACGTGCTCAAGTGAGCTGTGGACACCTCCGTTAGAGGTTAAGCCCATCAGGTGAATGCTCTTACCGGTTTTCTGTGCATACTCGTATGCGCTGATGATTTCAGGGTTCTTCATGATTGAACCGTCCCTGCAGGCACGATTTATCTTCACAAGATCCTGATACACGATGCGACCTGCTCCGATGTTAAGGTGACCCACTTCTGAGTTGCCCATCTGGCCGTCAGGCAGACCTACGTTCTCGCCCGATGCCTGGAGCTGAGAATGAGGGTATGTTGCATTGAGATAATCCATGTAAGGGGTTGGTGTAGAGTAAATTACATCACCCTTTGATTTGTCGCCGATTCCCCATCCGTCGAGAATCATTAATAATGCTTTCTTTGCCATCTTTCTTTCTTATTCTGCAATTAGTAGATAATAGTTCTTCTTTCCTTTCTGCACCAGCAGATACTTGCCGTCAATCAGGTCAGCGGTTGTCAGCACTTGGTCGAACTGTGCAAGTTTCTCTTTGTTGATGCTCACACCGCCACCTTGGGTCATCTTTCTCATCTCGCCTTTCGAAGGGAAGATGTCTGTCTTGTCTGTACAGATGTCCACAGCCTTGATACCAGCAGCTAGTTCGTCTTTCGAGATGTTGTAGTGAGGCACTCCGTCGAATACGTCGAGCAACGTCTGCTCATCGAGTTTCAGCAACGCATCCTTTGTAGCCTTTCCAAACAAGATGTTCGATGCTTCGACAGCCATATTGTAATCCTCTTCAGAGTGAACCATGATGGTCAGCTCTTTGGCCAGACGTTTCTGCAGCACACGCATACCTGGATCTTGATCCTGCTCTGCGATGAGTGCATCAATTTCATCCTTCTCCAACGACGTGAAGATTTTGATGTAGCGCTTTGCATCCTCATCGCTGGTGTTCATCCAGAACTGATAGAAAATATAAGGTGAGGTGTAGTTGCGATTGAGCCATATATTGCCCTTTTCCGTCTTACCGAACTTTGTGCCGTCAGCCTTCGTCACAAGCGGACAAGTGAGTGCGAAACACTCGTTGCCGTTGATGCGGCGAATCAGCTCCGAACCGGTCGTGATGTTACCCCATTGGTCGGCACCACCCAACTGAAGCTTACAGTTCTTGTGCTCGTTCAGGTAGAGGAAATCGTAACCCTGCAACAACTGGTAGGTGAACTCAGTGAACGAAAGTCCGTCGCGAGCCTCACCATTCAGACGCTTCTGTACACTCTCCTTCGCCATCATGTAGTTCACTGTGATGTGCTTGCCGATATCACGTGCAAAATCAAGGAACGTGAAGTCCTTCATCCAGTCGTAGTTATTCACCAATTCTGCCTTGTTTGGTGCATCGCTTTCAAAGTCGAGGAACTTGCTCAACTGAGCCTTGATACACTCTACGTTGTGACGCAGCGTAGCTTCGTCCAGCAAATTACGCTCCTGGCTCTTGCCCGATGGGTCGCCAATCATACCTGTAGCACCACCGATCAGCGCCAAAGGCTTGTGCCCACAACGCTGGAAATGACGCAACATCATCACACCACACAAGTGGCCTATATGCAATGAGTCGGCCGTTGGGTCAATACCCAGATAAGCCGTTACCTGCTCCTTCTCGAGCAGTTCTTCTGTGCCTGGCATCATCTGATGAATCATGCCACGCCACTCAAGTTCTTTTACAAAGTTTTTTGTCATCTATGATAAATTTATAATGTATAACCCTTCAATCATTCATTCTTTAAGATTCTGCCTGATAAAACTGCGGTTAAGCACGAGCAATCAAGTGGCTTGATTGCCGAGCAGTAGCAGTTCGGCACCCATTTAGGGTGCAAAGTTACGAAAAAATGGTCAATGACCAATGCTCATTGTATCAAAAAAACACTAAAACGCTCAATGGTAAATGGTCAATGGTCGTTTTTCAATGGTAAACTTACACCTTATTTATAATAAGGCCCAATGATCACCATAAGATTCTATTTCTTTAAAGTTTCGATTATCACTTATTCACCTGTTGGTTCAGGTCTGTCTTGGCGAAGGACAGGAAACTAATGGCCCAGATTTACTTTTTCTTTAGATCATCATCCGATTTGGTATAGTAAGTCACATGGTTATATTCCTGACCATCATCGTCTATATACGTCTTTACTAATTCAAACTTCGTGCCGCTCTTGTCGATCGACGCTGCATAAGCCGTGCTCTTATCATTTTTGTTCAACCGTTCCGTCGTTTCGTCGTAGAGTTGCTTTTCGTTGACCACAAACTCATCGCGCCATTTCTCCTTGCCCGGCTTAGCGAGGAAGTTAGTATCATCGATCTTGGTGATATAGTCAGAATTGATGGTTTCAATCAATGAGTCTCCGCGCAACTCCCAGGTGCCAGTACAGGTTAGATGAACAACAAGTGTGCCTTTGCAGTCCCTATCTTTAACGAACGAGTCGAAATAGTACTTATAGGAGTGGTCGGCCAAATACTCAACACTTTCGAAAACGTTTTGCGTATTGCGCATAATCCACTTCCCGACCAAGTCTTTGTCTTCCATTTTGCGTCCCTTTGTTTCTTGCGACTTAACGTACTCATACAAGTCCTGGTCGGTGATTCCCATAGCGAACTTACATGCGTTGGCGAGTTTCTCGCATGAGTAGGCATAGTTGTCAAGACAGGTCTGACGTTCCGAGGTGTTGTCGATATACAACATGACGGGCTTGCTCTGTAAGAACTCCTTCATCCAGACCTTATAACTTATCTCGTCCTTTTCGTCTCCCAGCATCATCTCTCTGTACTCAGCCCTACTGATTGGTTTCTCGAACTCTAACATACCGTTCAAGTTATTGAAAATACGATGCCGCTCTACATAGAACTTTTGAACAGCATCAATGAACGAAGCGTTGTTGATGGTCTTCCAGGAATCCTGGCTGCTGAGAAACACTTTCTCGCTCGACTCGTCGAGCGGGTAGTTTTCGTCCGATTTGCTCGTTGCAATTAAATATCTTTGTAACTCACTCAGCGTGTAATAATCCATCACGTCCACAGTGTCGATATTTTCAATGATGCTACGGATAATATCCGAGTTTTCGTATTCTTCCGATTGCCATTTCCGCAACTGTTCCACCGTGTTATCCATATCGTGAATTGCCATCATGGCCAGCAGTCGCGCGTCGGCCTTCTGTTTCTGAGCCTCGAAGTATTGAGCTGTGCCGAAGGTAAGGACGATAGAGAATGTGGTTCCAAGGAAGGAGAGGAGCAATTCCTTCGTCCAACCCTTTCCACACTTTTCTTTGATGTATTTCGATATGTCGACTTTCTCTTTCATTGCTTGGTTGTTTTCTGATATTCTTACCAAATCCCCACGTATCGCTCAGGAGCGTGGGCTTGTCGGCAACTTTCGACAGGCGGAAGTACTTGTCCGACTTGTTTCACATACTTACATTTTGTAATCAACGGCAAAGTTACGAAAAAAAATGAAATGCAGCCCATTGCCTCCTTGTTTAATCGTTTTCTTGATAACATTTTGCACTTGATTCCCTTGTTTTATACTGCTGAATGACTCACCCCTTGACGCTAATCGCTCGTTTTTGAAGATTTTGGCTTCGTCCCAAATGCATAACTACCTCTATGCTTCGATTACCAACAATCACATCCCGCCAACCCTATTATACAGTTAAAATTTTCTAGCCCCTAGGGCAATTTTTTATTTCTCCCAAAGGAAATCTCTGTTGCAGGTCGTGCAACCTATGTTGCAGGTCGTGCAACGTACGTTGCACGACCTGCAACAGAAAATACCCCTAGGGGAAAAAACATTTACCCTTAGGGGCTGCAAAATTTTCCCTTAGGGGAAACAAAAAAAGTGTGTCGCACTCATGGTGTGCAACACACTTGCTTTCAAGCCTCGTACCCAGAGCCGGGGTCGAACCGGCACGGGTTGCCCCACTGGTGTTTGAGACCAGCGCGTCTACCGATTCCGCCATCTGGGCTTGGCAATTATGACTATCTTCCTGAATGTGTGAAGAATGTCGCGCTTCAGGATGGGCTTGAACCAACGACCCCATGATTAACAGTCATGTGCTCTAACCAACTGAGCTACTGAAGCAGAGTGCTAATTTCTGTAGGTTGCGGCTCTCCGTCCTGTTTAGCGGCTGCAAAGGTACGAAAAATTTACGATTTGACAATTTACTATTTACTATTTTTTTGTAAAAACCGTCGTTTTTTTGCTATTCATGCTTTACTTTTTCATAAAAAACTGTGTTTCGAGAGAAAAATACGGGCTGTTGTTTTAAATTTTTGTACCTTTGCAGCCAATATGCGAGTACTGATTATCAACACATCGGAACGTGTGGGGGGTGCGGCGATTGCTGCGAACCGCCTGATGGAGGCTCTGAAGAAGAATGGAGTGAAGGCAAAGATGCTGGTGCGCGACAAGCAGACAGATCAGATGACCGTCTCTGCCATACCTTCTTCGTGGCTGTTGCCTGTGAAATTTGTGTGGGAGCGTGTGTGTATTTTCGTGGCAAACGGCTTCAAGAAACGTAATGTGTTCCAGATGGATATTGCAAACACAGGAACGGACATCACACACTTGTTCGAGTTTGAGCAGGCCGATGTGATTCACCTGCATTGGGTGAATCAGGGTTATTTGTCGCTGAACGATCTCGACAAGATTCTGCACGCGGGCAAGCCTGTTGTGATTACGATGCATGATATGTGGTACTTCACAGGCATCTGTCACTATGCGGGTGAATGTAAGCGTTATGAGTCAGCTTGCTACAAGTGTCCGCAACTGACGAATGGCGGATGGGGTAAGGATTGGGCGAAGTCGGTATTTGAACGGAAGCGTCAGATGTATGGCGATGTGAAGATTTCGTTCGTGGGTTGCAGCCAGTGGATTGCTAACTTGGCACGCAACAGCCGCCTGACTCAAGGGCAGTTCGTGATAAACATACCCAATACCATCAACACGAGCGTGTTTCATCCTACTGATAGAGATAAGGTACGCACGAAGTGGAATCTGCCGCAGGACAAGACCTTGATTCTGTTTGGTTCGCAAAGGATTATTGACGAGCGAAAAGGCTTCCGCTATCTGGCTGAGGCTTGTAACATCATCAAGCAGGAAGACGGAGCTTTGGCCGACAAGCTGGGCATCGTGGTGCTTGGCAGCCATTCGGACAAGGTGGAGAGCCTGATTCCGTTCGACGTGTACCCTGTGAACTACCTGAGCAACGAACACGAAGTGATGGAAATGTACAACGCTGTAAATCTGTTCGTAACCCCTTCGCTGCAAGACAACCTTCCCAACACAATCGTGGAAGCGATGGCGTGCGGCACACCCTGTGTGGGATTCAATGTGGGAGGTATTCCTGAGATGATCGACCACAAGGAGAACGGATATGTGGCTAACTATATGGACGCAGCCGATTTTGCCAAAGGAATCCGCTGGTGTCTCGATGAGGCAAACTATGACACCTTGTGTACGAATGCCCACAAGAAAGCCTTAACCACCTATAGCGAAGACCGTATTGCTCGCCGCTATACGGACGTATATGAAATGTTGCTTGAACAATGAACACACCTTATTTATCTATTATAACTGTCACTTATAATGCTGAGTCGACGCTGGGACGCACCCTTGAGAGTGTGGCCTCGCAAACTTATAGGGGTTTCGTAGAGCACATCATTGTGGATGGGGCTTCGAAGGATCGTACTGTCGAAATGGCTAACAGCTACAAGCAGCAGCATGAGGAGTATAGTGTGACGGTGGTGAGCGAGCCCGACAAGGGGCTTTATGATGCGATGAATAAAGGGCTGAAGATGGCAAAGGGCGAGTTTGTCTGTTTCATGAATGCAGGCGATAAATTCCACGATAGCGAAACGCTGGAGGGCGTATTTGACAATATAGAACATCCAGAACAGATAGGAGTGATATTCGGAGACACCATTGTGGTGGACAACGAAGGTAACTACCTGCGCCAGAGGCATCTCAGCGCACCAGAAGAGCTGCGATGGACGTCCTTCAAACAAGGTATGCTGGTTTGTCACCAGTCGTTCTACGCACGTCGCTCGCTTTGCCCCCAGTATGACCTAAGCTATCGATTCTCTGCTGATGTGGACTGGTGTATCAAGGTGATGAAAGCAGGTCACGAGCAAGGACTGACGAATCTGAACACCCAATCGGTACTTACCGACTTCCTCGATGGTGGTATGACGAACAAGAACCATCGTGCTTCGCTCCTTGAACGATTCCGCATCATGACCCGCCACTATGGATTGATCTCAACCCTGTGGCATCATTTCCTCTTTCTTTTCCGATAATCCATATTAACGATCTAAACTTCCAACTAATGAAACTACAGTTCAGTATTATTGCGTTCTTGATTGTGTTTTCCCAGCTCTCATTTGCGCAGAAGCCTAAAGAGGGGAAATACACATTTAAGGATGGCTCAATTTACAATGGGCAGTTGATTAACAAAATACCTAACGGAAAGGGTAAGACCACCTTCAAGACAGGTGACACCTATGAGGGAGAGTATCGGGATGGAAAGCGTCAAGGAGAAGGAACGTATTCATTCACTGATGGAGAAAAGTATGTAGGCTCATGGGTGAATGACCATCAGCATGGTCATGGTCTATACGTTTTCTCAAATGGCAATAAGTACGAAGGACTGTGGTATACTGATTATCAAGAAGGTCAAGGAACGATGTACTATCACAATGGAGATAAGTATGTTGGCGATTGGCACCAGGATATGCGTGAGGGTGAAGGTGTCTATACATGGTCGAACGGTGCTTTCTATCGTGGCTCATGGGCACGAGATAAGAAAAACGGAAAAGGGTTATTCGATTGGGCAGATGGATCTACCTATTATGGTGATATGAAAGACGATGTGCGTGAAGGCTATGGCTCTTATAACTATGCCAATGGAGATGTGTACAAAGGTCAATGGAAGAATGACATGATGGACGGAAAGGGTATCTATACCTTTAAGAACGGAGATAAGTATGAAGGTGAATATGTGGCAGGTAAACGTCAAGGTCAAGGGATATTCACTTATGTGGATGGTAATAGATACATGGGAACGTTCAAGAATGGATTAATGGATGGCTCAGGAACCTATACTTGGGCAGACGGCTCTGTCTATGAGGGAGAGTGGTCAGAAGGCCTTCAGCACGGCCATGGGAAATACACAACCTCTAAAGGTGTTACTTATGAGACAGAATGGCAAAAGGGAGAACCAAAAGAAAAGATTATTTTAAATGTCCCCAATGAAACTGAACCAATAGTAGAAAATGAAAAAGAAGCATCAGAACAGGAAATATGGGAATACATACACCAAATCTCATATAATAAAAATTTAGTTTCTGAAAAGACAAAGGACGAAGCTTTTGAAGCTCCTATCTCGTTACTGACAGGCAAAAGGTGGGTATTCAATCATGAATTAAGCCGTCCGTTGAATTATCCTTATATATTTGAGACGTTTCATAGTCCACAAAGTGGTATGATAACCTTCAAGGCAGATTATACATTTACAACTGAAAGAATAATAAAAAACCTGTGGGCTATTTGGAAAGTAACTTATAGCGGAGAATGGAGAAGATATAAGAATGAATTCATTTCAATGAAGCCGAATCCCTCAACTGTAAAGGTGCAATGTATAGAATATTATAGTACACCTTATCAGCAACTCTCGGCTAGATTAAAGTCAAACGTAAATGACGAGGTTAGAAAACATATCGAATCCATCCAAAAAGAAATAAGGCATAGACAAAGCCAAAATCGCACAAACTCATATACGCATAAACTGGAGAAAAATCCGGATTATATAAAGTATCCTGACGATGCAAAAGAAAGAATGGAAAGGTTAGACCATGAGTTCCTTGTATTAGATGGAGATACTTATGTCAACGAAGCAAAATTACGTGAGATATATGAGAGAAGACCAAAGCTCAGTAAGAAAGAGCCACTGGAGGAAACAGAAATAAATCTCCCAGTAAAACATACTACTCAAGAAATTGTGCCTAATCCATCAACCTATTAACCAATTAAACAGACACGATGTAATCTAAGGTGCGCAAAACAGAGCGGTTTGAGAAAAAATGAGGGTAAAAATGGCATTTTTCTCTCAAATGCAAACGATAGACTCCTAACCTTTTTGTACCTTTGCCGCCGATTTACGAAAATTTAGAATTAAAACATAGTATTTTATGACGACTAATCTGATGCAAACGCCAATGATGGGTTTCATCAACGAGATGTTTAAACGTGAGTGGAACTCATTGGCTTTCGCAGACTATGGGACAGAAATCGCCTATTCTCACAAAGAGGTATTTGAACATATTCAGCGCTTACATTTCGTTTACGAGATATACGGCATCAAGCCAGGTGACAAGATTGCACTATGTGACAAGAACAGTTCGAACTGGGCCGTTTCATTCCTGAGTATCTTCACTTATGGTACAGTAGCTGTGCCCTTGTTGGCCGATTTCCACATTGACCAGATTGAGAACCTCACCAAACACTCGGAATCGAAATTGCTGATTACCAGCCAGAAAGTTTACGACAGCGCTTCTACGCTTGATAAAGATTGCCTGATTAACATTGCTACATTCCGCCCTTTTGCTGAAACTGAAGGTAGAGAAACTGTGCTTACAAAAGTGTTCAAGCAGGCTGACGAGATGTTTGCTAGTCGCTATCCTGAAGGCGTAAAAGCTGATGATATCAACTTCGCAGATGTAGACCTTGAGCAATTGGCGCTGATTAGCTATACATCGGGTTCTACAGGCAATCCGAAGGGTGTGATGCTACCCTATCGTACCTTCTGGTCGAACGTAGTATTCTGTCACGAATATCTGCCACATCCAACAGCTGACGACCAATTCATGTCGATACTTCCTATGGCGCACATGTATGGCTTCTCTATCGAGTTCCTATACCCGATGACCACAGGACGTCCAATCTATCTGTTGACACGAATCCCAAGCCCACAAGTGCTGCTGAAAGCCTTCGCTGATGTGCGTCCGTTCCTCGTAGTGACAGTACCGCTCATCGTGGAGAAGATTATTCAGAACAAGGTGTTCCCTGTACTGAAAACACCAAAGATGAAATTCCTGTTGGCTATTCCTGGTATTCGTCAGATGGTTCGCAACAAGATTCGCAAACAACTCATTGATGTCTTTGGTGGACGATTCATCGAAGTAATCTTTGGTGGAGCAGCTGTAAACAGAGAAGTCGATAAGTTCCTCCATCAGATTAACTTCCCATGTACCACAGGTTATGGCATGACTGAATGTGCTCCACTTATCAGCTATGTAGATTATACACAAAGTAAGGTCGGTTCGTGTGGACGTATTGTGAGCCGTATGGAACTGAAAGTCGATAGTGACGACCCAGAGAACAAACCAGGCGAATTACTGGTACGTGGTACCAATATGATGACTGGCTACTATAAGAACCCAGAAGCAACAGCAGAAGCTATTACCGAAGACGGATGGTTGCATACAGGCGACTTGGTGACTGTCGACAAAGATGGCGATATCTTCATCCGCGGACGTAAAAAGAATATGTTGCTTGGAGCAAACGGACAGAATGTTTACCCAGAAGAGGTAGAGGATGTCATCCTCAGCAACTCATTGGCTGATGAGTGTGTGCTCGTTCAGCGTAATCAGAAATTCGTGGCGCTCGTCTATGTGAACGAAACCACCCTTGAGAAGGTGAAGCTGCAACGCGAGCAACTTGCCTACGTGTTTGAGAGTTCACGACCAAACATCAACGAACTGCTTCCTAAGTTCGTACAGATTACTGCCTTCGAAGTCAGAGAGGAAGAATTTCAGAAGACACCAAAGAAAAATATCAAGAGGTTCTTGTATAAGTAGAACTAAGAACAGTAGAGCTAAAGAACTAAGCTCTGTTAGTAGTTTAGTAAACACAAAAAAGAGGGTTCATATCCAAATGAGCCCTCTTTATTGTGATATATGCAAACGCCTCTTACTGCTTGTAGTTCTCAAGCACCTCTGCATTCATGCAACTTATGTAGTTCTTATGACGAGCTACTTCACTTTCTGCATGATTGACAAAGATAGCAAGACTCTTTGCAAACATGTCAGCATTACGCATTGTGTCCTGAAGCACAAGGAGTGACATGATGGTGTAAGCAGTCATTTCGTAAAGCTTACGAGCGCAGAAGTCAAGTACATCCTGATTCTCTTGAGCCTTAACATACTCTATAGCCTGATCGAGCTGCTGAGCCATCGCTTCGATGCGAGTGATAAAAGCACTATATTCACCAGCAGCAGGGTTAGCCTTCACCTCTGCTATCATATCATTGATAACAGATGTGTATGTACCATTTGTGACATAACGGATAGCAGCAACAGTTTGGAGCTGAGTGGTTCCTTCGTAGATGCTTGTGATACGTGCGTCACGATAGATACGCTGACACTTGTATTCGAGCATGAAACCTGAACCGCCGTGTACCTGAATAGCATCGTATGAACTCTGATTAGCAAACTCGCTATTCATACCCTTTGCGAGAGGAGTGAAAGCATCTGCCAAACGGCTGTATTGCTTGAGTTCCTTGCGCTCCTCTGGAGTGAGCTGACGGTCGCGTGCGATATCCTCGAGAGCCTTATAGATGTCCACATAACGAGCTGTCTGATAAAGCAAGCTACGTCCTGCATCCAACTTAGCCTTGATGGTGGAAATCATGTCATATACAGCAGGGAAGTTAATAATCTCCTTACCAAACTGCTTACGATCCTGTGCGTATGCAAGTGCTTCTTCATAGGCAGCTTGCTCAATACCAACTGACTGTGCAGCAATACCGAGACGAGCACCATTCATGAGCGACATCACATATTTGATAAGGCCTAACTTGCGATCGCCGCAGAGTTCAGCCTTTGCGTTTTTGTAGGTAAGCTCACAAGTTGGGCTTCCATGAATACCCATCTTGTTTTCAATACGACGTACGTTCACGCCACCATTGCGTTTGTCATAGATGAACATAGACAAACCGCGTCCGTCGCGCGTACCTTCTTCACTACGTGCAAGTACGAGGTGGATGTCAGAATCGCCATTGGTGATGAATCGCTTCACTCCATTCAGACGCCAGCAGTCTTCCTTCTCGTCATAAGTAGCCTTGAGCATTACTGACTGGAGGTCGGAACCCGCATCAGGCTCTGTGAGGTCCATCGACATCGTTTCACCAGCACAAACGCGTGGTATGTATTTCTTGCGCTGCTCTTCGTTTCCAAAGCAATAGAGTGTTTCGATACAATCCTGCAATGACCAGATGTTCTCAAACCCAGCATCACCTGCACTGACAATTTCGTTTGCTGCTGTATAAACCGTTACAGGAAGGTTCAGACCTTCATAGCGACGAGGCATTGTCATTCCGTTCAAGCCAGCCTTACGCGTAGCGTCGAGGTTCTCATAAGTCTTCGATGCATAGCGTACACGTCCATTCTCGCAATGAGGGCCTTCAGCATCTACGTCTTCAGCATTAGGAGCGATGATGTTCGCGTTGATGTCACCAACTACCTCAAGCACCTTATCGTAGCTGTCCATAGCATCCTCGAAGTCTTCAGGAGCATAGTCGTACTTGCCCTTATCCTCGAAGTTACGTTCTTTGAGCTCCACGATGCGCTGCATCAGCGGATGTTCCATGTGGAACTTAATCTCAGGTATATCAGTATATGAATTAGCCATTTCTGTTACTTGTTATTTTGTTTGTAATACTTGATGAGTTTTGGCAACACGTCCTCTAGGTTGCCGTTGATGTTATAGTCAGCAATCTGGTTGATTGGTGCGTTCGGGTCGTTGTTGATGGAGATGATGATGCCCGACTCCTTCATTCCTGCAATATGCTGGATGGCACCACTGATGCCACATGCGATATACACCTTTGGACGAACGGTTACACCTGTCTGACCAATCTGACGATCGTGGTCAATCCAACCTGCGTCAACTGCTGCACGGCTGGCACCCACCTCAGCGTGGATTTCCTTTGCCAGTTTGAACAGCAGGTCGAATCCTTCCTTGCTTCCCACTCCGTAACCACCTGCTACGATGATGCTAGCACCCTTGAGGTTGTGCTTAGCTGCCTCCACATGACGGTCGAGTACTTTCACGATGTAATCGCTCTCAGGAACATATTTACCTACCTCGTGGTTGACAACTTCACCCTTGTAGTTCGCATCAAGAATCTCACGCTTCATCACTCCGTCACGAACAGTTGCCATCTGTGGACGATGCTCTGGGTTCACGATAGTAGCGATGATGCTTCCTCCGAAAGCAGGACGAATCTGCATCAACTGCTTCTCGTAGTGCTTGTCAACAAAGTCATCACCCACCTTCACCTTCATATCGAAGTCGTCAATCTCCAACTGTGTACAGTCGGCAGTCAGACCTGAATGGAGTGCAGAAGAAACACGAGGACCGAGGTCGCGACCGATTACCGTAGCACCCAGCAGACAAATCTGAGGCTGTTCCTCCTTGAAGAGGTTTACAACTGCATCCTGATGAGGCAGTGAGGTGTAAGGGAAAAGACGAGCGTCGTCGAACACATGTACGCGGTCAACACCGTATGGATACAACTCCTTCTCGATTCCCTTGAGACCACTTCCGATGCAAACACATTCGAGTTTCACACCGAGTTCGTTTGCGAGCTTACGACCCTTTGTACAGAGTTCCAGGCTCACGTCGGCTATTTTGTTCTGTTCACCGATTTCTATATATACAAATACGCTGTTCATACTATCCGATTGTGTTGCTTTCAATTAGTTCCTTCATTAAGTTATTGATATCCTCATCGCTGCTCGTCAAAGTCTTGGTTTCCTTCGCCTTGAACACGATGCTCTTCACAGCCTTTACATTGGTCGGACTTCCTGCCTTACCAATCTGAGTAGGATCGGCATCGATATCGGCAGCACCCCATGTGGTGAACTCAACCTTCTTGTTAGCCATGATACGCTTTACGTTACGGCTGCGGCAAGGAGCTGCACTGCCGTTCACCGTTACAACGATAGGCAGGGGAGCCTCTACAGTCTCAACACCTCCGTCGATATGGCGACGGGCAACAATCTTGTCCTTCGTACATTCCAGAATCTCTTCAGTGTAGGTAATCTGAGTCAATCCCAGTTTCTCAGCCACCTGAGGACCCACCTGAGCAGTATCACCGTCGATAGCCTGACGGCCACAAAGGATGATGTCGTACTCGCCCACCTTCTTGATGGCCTGAGCCAAAGTGTAGCTAGTTGCCAAAGTGTCAGCACCTCCAAGTGCACGATCAGTCAACAATATGCCGTTATCGGCACCACGATACAAACCCTCACGAAGCACATCAGCAGCCTTCGGAAGACCCATTGTCAGCATCGTGATGGTAGAACCAGGATTCTGCTCCTTCAGGCGGATAGCCTGTTCCAGAGCATTCAAATCCTCTGGGTTAAACACAGCAGGAAGAGCTGCACGATTCACAGTTCCTTCTGGTGTCATAGCTTCAGGACCTACATTGCGTGTGTCAGGAACCTGCTTTGCTAATACAATAATCTTAAGCATCTTCTAATTTACTATTTAATAATATACTATTTACTATTTATGACTATTTGGTTTATTTACGATTTCTCCCTAAAGGGGGTCGGGGGAGCCAGCTTTTGCGTTTTCGCTTGCAAAGATACAAAAAAAAGTGGGCAAGAACCCATTATTTTGCACATGTAGCGTCATAAGGTGTAGCAATTGTCAACTTCATGCACACTTTGCGAGCTAAAAAATGCACACTTGCACCCTCGAATGAGTTATCCCGCCTTTCAGAGACTCGGTTAAAGAGTTCAATAACAATAAACAGAAAACAGAATTGTTATTCTACTCAATCTTACCTCCTACTTACTTCTTCTTTACCTCTTGTTGACTATATATAGACATTAAGGTGACTAACTATAGAGGTCAACATAACACCAACATAACACCAACATAACACCAACATAACACCAACATAAGGTCAACATAACACCAACATAACACCAACATAACACCAACATAACACCAACATATTGACAGTTGATAATCGGTGAACTCACTTTTTCATCAAAGAACCAAAAAAACACGACCACAAGTATCTACAAAGCCATTTTCGAGGCTTTTTATGTTAGGCCTTTGCGAATTTCATATTTTTCTGCATTTTTAATTCAGAATCGAAACCCGAAAACAACTTACCTTTGTGGGGCATACACCAAACCATACTTTTCGTGCAGACGACGAAGTGAACCATCTGATTTCATCCAACGTATGATGCCATTGATAAAGTCGAGAAGGTCTTCCTGCCCTTTCCGCATCAACACACCGATCTCGCCATGAGTGAATGGCGCATAGAGCAGAGGTGCCGCAAGTCGTGTGTCTGTCCGCACATAATAAGGAGCCTCTGTAATTTCTGTTATCATCACATCTGCCACACCTTCGGCTACCAGCGTGGGGATTTCCTCATTCTTCTGGTGAACAACAATCGTAGCATGTGTGAGTTTCTCATGGGCAAACTTCTCGTTCAGCCCACCAGGATTGACCATCACACGCACTTCGGGCTTGTCTATATCGACCAACGATTGGTAGCGTTCACTATCAGATGCCCTACAGAGGATGGTCTTGCCGTTTGCCAGATAACCATCGCTCATCATCATGGTCTCACATCGTGCATCAGTGATGGTGATACCTCCTATAGCAAAGTCGAACTTCTGGGGCTCGGCAAGTACATCAGCAGTCAACGTAGGCCATGAAGTCTGAACAAACTCTACTTTCACGCCCAACTGCTTGGCGATTTCCTGAGCAATTTCGATGCCAAATCCCCAATATTCACCTGTTTCGGGTTCGCGGAAGGATAGCGGACGATAATCGCCAGTAGTGCCAACGAGCACTTTGCCACGTTCAATAATTTCCGAAACCTTACCTGGTTGGCGTACAGGTTCATCACTCTCACAACAAGCCGACAAGACAGCTTGACTGCAAAGGGTGAGGATAACAACCAACACCCATATTTTTGTTCGTTCAATGACCATTATTAAATGTATAAACTGATGCGAGAAAAGATAATCAATAAATATATGAAGAGAAATGGTGCTAACAAGGAATAATCAGTCGGTATCTTGCGCCACCCAACAAGGCAACCACACCTTTATATTCTAATTCATACAAACTGCTACTAACAATCTGGAAATTCAGCCCCGTTTCCACAACAATCTGATTGATCTGCTTGCTATCACTGTTACGCAAAACATCTACGATGGCTGCCTCATTGGGTGTCAGCTCTGGGAAAAGCGATTGCTGCGTATATTCGTCCTTAGCAGAACTCGATTGCTTCCAATTCATCGCCTTCAGAAACTCGTCAGCATTCAGCATCATCGTGGCCTTCTGGCGTGCTATCAATTTGTTACACCCCTCACTGAATTCATCGGAAATACGACCAGGAAAGGCAAATACATCACGATTGTATGTGGAAGCCAACTCGGCTGTGATGAGTGCACCACCATGTTCAGCACTCTCCACTACAATTGTTGCATCGGAAATACCCGCCACAATACGATTGCGACGCACGAAATTGATTTTTTCAGGTGTTGTACCGCTGAGATATTCAGTCAACAAACCTCCGTTTTCGGTCATCTTCGCAGCTGTTGGGCGATGAAGAGCCGGATAAATGCGATCGAGTCCATGAGCCAAAACGCCAACAGTGGTCAACCCATTCTGCACAGCTGCCCGATGGGCATGAATATCAATGCCGTAAGCCAATCCACTCACAATCAGCATGTCGGGGCATTCACGTTTCAAGTCAGCAACGAACTCCCGACAGATGTCCTTTCCATATTGCGTACAACGACGAGTCCCAATGATATTGACAACATGCTGACAATTGAGATCGGCTTTGCCACAGAAAAACAGGACTAAAGGTGCATCGTTGCACTCCAAAAGCCGCTGAGGATACTGAGGGCTGTTCATCGGATAAGCCTTGATATGCTTCTTCTCAATATACTCATACTCTTTCTCTGCCAACTTCAGCGCATCATCGCAATGGTCGAGAGCCTCTTGCAACTGAGGAGTAGCATCGGGAATGAGATCGGTAATATGCTTGCGATGCTCGAAAAAACTTACAGCCGATCCTACCTCTTCATAGAGACGCTTAGCTGTGACAAGACCAACATGAGGCAAATTGGACAGCGCAATGGAGCAGATGATTTCTTGTGACATCATAGAATATCCATTTCGCTCAACTCGCCATTTACTACACAAACAGTATCGACTACGCCTTTAAGGGCTAGTTTCATATCGCTCTTACGATAAATATCCTGATAGAAGATATACTTGAACCGATCGTGGACATAACGCGATTTGACAACAAACTCATCACCACTCTTCAATGGAGTCTTAAACCGCATGGTAATGGCTGAGACTACTGCATCGATGCCTTGTGCGTGAAGCTGGGCAAAACTCACTCCTAACGAGAGCAGAAACTCATGGCGAGCATGCTCGAGGTAGTGCTGATAGTTTGCATTGTTAACAATGCCTTGAAGGTCGCATTCGTAATCACGCACCTTCAAGGACAATTCATGTTGATATTCCATGATGAAAAGTTGAAATATTAAGAGCCGTAAAACTATAAAGACGTAGAGTCGAAAGGAAACTGACAGTTAGCTTACCTGGCTTCCTGCTTTCACTTCATGCTCTACTGTGGTAACGCTGATGGTGCCGTCGTAATTCTCTGCAGACAATATCATTCCTTCACTTACGAGACCGTTCTTGAACTCGCGAGGTGCCAAGTTTGCGATAAACAACACTTGCTTGCCCTTCAACTGTTCTGGCTCATACCATTGAGCAATACCAGAAACGATTGTACGCTTTTCGAGTCCATCATCGATAAGGAATTTCAAAAGCTTCTTCATCTTCGGAACACGTTCGCATTCAAGAACTGTACCTACACGGATATCGAGCTTTTGGAAATCATCGTAAACTATTGTAGGCTTGACAGGCTCTGCCTTTGCATTCGCAGCTTCATTAGCACGAATGGTAGCCTCAAGCTTGTCAATTTGCTGGCGGATGGTCTCATCTTCTATCTTAGAAAAGAGAAGTGATGGTTCGCCAAGTTGCTTACCCGCAGGCAGCAGATCGGTTTTGCCAAGGTCTTCCCAATTGAGGGTATCCATACAGATCATCTGACGCAAACGTGCAGATGAGAATGGTAGGAACGGCTCAAAAGCGATAGCGAGGTTTGCTGTGAGCTGCAAGGAAATATAAATAACGGTTTTTACACGCTCTGGATCGGTTTTGATAACTTTCCAAGGTTCCTCGTCAGCGATATACTTGTTTCCGATACGGGCAAGATTCATCGCCTCTTTCTGTGCATCACGGAACTTGAAATCCTCAAGCAGAGTCTCAACACGCTCTTTAACCTGAGCAAATTCTGCAAGGGCTTCGCGATCGGTATCTGTAAGTTCGCCACACTCAGGAACAATACTATTGTAGTATTTCTTCGTAAGCTGAAGCGCACGATTGACAAAGTTACCATAAACCGCTACCAACTCGTTGTTACAACGCGCCTGGAAGTCTGCCCATGTGAAGTCGTTATCTTTGGTTTCTGGAGCATTAGCCGTGAGAACATAACGCAATTCGTCCTGACGATTGGGAAGCTCCTCCAAATACTCATTGAGCCATACTGCATAGTTCTTAGAGGTAGAAATCTTATTGCCTTCGAGGTTCAGAAACTCGTTTGAAGGTACGTTGTCGGGAAGGATGTAGTCACCATGTGCCTTCAGCATCGATGGGAATACGATGCAATGGAATACAATATTATCCTTACCGATGAAATGAATGAGACGGCTCTCAGGGTCTTGCCACCACTGCTGCCATGTTCCATATTTCTCTGGATTAGCCTCACAGAGTTCCTTGGTATTACTGATGTATCCTATTGGGGCATCAAACCAAACATAGAGGACTTTTCCTTCTGCTCCCTCAATCGGAACAGGGATACCCCAATTGAGGTCACGAGTGACGGCACGTGGCTTCAAACCACCATCTAACCAACTCTTACACTGACCATAGACATTAGGACGCCACTCTTTATGTTCCTGAAGAATCCACTTTTCCAACCAAGGTTGATACTGATCAAGAGGAAGGTACCAATGCTTCGTACTTTTCTTCACAAGTGGATTGCCTGTCACTGCATTGTATGGGTTGATAAGTTCCTCAGGAGAGAGGGTACTACCACATTTCTCACACTGATCTCCATATGCTTCAGGTGCATGGCACTTGGGACATTCGCCACGGATGTTACGATCGGTAAGGAACTCGCCCGACTGCTCATCGTAATATTGCTCACTCTCAATAGCAATGAACTTTCCTTCATCGTAAAGTTTCTTGAAAAAGTCGGATGCAAACTGATGATGCGTCTTGGAGGTTGTACGGCTATAAACATCGAACGAAATGCCAAAATCCTCAAACGACTTCTTGATGATATTATGATATCGGTCGACTACATCTTGTGGCGTACATCCTTCTTTGCGTGCACGGATGGTTACAGGAACACCATGTTCGTCGCTTCCTCCGACAAAAAGGACATCCTTACCCTTCAAACGCAAATAGCGTACATAAATATCTGCTGGCACATATACCCCAGCAAGATGGCCAATGTGTACAGGACCATTTGCATAGGGAAGCGCTGATGTTACTAATGTTCTTTTCATTCTTTACTAATTATTTAAGACCTATCAGTCCTATGAGTCTTATGAGACCTATAGGACCTCTGGGTTATTTGTGCACTAGAGTGCCAATAATTTCTCCTTCTATCACTTTTTTCAGGTTACCGACAACATCCATGTTGAACACATAGATTGGCAGGTTATTATCCTGACACATACAGATGGCCGTGAGATCCATCACCTTCAACCCACGCGAGAGCACTTCACTATAGGTGATATCTATGAACTTGGTTGCTGTAGGGTCTTTCTCCGGATCAGCTGTGTAGACACCATCAACACGCGTACCCTTGAGCATGACATCAGCTTCGATTTCAATGCCTCGCAAACTACTTCCTGTATCTGTGGTGAAATAAGGATTTCCTGTTCCAGCAGAGCAGATAACAACCTCACCATTCTCCATTGCCTCAATGGCTTTCCATTTGGTGTAAAACTCACCTATAGGCTCCATGCGTATAGCGGTAAGCACTCGACTCTTACATCCAACAGCACCTAATGCACTGCTCAAGGCTAATGAGTTGATTACTGTGGCACACATACCCATTTGGTCACCTTTTACACGGTCGAATCCTTTGCCTGCACCACTTAGGCCACGGAAGATATTACCTCCACCTATCACAATACTAATCTGTACGCCTAAATCGTGAATCTCTTTCACCTGACGTGCATAATCATTCAGACGATTAATGTCTATTCCATAACCTTGTTCGCCCATCAGACTTTCTCCGCTGAGCTTCAACAATATTCTTTTAAATCTCATATTTGTTAATTACTTAGATGCTCCGTTACGTGTTCCTCCTGTCCAAGTATCTGTACCAGCCTTAATACCAGAAGCGGCAGAATTTGATACTGTGATCGTGATATCACCTGCTGTCTGATTTAGGGTTTGGTCAGCCTTGATACCATAGCACTTTGAGTTATCTTTGGTATAAGTGCCACCACTAACAACCAATGTAATATTTGTCCCCGTAAAATCAAGGAACCCTCCGTTCTTTGTGGTATCATCCGTATTAGAGGCTTTCTTACCCCTAATACCTCTAGAGCCACTCCCAGATACCGATCCAGCAATCTTTCCTCCTGAGAATGTACCCCTATAAGATGTACGAATACCATTTGAAATATCACCACTTACAGCAATCGTGACATTTCCATCTGACATGGAGAATAAGCTGTCACATTTAATTCCAGATCCGTCTGTTTGCGACACATTGAGGGTAAGGTTACCACCTTTTATCTTCACATTTCCATAATCATCGGAATCAATACAATCACTTCCACAATTGGAGATATTAACTGTTCCTCCATTCATGCGGAAGATATTATCTTCTGTATTTCCTTTTTCACCCTTACCGCAATGAATTCCATCGCTTTTTGCTCCAAGAACATTGATAGTTCCCAAAGAACCTTTTAATTCTATGTATTCCTTTGCTGCAATTGCATGTTTCACATTGCCCGTCACATTAAGAGTACCAGCCCCCTTAAACTCAGCATGTCCTTTGGTATAGAGGGCAGCCTTTTGTGTTCCTCCAGCATAATCAGAAAGGGTATTTGTAGTTCCCTCTGGTAAAATGAAATCGATACGTTTTCCACATTCTATATCGATAGCTGCACCTTTTCCGCTTGTCAAGTTAACGCCACCTAAAATAACAGACAGTTTGTATTCTCCATTGATGGTAAGCGAACCATTCGATGAACTTCCCTCAAGGTAATAAGGAAACTCTTGAGATGTATTCGTGCTGTTGATAACAACATGAGAGCTATTTCCGCTCGTGCATGTAACCCCTGAAAACGACGTTGGAATAGTCACAGCTGCAGTTGTTCCATTATAAACAATGCGAATCCGGTCATATCGAGGTTCTTCGAAAGTGATACTGTCAATCTCTGATATTTCCAACTCCTCACCAGCAATCGACATCGTCATCTTTGTTGCATCAAATGTAATATCACCTATCGATGTAATTTGATATTTGGTGTAGTTGAAACCTTTGCAAACATACACTGTCTGGGCTTGAGTTGGAATTACAAGTCCAATTAATCCTATAATACCTAACAGAATCTTTTTCATATTGCCATTTCGTTTAGTGATTCTGTATATAATCAAAAACCTTCAGGACATCTTGTGTATCCACATTGCCATCTTTATTTATGTCTTCCTTTGCACCATCAGGAGTAGATGAAGTCTGCATAAAATCATAAATCTTCAAAACATCCTGTGTATCAACAGTACCATCACCATTAATATCTTCGGCCACAGAAGAAAGTGAGCTAAAATACATGCGACTTACAACACTGATTGCAGTCGATTCTTTCTGTCCGTTTTTCAGGTTAACAACCAGATTCCCATCTTCAAAAGTCAGTTTCTGAATGTCTGCTAACTTGTGTTCAGCTGGCTGTTGACTTGTGTTAGCTACGATAAACAATGAAAATCCATCGTCAGCAAATGCGCTAAGACTCAAAAAAAGCGCTATTAAACATGCAACTAAATTTTTCATATTCTTTTTATTTTGCTTGTTTTCCTAAAAATCAATCTTATACCCTAATCCTACCATATGACCATTCACCTCATCATCATCATTCTCTGTATTGTATCTGTAATAGAGAGACAACTTATTCTGCTTGTTGATTTTGTAATCATACCCACCAGTGAACTTCCATTTATTCGCAGTATAGTTGAGACCACAACCATATTCAACTGATGCAAAGAGATCAATCGGTATTCCTTTGATGTCGTATGATACAGAGAATTTTGAACGCAGAATCGTCTGGTCCTTATGTCCCTTTGATGTCGGATCGAATCTCGAATACAATTCATCGTCATCGTTGAACCTCCATTTTGTCCGTCCTATTGAGTCAACATTACAGAAATGGGTATACTGTAAAGTTTCCTTCAACCCGAACGACCATCGCTTATTGGGTGCATAACTCAATGAGAGTCCTACATTGGTGCGGTGACGATTGCGCCAATAACTATCTGTTTCATTATAAGCATAAGTGATGCTATTGTCAGCCTCTAAAACGAAATTATCTGTTTTTATTTCGGTTTCTGCCAAACGATAAGTCCACATATAATCGAATCCTGCACTAGCTTTTACAGAAAACCTTTTATCCAATGTTTGGTACAAACGATAGGACAAGCCGGCACCAACTACAAAACGATCTATTCGCTCTGCATCGTCTTGAGTACGCATACTTCCCTCAATTTCTAATTTCAGCCCACGATACAACTTGGTTTCGCCAGCAACACTGAGTTCATACCCAAAGTCATCGCTTTGAGCTGATGCAAATTGAAACGATGCAACTGCCAATAATCCTATCACAAACCTTTTAATCATAATTCTTTGGCATTTTGCGTAATGTATCGTCATTATCCGTATTATCATCTTCAGTGTAGTACACCTTGATGAGAGCCATATCCTTGAGGAAATCAAGTGAACCTATTGCTACTTCCTTAATATTGAGACCTGTACGTTGCTTCAAGTCTTCAATGAGCTCATTTCTCTTTTCAGGAGCAATCAGGTCAATTTTGTCATACTTAATATATTTGGTGCTAAGACTCGTAACCCATTTGCCACCTTCAGCTATCCATATCACTGCGATGAACAAGACGTTGGTAACCAACAACTCAATCATTGATGTGAGTTCTGGTGCAAAAAACTCAGGATGCTTGTCTGAGATATCTGCCGTCCAAGCCAAACCATTTATGGCTGCGAGAGAAATAATTAGGAACAGATAGGTCATCTCGCGAATTGGAACAGATTCTGTTCTGTAACGCATGATACAGAAAATAGCGAAGAGTCCCATCGCAATACCCGTCTTCAGTTTTGCATCTCCCATCAAGTGGATAAGCATAAAGATGCCGAAGCCAACCAAGATATATGTAAAGAAAAAGTCAACTCGTCTGCTCTTAGGGAAATAGAACTTACGTGCAATAATTACAGTGAATAATGTGTTGATAATTAGTCTGAAAAGCAGATCAAGTAGTCTGCAATAATCGCTGGTAATCAGCGAGAAAAATTCATTGATAGATTCCATTGCTTAGGTTATAATTTTTAGTTATTAATTCCGTTCTTGTAGATGACAATCGTTTTGAATCCAATTCCGTTCATCTTGATTGATTTTGGCCAGTTTTCTGACTTTCTCCTTAAAATTGTTTTGTTTCAATCCAGGATCTGTCCAAACCATTCCAATACAACACTTGCTGAATCCTGTAGGATGGATATGCAAGTCACGAAGCAGAGAGCATATTGGTGAATAAACATTCCCATCGCGTTTCAATTCGATGATAACAAGTTGATCGCTATCTGCATCATTATTTGTCTCAAAATTATGAAAGCGGATATTATAGTCGATGGTCAGTCGTTCAGTCTTTGCTTTATTCACTAATGTAACGCGATCAAACAAATTCTGAACCACCTGATGCATGGATAGGAACGACATACCTGTCTTTCTTTGCACTAACTCCTGTGCACCTTCTGCCATTTGCGATTGCTCAAGCGAAGGTACTTGAATACGTTTCTTTTTTGTGCGTCCATGATTGTTCTTCCTCTTTACCTCCAAAAATGTTAAATCACCACTGGTAAGATAGGTTCTAACCCTCACCTTTGTACGTCTAGCCCTCTTGTTGTGATGCATCATGTACATGGTGTGTTCATCAGTGTCGAAGTAAGTAGTACGATAAGGGCAAATCGTAGTTGTTCCAATTGTCTGAACATAATATTTATCCTGAACTAATTGTAATAGTTCTATAAGCTGACGCTTTGTCGCTACATATTTAGTGTCAAGACGATTCATAAGCTTTATTGACTCCATTTGCTCTAAAGTAATTGGAGGAAGTGTGTCAAGCAAAGTCTGAATCTTTTTATCTTTATCGTTCATTATTACTCCTTATATGCTTTTAATTTGGGTCAAACGGAAACAATTCCGCACTATTCGATGCAAATTTAGGCTTTTTATTTAATAAATAAGGTATTTTCAGCTTATTTTTACATAAATTAGCGAACTTTTTTATTATTAAACGAATTATTTTTATCTTTGCACTGTTTTTTTGAAATAGGTAAATGAAAGAATTCGTAATATCAGAAGTTAAAGTAGAAACCGCGGTTATCGTAGGATTGATTACTCCTTACCAAAACGAGCGTAAAACAAAAGAATACCTTGACGAGCTGGAGTTTTTGGTCGATACTGCTGGAGCAAAAGTTATCAAACGGTTTACTCAGAAAGTAAACGATCCGAATAGTGTGACATATATCGGTACAGGAAAATTGGCAGAAATCAAACAATTTATTAAAGACGAGGAGGATGCAGAACGCGAAGTAGGAATGGTTATCTTTGATGATGAGTTGAGTGCTAAGCAAATTCGTAATATTGAACACGAGTTACAAATAAAGATATTGGACAGAACCTCTCTCATTTTGGATATTTTTGCCATGAGAGCCCAAACTGCAACAGCGAAGACGCAAGTAGAATTGGCTCAATATAAATATATGTTACCACGTTTGACACGACTGTGGACACACTTGGAACGCCAACGTGGAGGTAGTGTCGGCTTGAGAGGACCTGGTGAGACACAGTTAGAGATGGACCAACGAATTATCCGCAACCGTATGGCTTTGCTGAAACAACGACTAAAAGAAATCGACACACAAAAAACAACCCAACGAAAGAATCGTGGTAGGTTGATTCGTGTGGCATTAGTTGGATACACAAATGTCGGAAAGTCAACTCTCATGAATCTACTTTCAAAAAGCGATGTATTTGCCGAAAATAAACTATTTGCGACTCTCGATACCACTGTGCGAAAGGTGATTATTGACAACCTTCCGTTCCTCCTCAGTGATACGGTTGGGTTTATCCGTAAATTGCCTACAGACTTGGTTGACTCTTTCAAATCCACATTGGATGAAGTACGTGAAGCCGATTTACTGATTCATCTCGTCGACATTTCTCACCCTGACTTCGAAGAGCAGATACGTGTGGTTGAGAAAACACTAGCCGACTTAGGAGCAAGTGACAAACCGATTTTGTTGGTATTCAATAAGATTGATGCCTATACATGGATTCCAAAAGAAGAGGACGACTTAACTCCAAAAACGAAGGAAAACATTCCTTTGGATGAATTAATGGCTACATGGATGGCAAAAATGAACGACAACTGCTTCTTTATCTCTGCCAAGACAGGTGAACATATCAAGGAGTTTAAAGAACTTGCTTATAAGAAAATACGTGAACTACATGTACAAAAATATCCCTACAATGATTTTCTGTTCCAACACTATGACGGAGATGTACAATTAGATTCTTAATAGCCATTAAACCAATATACCAAATTAATATAAGTATGAAACGCGAACTAACAAACACAGAAATCTCTATCCTCGAAGAACATGGATGTACTGCCGAGAATTGGAGTGAAATTAAGGTAGATGACGGATTTATGGTAAACTACATCCGTAATGTAAATTTCTATGGTCATGTTGAAATTGGTTCCTTAAGCGGCTTGATTGTCGTTGAGGAAGGTTTCCAACGTCATGCATCCATCACGAATGCGACATTAAATAACGTCACTATTGGCGACAATTGCTTGATTGAGAATGTACATGGTTACATCTCGAATTACAACATCTCAGATGGCTGCTATTTATCGAATATTGGAATTATCAGCACTCAAAGTGAATCTTCATTTGGAAATGGAACGCTCATCACCGTCCTCAATGAAGGCGGAGACGGCAATGTAGTAATTTACGAAAAACTTACTGCACAGCTTGCTTGGCTGATGATACACTATCCTTCAGTTCGTGAAATGGCTCAGAAAGAGATTGCCGCTCATCTAAAAGCAGATAGAGGCGAAATAGGTAAAGGATGCCGCATAGTCGGAACAGGCGAAATCAGTAATGTTTATGTTTATCCATATTGTGAAATCCAAGGTGCAAGCCATCTCTCCAATGTGACTCTGCTCAGTAGTGGTGACGCTCCTTCATTCATTGGGCCAGATGTAATTCTTGAAAACTCTGTTGTTGCGATGGGCGCTACTGTAACAGATGGTGCTAAAGTCGATAACTGCTTCGTTGGAGAGTCTGTTCATATTGGCAAAGGCTTTTCTGCAGAAGGATCGCTATTCTTTGCTAATGCATATATGGATAATGGTGAATCATGCGCAGCACTTTGTGGTCCATTTGCATGCTCTCACCATAAATCAACATTACTCATAGGTGGAGAATTCTCATTCTACAATGCTGGATCGGGAACCAACCAAAGCAATCATGCTTACAAGATGGGACCAATCCATTGGGGAACGCTCGAACGAGGAGCGAAAACAGCTTCAGGAAGCCATATACTTTGGCCTGCACACATTGGTGTGTTCTCTATGGTCATGGGAAAACTAACAACTCACCCACGTTTGCGCAACCTCCCATTCTCGTATGTACTGGCTACAGGTGAGAAAACATACATCGTTCCTGGAATCAACATCAAGACTGTTGGTACTTGGCGCGATATCAACAAATGGCCTAAGCGTGATGGACGCCCTGAATCGGCCAGAAGAGATATCATCAACTTTAGTTTCCCCAACCCTTATATCATTCAGTTTGTTATCGCAGGAAAAGAGTTGCTTGCTACATTACAAGAACAACAAGGATACGATGCTGAAGAGTATAAATTCGAAGGATGCTACATCAAACACAAAGCATTGGTAGATGGGTTGAAATACTACGACTTGACACTTCAGCTCTTCAGCGGTGAAGCACCTGCTGATGAGTGGCTTGACCTTTGCGGCATGATTGCTCCTAAGAAATCTATTGAAGTCTTAGTATCTGATATCGAAGATGGCGACATAAAAACTTCAGACGAAATCATTGAACAGCTGAAGAGTATCGATACACAAAACAAATACCTTTATTCAAGACCTCAAACAGCAGATTCTGCAGAAGCTGAGAATAAATGGCTGGATATGGTTCGCCGAGATGCAGAGAAAGAATTTGCAATGGGCGACGTAGAAGAACAGCAGCTAATAGATTTTCTTACAAAATTGAAATAACGTTTCTAGAGCCTAAAGAAGAAACATGAAAAAATTAATAGTTTTATCAATTGTGACTGCTTTGCTTGTTTCGTGCCAGCAGTCGTCAAAGTATGAATCAGTAGCTAACGATCCGATGAAATCGAGGATTTATACCCTTGATAACGGATTGAAAGTCTATCTAAGTGTTAACAAAGACCAACCTCGTATACAAACCTATATTGCTGTACGAGTAGGAGGAAAGAACGACCCAAGTAACAATACAGGACTTGCACATTACCTTGAACATTTGATGTTTAAGGGAACGACCCAGTTTGGCACGAGCGACTATGCTAACGAAAAGCCTCTTCTCGATGAAATCGAACAATTATACGAAGTCTATCGCGTAAAAACAGATCCAGAAGAAAGGAAATCGATTTATCACCAAATAGATAGCCTCTCGTATGAGGCATCAAAGTTTGCTATTGCAAATGAGTATGACAAACTGATGGCAGGTATTGGTTCTGAAGGTACAAACGCTTATACTAGTTACGATGTAACTTGTTATACAGAGGACATCCCCTCAAACGAGGTGGAAAACTGGGCAAAGATACAATCAAACCGTTTCAAAGATATGGTAATACGTGGATTCCATACAGAACTTGAAGCTGTATACGAAGAGAAAAACATCTCTTTGACGGATGATTCACGTAAGATGTATGAGACAGGGCTGAGTGTGCTATTTCCAAACCATCCTTATGGTCAGCAAACCGTTCTTGGCACACAAGATCACTTAAAGAATCCATCGATTACAACCATTAAGAATCATTTCAAGGATTGGTATGTTCCCAACAATGTAGCTATCTGTATGAGTGGAGATTTCGACCCCGATGAAGTGATATCAGTGATTAATCAGTTCTTTGGCGATTGGATACCTAATCCGGCTGTTGATTCGCTTCGTAATGCTTTACCCAAGACATGCGAACCGCTAACTTCACCCGATGTGCGTGAAGTGTATGGTCCAGAATCTGAGCGCATCATGTTAGGATGGGCTTTCCCTGGAAAGAAAGACAAAGAAGCTGATTATCTCGATATTATTGAAGAACTGCTATACAATGGTAAGGCAGGTCTTTTCGACATAGACCTCAACCAGGCACAAAAAGTATTATCAGCAGGAGCAGGCTCTTACGCATTAACCGATCATTCGATGTTTATCACGATTGGAATGCCAAAAGAGGGTCAGTCGCTTGATGACGTACGTGCTCTGATATTGTCAGAAATCACCAAACTGAAAAACGGAGAGTTCGATGCTTCGTTGTTAGAAGCTATCATCAACAATATGAAACGTCAGCAGATGCAACAACTTGAAAGCAACTCGTCACGTGCAAACATGTTTGTTGAGGCTTTTGTAAATGGTGTTGATTGGAAAGACGAAGTAGAGCGGATTGACCGTATCAGTAAGATTACGAAAGATGACATCGTGAGGTTTGCTAATTCTGTTTTCACAGACGGATATTCATGTGTATATAAGCATAAAGGAGTCGACCCTAACGAGAAAAAAATCGAAAAACCCGCCATTTCACCGATAGAAACGAACCGCGATAAGACGAGTCAGTTTGTGACAGACATACTGAACACGAAGGTTAAAGAAATCGAACCTGTGTTTGTAGACTTTGACAAGGATATGAGTGTGGCAAAGCTGTCAAACAACAACGAGTTACTTTATAAGCAAAACGATGTGAACGGGTTGTTTAACATTCAATATCGCATATCACGAGGTAGCAAGGCCGACAAATATCTGCCGCTCGCTGCTGAGTATATTGACTATCTTGGTACATCAAAACTGACCCCAGAGCAACTTCAATCCGAACTTTATCGATTGGCTTGCAACATCAGTTTCAGTGTAAACTCCGACGAAACAATCATTTCATTATCGGGATTGGCTGAAAATATGAAAGATGTGGTAGCCTTATGTGAAAACTGGATGCACGATGCTCAAAGCAATCAAATGGTATATGATAATCTGGTAGCAGACAATCTTAAGGCTCGTGCAGACGCAAAATTGGAACAAAAGAACTGTTTCCTTCGTTTACGCAGATGGGCGATGTTTGGCCCTCTGAACGAATCTACCAACATTCTTTCAGCAGAAGAGTTAAAAGCAACAGAGCCTGATAAATTGCTGAAGCATATAGATGAATTGAAGAATTATGAACAAACTATCATCTATTATGGGCCGATGAAACAAGAAGAATTCACCGAATTCATCGAAAAAAATCATGAAGTTTCGGCTTCTCCTACAGCTACAATCAAGGGGGATATCTATAAGAATATACCTACACCCAAGAACCAAGTTATTCTCGCACCTTACGATGCCAAGAATATTTACATGATTATGTATAGTAATAATGAGCAAAAATATCAAGCTGATCTAATTCCACAGGTAGAACTATTCAATGAATATTTTGGCGGAGGAATGAACGCATTGGTTTTCCAGGAACTGCGTGAGGCGCGTGGTTTGGCTTACAGTGCTGCTGCTTACTATACCATTCCAGAATTCAAGGAAGACGAATTCACCTTCTATACCTACATTATCAGCCAGAACGACAAAATGGGCGATTGCATCGACACATTCCATAAGATACTGAACGACATGCCAGCAACAGAGTCGTCACTTCTTTTAGCAAAAGAAGCCATCATGAAACGTATAGCAACACAACGCACCATTAAGCGTAACGTGCTCTCTGCCTATATTGAAGCTCGCAATCATGGTCTTAACTACGACATCTCACGCGATATATATAATAAGGTGAAGAATATGTCGCTTGACGAACTTGTGGACTTCCAGCATCAAAACGTCAAAGGTCGTACGTACACCTATCTCATTCTTGGTAATGAGGCAGATTTAGATGTTGCAAAACTACAATCATTAGGTGAGATACATCGTGTGTCACTTGAAGAGATATTCGGCTATTAAGGAGTAGAATGTATGATTGAGGGGTGCAGGTTCGCAAAAACTTGCACCTCTTTTGCTTTTTATCATTCTTTTTCTATCATCATTTAGCAATAGGGATACATAACAACTCTAGTAGCAAAACAGCATACTGATTATTTGAAAAAGTCTCAGTGGAAGATATATTACTTACCAAATTCGCAAGTAAAACAAGACCTGAATTTCCTTTAGTGCAAGAGGCTAAAACTTAGTTCTTAGGGATAAAATTTGTTTCCCCTAGGGGCTGCAAAATTTTCCCTTAAGGGTAACAATAATTACCCTTGGGTCTTTATCATAAAGAGCAATACTAAAGTGTTAATAGCCGATTTCAGATTACGTTAAATGTACACTTCCTAAGTTTCTATATAAAGAAATTGCCCCATGTCTCACGACATCGGGCAATTTCTAACTACATTAACTAATCTATTAACTAATCTAACTATGAAAAACTTGATAGGTGTCATCACAAATTATCTTATTACTAACCATATCTTGTAAACTCTCTTTTGCTGCTTCCTTGGATGGTAATCAACAAAGAATGCGTCAATTTTTGTTTGACGCTGCAAAATTACATGTTTTTATCGACAGGAATTTGCATCATTGTAACAAGAGAAAGCAAATTCGTTACATTTTGTAAAATGTTTCAAATATGATAGTATTTTCGAAAGAAAAAGACTCCTATTTACGGCATTTATCAGATATCTGCTATCATATTCTGTTACAAAAACTGATTGATAAAGATGAGCAATATGCAGATAGGAGCCAGATAACGAATGATGAATCGATACACTTTATAGTAAGGAGCACGAAGCGTACCCATATTCGTGATTTCGTCATGCAGCACCTTTTCATCAACAATCCACCCTAAGAATACACATATCAGCAATCCCCCTATCGGCATAATCAATTTTGCAACAATGAAATCGAACAAATCGAAGAATCCTAACCCGAATATCGTAATATCTTCCCAAATGCCAAACGAGAATGAACAAAAAATTCCCAAAACCAGGCAAACAGCCGTAATGCCTATGGAAGCAAGCGGACGGCTTACCTTGTGTTCATGATGGAAGTAAGCCACAACCATCTCAAGCATCGAGATAGACGAGGTAAGAGCTGCCATCACTAACAAAAGGTAGAATAGTAAGGAAAAACAATAAGCTACAACAGGATAGGCACCAAAAGCCTGATGGAACACATTCGGCAAAGTGACAAAAACCAACGAAGGTCCTTCTGTTGGGGTAAGTCCGGAGATGGAGAATACAGCAGGAAAAATAATCAAACCAGCACACACTGCTACCAATGTATCAATTGTAGCAACGTGAACTCCATCTTTCATCAGATTCACATCTTTTTTAAAATAGGTAGCATAAGTGCAGAGACAGCAAAGTCCTACACTAAGAGAAAAGAAGGCTTGTCCCATTGCATTCAGTAGGGTGGCACCTGTCACTTTGGAAAAATCGGGATGAAACAGAAATTGAAGTCCTGCAGAAGCACCTGGCAATGAAAACGAACATACAACTAAAACCAAGATAAACACAAACAGCAAAGGCATCATGATTTTGGCACCTCGTTCAATACCTTTTTCAACACCTAATGCTACTATCATGCAGTTCACAATCAAGATGATTGCAATCCAAATAAGAGGACTTACCGCATCAGTACGGAATAGCTGAAAATCAGCTCCTATTTCGTCAGGAGTCTTTCCTGCAAAACCATCAATTCCTGCTTGATAGGCATAAAAAAGTGTCCAACCAGCTACTACAGCATAATAACTCAACACCAAAAAACCTGAGATGACAGGAATCAAGCCCATCAGTTTCCAAGCCTTTTTGCCACCACTCATTTTATAGAATGATTGGCTCACACTCGTTTGGCTATGTCGACCAATCACAAACTCCGACACCATGATTGGCACACCAAGAAGGAGCATAAATCCCACATAAATTAAAAGGAAAGCAGCACCTCCATTGTTTCCTGCTTCAGTAGGAAAACGCCAGATATTACCCAATCCGACAGCAGAACCTGCAGCAGCCAATATTGCACCTATCTTTGAGTTGAAGTTTTCTTTTCCCATATCAAACTGATAAAATAACAAACAACTGTTCCAATCACAGTTCCAATAGCATCAGCAACCGCATCAAGCCATTCACCTGAGCGGCAAGTGATCAGATATGCTTGCACAAGTTCCAACAATCCGCCAAGCAATGATGGTAAAAGTAACATCAAAATAAAATAGCTTGCCGATATCGGCAGATGAAGCAATTTACGATCCAACCACATAGAAGCACTCAAGGCCGCATACATCAAAAAATGTACCCATTTATCGATGAGAGGCACTTCTTCTAACGGCTTGACCTCTGGGACAGGTATTGTGCTGAGTATAATGATAGCAAGCGCTACCAATATGCTGTATTTATAGTTTCTTATCTGTGTCATTCCAACTGTTATATGGATGCTTGCTTAAATATTTGTTGTAAAACCTAACATCTCCTGTTACTTCCTTTCCCAAAAAATCGGGCTTTACGTATGCTTCATCCTCGCTTTCCAATTCTATCTCTGCAATAACCAACCCCTCATTATCGCCTGCAAACTCATCGACTTCCACAATATGCTTTCCACTTCGTATCAAGTAGCGGTCTTTAACAATCTGTCCAGGCATACACATCGTCATCATCATCTTGGCATCATCTACTGGTATCTCTGTTTCAAACTCATATCGGCTCAGACCTTCGTTGACAGAAGGACCTTTAATCGTGAGATAAGCTTTTTCGTCACGGATTCTAATCCTCACCGTTCTGCCTGGATCTGTAGCAAAATAACCTTGCTCTATATGCGAATGATGATAAGCAAACTGCTTAAACTCACCTATCACAAGAAATTTTCGTTCTATTTCGGTATGCATAGCTCGATATCATTAAACTGGTGTGTCTGCGAATTCCATCAGGTATGCCTTGATGAAATCGTCAATCTTTCCATCCATCACCCCAGTCACATCTGATGTCTGATAATTAGTTCTGTGGTCTTTCACTCGACGATCGTCAAACACATAGCTACGTATCTGACTACCCCATTCAATCTTTTTCTTACCCGCTTCGATTTTAGCTTGTGCTTCCATACGTTTTTTCATGGCACGATCGTAAAGTTGCGAGCGCAATAACCTAAGTGCGTTCTCACGATTCTCCAACTGCTTACGGGTTTCTGTATTCTCTATCAGGATTTCTTCTTCCTCACCTGTGTCAGGGTCAACATACTGATAACGAAGACGCACTCCTGTCTCCACCTTGTTGACATTCTGTCCACCCGCACCACTCGAACGGAACGTGTCCCACGATAGTTTGCTCTTATCAATCACCACTTCAATAGAATCATCAACCAATGGAGTAACAAATACACTTGCGAAGCTTGTCATACGCTTGCCTTGAGCATTATAGGGCGACACTCTAACCAAACGATGAACACCATTTTCGCTCTTCAGGTATCCGTAGGCAGTATCGCCTTCTATCTCCATCGTTACCGTCTTGATGCCGGCCTCATCGCCATCTTGGTAGTTGCTGATCGTCAATTTGTACTTATGCGCTTCTGCCCACCGTTGATACATCCTCATCAGCATTTGCGCCCAATCCTGAGCCTCTGTCCCTCCTGCTCCAGCATTGATTTTCAATACAGCACTCATGCCATCAGCCTCCTGACGCAACATATTGCGAAGTTCAAGATCCTCAATCAGCTTCAAGGCTGTAGCATAGGCCTCATCCACCTCCTCTTCTGTCACCATCTCCTCCTTATAAAAGTCAAAAGCCACTTCTACCTCATCAGTTGCGGTCTTCACCTCTTTGTAACCATCAATCCACTTTTGAATATCCTTCACCTTCTTCATCTGCACCTCCGCTTCCTTTGGATTATCCCAGAAACCAGGAGCCTGAGTTCGCAGTTGCTCCTCTTCTAGTTCTACCTTTTTCTCCTCAATACCAAGGTAACGATTCAGTGCATCCGCACGTTCTTTAAGTTCTTTCAGCTGTTCTATTGTGATCATAATGCGTGTGATTTGAGTACAAAGTTACGAAAAAAGTGAAAAGTGAAAAATGAAAAGAAGAAAATCTTCATAAAAATGATAAGAGGTAAATAGTAAATGGCAAATAATTTGTATTTTTGCAACGCAAAAACGAAATAACGTATGAATTATACAAACAAGACACATGAAGCAGTACAATTGCTGAAACAACTTGTAGCCACACCCTCTGTTAGCAGAGAAGAGGCAGCAGCTGCCGATTTGATTCAGCAATACCTGCAAATGAAAGGTTATGAACCTGTTAGAACGGGTAATAACGTGTGGGTAAAATGCAAATACTTCAACGAATCTTTACCCACCATCCTGCTTGATACACACATCGATACGGTCAAACCTGTAAGCGGATGGACACACGACCCTTTTGTTCCTGAGGAAACAGCCGATGGAACCATCTTTGGTTTAGGTACAAATGATGACGGAGCGAGCCTCGTTTCTATGATTCAAGCCTTCATATCTATCGATGAAATGGGAGGAAATACAGGTTTTAACTTCATTTTCTCGGCTTCATGCGAAGAAGAGGTTTCTGGGAAAAATGGTATTGAGAGAGTCATTCCTCTCCTTCCTCCTATCAGTTTTGCGGTAGTAGGTGAACCTACAGGCATGCAACCCGCTATTGCAGAAAAAGGCTTGATGGTGATTGAAGTCACCACAGAAGGCATAGCAGGACATGCAGCTCGTAATGAAGGAGTAAATGCCATCTACAAAGCCCTAGATGACATTAGCTGGATTAAAAACCACCAATTTGCAAAAACATCGGATCTACTTGGGCCTGTTAAGACTACTGTCACCATCATTCAAGCAGGAACCCAGCACAACGTAATACCCGATCGCTGTCAATTTACCATCGATGTTCGCAGCAACGAATGCTACACGAATCAGGAAATCTTCGATGAAATCGCAGAAAATCTACAAGGAAAAGCTGTTGCACACTCGTTCCGACTCAATTCATCGAGCATCAAACCAACTCATCCGTTTGTACAGAAAGCCATTAGCCTTGGACTTACCCCATTTGGGTCGCCAACTCTATCAAACCAAGCCTTGATGCCTTTCCCGTCTGTCAAGATTGGTCCTGGAGACTCATCACGTTCGCACACTGCAGATGAATTTATCAAGATAGATGAGATAGCTCAAGCCATAGAACTACTACCCCAACTCCTAAACTTCAAGCAATAATCGTTACGATTCTGAATAACGACAATATTTGTTTCCCCTAAGGGAAAATTTTGCAGCCCCTAAGGGAAAATAATTTTTCCCCTAGGGGTAATTTATGTTACAAGCTTTGCAATCTATGTTGCAAACTTTGCAAAGCGTTGCAAGTTTTTCAACATAGACGTCCTTTAAGAGAAATGAAAAAAAGGATTATCTCTCATCTCAAATAGGCTTGGTTACACCAAGAAGCCAGTCTTTATGCTGTTCATCGAGATGTGGCGCAAGACGCTCATATACCGTCTGCTGATATTTGTTGAACCAAGCGACCTCTTCTGCAGTTAACATGTCCTTGATGATAGGGCTGGTCAATACCGGGCAGAGGGTAAGATGTTCAAAGGTGTAGTAAGGTCCAAAAGTGACACCCTGAGAAACAGGTCCGTCGTACGGAGCTGCCGTAGGCTCTATCGCCTTTCCCTGCTCGCTATTGAAGTTTGCATTGACTACGAGCATCGTATCCTCATGACGTACTCCATGACTTCCCTCGATATAGATGCCAGGCTCGTCTGTGATAATCATCCCAGGCAACAAAGGGGTAGGTCGCCATTGCATTCGGAACTGATGAAGGTCTATGTTTTCATGGACAGAACCAAATTGCCCAACTCCGTGACCCGTTCCATGCAGATAATTAATACCATATCGCCACATATCCATGCGCGCCAGTGTATCGAGCTGGGTGCCACAAGTTCCCTTAGGGAATACGGCCCTACCCAGATTGATCCATCCCTTCAGAACTAAGGTGTAGTCGCGCTTCATCTCCCAAGTTAGAGGACCTAGCGGAATGGTACGAGTGATGTCCGTTGTTCCGTCAAGATACTGACCTCCTGAGTCAATCAGCAGCAACCCTTCAGGAAGTACAGGAATATCAGTTTCAGGTGTTGGATCGTAGTGTACGATCGCTCCATGATGAGCATAACCCATAATGCTCTCGAAACTGATACCCATACACAAAGGTTGCTCACGCCTGAATGCTTCTAGCTTAGCTGCAAGAGACAACTCTGTCTGTCCACCCTTCGGAACATTCTCCAACGTCCATTTGATCCACTTAACCATTGCTACGCCATCTTTCTCCATCGCTCGACGATACCCTTCTATCTCAGTAGGATTCTTAAACATCAGCATGTGAGGAATCGGCGACGATTTGGCAATCGGTTGACGAATAGCTTCATAGGTCTTATAATTGGTTTTATCGAGCTGAACCTCAATAGGTATATCGCATGCCTTCAAATCGTCCAAAATGGTTTCGTATGGACGAATATCAACTCCTTCTGCACACAGATACTCTTCTACTTCTTGCGACACTTTCTCCTTATTTATATATAAGGTGGCATTCTTGGGAGTAATAATAAGGTAACTGACAAAGAATGGGGTATAGAGAATATCATCTGCTCGCAGGTTGAGCGTCCACGCAATATCCTCAAGAAAAGTAGTGAGCAAAGCATGACCTCCCAACTGTTCACGAATGCGAGTCAATTTATGAGCGGCTGATTCTCCAGCATATTCCAATTTCTGGACAAACACCTTACTATCAGGGATACCTGGACGATCAAGCCAGATTTTATCGTAAGGATCAATATCTGTAACGAGCCTCAATCCATAAGAATCCAGTTCCTCGCGCATAGAATTAACTTCTGCAACCGTATTGACCCATCCATCAACAGCTACTGTATCACCAGGTTTCAAGAAACCACCCAACCACTCAACGATGCTTGGCGTACCCTCTATCTTCTCTTTCATCAGTTGGAACCCAGTACCCTCCAACTGTTCCTTTGCTTGGATGAAATAGCGAGAATCTGTCCATAAAGCAGCTTTTTCAGCTGTAACCACTGCTATACCAGCACTACCTGTAAATCCAGAAATCCAGCGACGTGATTTCCAACGTTCGGGAACATATTCGCCACAATGGGGATCAGTACTTGGAGTGATGAACGCATCGATAGCATTTTCAGACATCAATCGACGCAAATCGCAAAGTCTACTTTCTATTTTGCTCATAATTTGTAGGTTTGTTTAGGAATAATTCATGCAAATTTATAAAAGATTCGTGATTTGTAGTTCGTGAATTGTATTTTTTTTGTATTTTTGCAGAAAAATAAATGTGCATAAGCGGAAATACGTATTTTCATTAATCAATTAATAATAGAATCATTATGGGATTTTTAACAAACGACAAACTTGTAATTGTTGGAGCTGGTGGCGCAATCGGCTCAACGATGGTGCAACTTGCATTAACTATGAAACTCACACCAAACGTATGCCTTTATGATGTTTATGCTCCAGGCATGGAGGGTGTAATGGAAGAAATGTTCCACTGTGGATATGACGGAGTAAACCTGACAGCAACAACTGACGTTGCTGAAGCATTCAAGGATGCAAAATATATCATTTCTTCAGGAGGTGCTCCACGTAAAGCTGGTATGACTCGCGAAGACCTCCTTGCTGGCAACTGTAAGATTGCAGAAGAACTAGGTAAAAACATCAAGACATATTGCCCAGACGTGAAGCATGTAACCGTTATCTTCAACCCTGCAGACCTCACAGGTCTTGTTACTTTGCTTTACTCAGGCTTAAAGCCAGGACAGGTTACTACCCTCGCAGCTCTTGACTCAACTCGTCTGCAATCAGCACTGGCTAAGAAGTTTGGATGCAAACAATACGAAGTAACTGGATGTGCCACATATGGCGGTCATGGAGAGCAGATGGCAGTATTTGGAAGCGCTGTTAAGGTAAATGGCAAACCACTCAGCGAACTTATCGGCACACCTGCATGCACAGAAGAAGAGTGGGAGCAACTAAAAGTTGACGTTACTAAAGGAGGGGCAAAGATCATCGAACTCCGTGGACGCAGTTCTTGGCAAAGCCCAGCATATTGTTCAGTAGAGATGATACGCTCAGTCATGGGTGGAGAGAAATTCCGCTGGCCAGCTGGAACATACGTTTGCAACGAGAAATACAATCACATCATGATGGCAATGGACACCACCCTTGACACAAAGGGATGCACTTACAAAATGCCTACTGGTACACCTGAGGAATTGGCAAAACTCGATGCATCTTATGAACATCTCTGCAAAATGCGCGATGAACTTGTAACTCTGAACATTGTTCCACCTATTTCAGAATGGAACAAGATTAATCCAAATCTATAATCAAGAGTGTAGAAATAGTTATATATAACTTTTTTACATAATCGCATATTTTAAGCCTTCTACTCCTAGAGTAGGAGGTTTTTTTGATGAGCGCTACGTGCTAAAAAAACAATGCTAATTTGAAAGTATAAAAAGCAAAATAGTACCGAAGTGACCAGATTGGGAAGAAAAATGTAAGAAAAAAGAAAAAAATTGGCCAAAAGTTTGGTCAATATCAAAAGAACGCTTATCTTTGCACTCTTAAAGTAAAGAACCCACAAATAATACACAGCTCATGAATGCGAATATTAATCCAAATATTGATGTTGACAAACTGAAGGTATTAATCGTTGACGACGTTCCACTTAATATTCTTCTTGTCCGCAAAATGCTTGCACAGTACACATTTAAAGTTGAAACAGCCGCAAATGGACAACAAGCACTTGACATGATAAGTCAAGACGCACCTGACCTTTTATTACTTGACTTAATGATGCCAGGTATCGATGGCTTTGAAGTAATCCGAAGAGTTCGAGCATTTGAAAAAACCAAAGATTTGCCAATTATCATCCTTTCAGCTTTGAACTCGGAAGCCGATATTGTCAAAGGAATGGAACTCGGAGCAAACGATTTTGTCAACAAACCAATTATCATGGAAAGACTAATCACAAGTGTTGCAAAACAAATCAATAAACTTGGAGAAAAATAGCAACACTATTATAATAAAAAATCCTCTCATTCAGTTTTGAGAGGATTTTTTATTTTGCTATTATAATAGGAGTTTTACTCCTACCAACGTATCATCTTTAGTCGAAAATGTCTATTTTTTGTCATTTGATTTTGTAAATAAAAAAAGTTTTTGTATTTTTGCACTCGAAATTGCAATTATCGCAAACTAATTAGTAAAACAACATTTAAATGTATTTCGATATATTTACACAGTCACAAGGACCAGTTGCAGAATTCCATGGGTGGGAAGTCTTTGTCTATTACATGAACAACATTGAAAATTACTTTGCCGACTATCTTTGGCAAGTACGAACTGCATATGGTTTGATCATTGCTTGTCTTTTGGTGATGATGGTCCTTTATGTTTTGTTTTTCCTAATGATAAGAAAGACAACCAAATACAAAAAAGAATACAAAAAACTCGAAGAGAAGTTTAGAGAGCCCTTGTATAACATAATGATTCTTCCTGATCCCCCATCGACAATGGAATTGGAGGAAACGCTCGGATGCAGCATTGAGGATTTGAAACAATACGACCCAAAGATGTTTACTCAGCTGATATCCTCACTCCGAATGGAACTATGCGAAATTCTCTATCTTCCTAACATTCAGTATATCTGTGAGATTACAGGTGTTATTGACTATATCGAGAGATGCTTAGTTGGACGCAAAAGAGTATTTGAAACCTTACAGGTGGTTGTAAACCTCAATATTCACATTAGTGAAGGTGAGTTAGCTATTTATCTCAACCACCACAACACGAATATTCGTCTGATGGCACGTTTGGCATATACTATTTGTACGGAAAACGAGCCTTATCAATATCTTGAAGAAGACTTGAACCAAAAGATGCCGCTTTGGCGACCTATGTTGACCCATCGTTTGTTTGGTTGGCTACAAGAATGCGGACGTCCTATGCCATCATTCTTAACAATAGCTGAAGGATTGAAAAATGAGCAGGCAGCAGCATTCCTCATAGAAGAAGTTGCTTATTGGGGAAGCGAAAATGAGAAAAACGAATTGGCAAAGTTCTTCCTTTCCCCTCGTTATAGTAGCCGATTGGCAGCCATGCGTGCTACTGCCCAATTAGCAAGAGCCGAGAACGAGCAGGCATTGGTTGACTCTTACGATCGACAACCCGAACAAATTAAACGAGAGCTTCTTAAGACAGTACTCGCTATCAATTCGGGCAATCAAGTCGATTTCTTCGAAAAAGTATATAATACAACATCTTCCAAGGAAACACAGGAGCAAGCCATGACCTGTATGTACTTATATGGATTGGAAGGACGTCGAAGATTTGAGATTATCCGCTCACAGACTCAGGTTGGTGATGAGCATAGGATATTACTCGATCAAATCGATGCAACCAACTTGTTGAAACAGTTACAACAGTTCTCATAATCAAAGAATTAACTCAAGTAATTACAAATAATAATCCAGACAATATATGCTTAACATACTTCTCTTATTCTACGGCTATATCATCTTCTTCTACTCATTAGCTTTGATCACGTCGTATGTTGCCCTGCTAATTATGGCTTACATATACAGTTCAAACTATAAGCAGTGGTCGGATGATTATATCAAGCACATGGTCGACAGTACTCCGTACGTACCGGGTGTATCAATTGTTGCACCTGCATACAACGAAGAGGTGACAGTGGTAGATAACGTTCGTTCACTATTGCGTCAGGACTATCCAAACTTTGAGATCGTTATTGTAAACGACGGAAGTAAAGATAGGACATTGGAGAAGTTGATTGAAAACTTCGATATGGTAGAAGTTCCGTATGACTATATAGAGCACATCCATTGCAAACCATTTAAACGTCTTTTCCGCTCCAGCTCTATTAAATACTCAAAACTGGTAGTGGTCGATAAGATGAACGGAGGAACCAAGGCAGACGCAGTTAATGGTGGCTTGAACGTTGTTTCCAATCCATACTTCATTAATACGGACGTGGACTGTATATTGTCAAACGATGCGATTTACCATTGTATCTTCCCTGTTTTGCTTGACGACTCGGTAATTGCTGTAAGTGGAACGATGAGTATGAGTAATGGTGCTACCATCGAGAATGGTGAAATCGTAGAATTGAGCACATCAACCAAGCCAATACCACTATTCCAAGACCTGGAGTATAAACGAAGTTTCTTGATTGGTAAAATGGGATGGTCGTGTATCAATGCCATGAACAACGTATCTGGAGGTTATGGTTTGTTCAACCTACAAGTAGTTATTGCAGCAGGTGGTTATGGTTCCGAGTCATTTGCAGAGGATATGGATATGCTATTCCGCATGATTGGTTATTGCTGTGACTTCAAACGCCCATACCGAGTAGTGCAAATCCCTCACAACTGTTGTTGGACAGAAGGCCCTTCAAATATTAAAACCCTGATACGTCAACGTACACGTTGGGGACGAGGATTAATCCAGTTAGTTTTTGAACACTCTCGTATGCTACTCAATCCAAAATACAAAACATTGGGTATGCTTACTTTCCCATATACATTCACTTTTGAGTTCTTGGCACCAATGATTGAGATTATCGGTATCTGCTTGATTATTTACCTCGCCCTTACAGGTGGTGTAAACTGGGATACGTTCTTTGTCATGTTCGGTGCTATTTTCCTTTTCAGTGTAATGCTAAGTTCATTTGTGGTATTCTACGACTACTTGCTCGGCAGTTCATACCACAAATCAAATAGCTACGCATTGTTGCTACTTGCTGGGCTTTTAGAGCCAATCTTTTACCACCCCCTTGTGGTATACTCAACCATC
>Ga0247611_10000764_pt1 | contig 62758 bp, 104 predicted proteins | sample 177DNAGHGhighgp2_FD_192422 | JGI IMG/M metagenome (GOLD analysis project Ga0247611, IMG submission 192422) | Sheep rumen microbial communities from Palmerston North, Manawatu-Wanganui, New Zealand - 1770 DNA GHGhigh gp2 | ecosystem: Host-associated > Mammals > Digestive system > Stomach >... | reverse complement strand
TTTCTGTCTCCATGGAGCAGGACATTGTAAATTCTCCATAGACACACTAATGATTAGATTGTTAGTTCCATTAGCCTTTAATTCCCTTGAATAACAATCCAACCATGCAATGAAAGCATTGTTCAAATATGTTGATTGAGATAATACCATTTTTTCTGTACGGTTATGATTGAATCCTAAATCTGTAATCACATCTCCCGGAGTTCCTGATTTTTCATAAAAATGAGATGCACCAACATATAAATCCAACCATTCCACATAACCAAGTTTTCTCATTTCCCTGACAACTCGTTTTGGATTTAAATCATAGAAGTCATCATAACCCTCACAAAGCCTATATTTATGTGGTGCTAAATCTATATGCTCATTACAGATATATCCGTTAAAAACATTAATGTTTGATATTGTGCATGAGAATTGGGCATTCTCCATGATTGTGTATTGTGTGTTGTTTTCCACATAATTAGTCGGTACAATAACAAACATAATTGAATCAATGTCTCGTGGACTTACAGGTGTTTCTGTATCTACAGTGATTGTTTGACCATATCTATCAATATACTGGTCACCTGCAAGTATGGACATATTATTAAAGTCTAAATAAAAATGACCGTTATCTATAAACCTGTTCATCCTCAAATAGAATGTTTCGCCCAATTTTGTCCTGATTGTAATACTGATTGTATTATTCGTGAAATCCATACAACCGGACATGGAATAATCGAATTGAAGAATAACATTTGAATAATCTGTACGAGAACCATACGAAATATATGGATGAGTTATTGGGTCATCAGAGTTCCAATATAACCCCACCATATCATTTTCTGTTCTAAATGTACCTGTAACTGTCAAATCATTATGTGTTTGACTTGTAACAGATGCACTGGACTCAAAATTATTATTTATTGTCCAACAATCTCCTCTGAACAATGTATATGCACTATCAGAGGTTCGTTTGTATTCTTCAGTGTATTTAATAAGATCTTCATATCCAATCATATTGGCAGAGATATCTGAAAATTTGACTTGTAATCTATCAACATCTCTTCTTAATTGATAAGAACCTTTATTCATACTAATACTCCCATTGATACAAGTTTTTATCATTTACTGGTTCTGCACTTGTACTAAATAATGTATTCTCTTTTTTCGTTGCTTCTCTGATTTCTCGCAAAGTTTTCTTCAAACGAGCATCAGGGTCAAGTTCTCCAAGGCCAATTGTAGTCTGACATTTTGGAATCTTTGATATATCATATGTATGTTTGACCGATTCGACCCGTTTTAATGTATTGAGTTTCTTTGCATCTGCAACAACCTTCACCAAATCTCCTATTTGGATATTCGGACTATATGGAACAGTGATTGTATATGAGAAAGTTTCTACAGGATTAAATTTATCCGATTTCTTTCTCGCATTATAATATGCCTCTCTATCAGTTAAGACATCAGATGATGTTTGAAGAGTTATCTGTTCTCCATATCTTAAAACACTATTACTATCTTTAGTATTTACAAATCTGTAATATTGTCCTTTCTCTGTATTCTTTTTATAGACATATACAGAAGTGTTGAATAAATTAGAGACGGGAGTATAATTTATACTGCTCCACGATAAAATATTATTATCATTTCCTTCTACTGCTTCAAATGATGGCTCTGTTTTATTATCGACTCTAAAATTGATTATGTCATCTTTTCTATGTTGGGCATATTCAATATCAACAGAATATCCGCTTTCTTTCACAAGAGATTCCATTTGTGATATAATTGATTTTCCGCATGAGGATAGGTCTGTAGGATTAATAACAGTTCCATTATTGAATCCCATACCGTACAAATCCATTTTGCAGGATGATTCATCAACATTATTCTCATCTGATTTGTACCATGGTTCTGAATTCAACGGTGCCTTTATTTTGATGGCATGAATATAATATTTCAATTCCATATCATCATCTCCGACAATATCCGCCATTTTGTCCTTGACTTCGATAGTGGATTGTTTTACAACATTGTTAATCCAATATGTAGGTAGTCTGCCGATTGTATCCTGATAAGTTGCAGTTGCGGTCACATTTAAAGTATAATCGTGAGTATTGACTTTGTCCGTACTGAATACAAAGTCTATATAAAATTGGGTTGGTTTATCTTTATCATACCCAACAGTCATTTTCTTTGCTTCAGTGCTTCCCAATCCTGCATCATCAATACCACTGCCTTCAAATGAAGATATAGTTGAACCACTTTTTGAATTTGAAGTATTGTTAAGCATATTTCCATATCTTGAACCCCAACCATATTGTCGATATGGGAAATCTTGCCAGTTACCGTCAGAATCTTTATACAATACGGTACGGTGATTACTTGCCTCACTTGTAGCATATTGTACAATTTTACATGAGACTCCCCGTTCTTTTAATCTCGTGAAAATAAATTCGGAGAATGCCCAACAATCACCATAACCGCAAGATTTCATTGATGACCAAGAAGATGAACCTGCTCCAAGTCTGTATTGATATTTGAATGCCTCATTTGTAATTTCCTGAAATACTGACTCCGGAGTTGATGTTTCTTTTGAACCACCGCCACCAATGACTTTCAAGAAATTAGATATTACATCTTCCCAACTACATCCGAGTTTTCCGCAAGCATAAGCAGTCTTATCTTTGTGTTTTTTACACCATTCGTATGGAGTATAGTTCTGAACTCCTGATTGGTACACAGAAGAAGAATATCCCTGTCTTGGGTCAATATAACACTTTGTATTCTTTAATCCATTACAGGTGATCCATTTGTCGGTGGTTGCAGTGTCAGATGCATATATTTGAATCATGTAATCGTAATTATACCATGAACTTGCAAAATCATAAAATACACCACCGTCCTGACCACCTACAATGAAAACACCGATTTTCCCTTTCGCTCTACTTGTCAGACCAACAGATGTTACTGCAGATGGGTCAACACCAACAGATTCTGCTTGATGTCCTCTTTCACGAAGTGCTTTGACAACATCGTTGATTCTTCTCTGTTCATTTCCCCATCCATTGTAATCTGCACCAACAAGGAAAGATTTTGACCCATTACCTAAAACTCCGGCCAAATCACTTCCATTTGATGAACCTTCTGCATTAAGTTCTTGCTTTGGGTCTCCAAGACCGTAAGTCAAATAGAAATTTGGGAAATTTGTGATTTCGACAGGGTCAATCCCATAATCTTTAACATCATACACATATGTGGTTTGATATTTGTCCGCATTCGGATTGTTTCTTATTGTAGTGAATGTTTCATTTTCAGAAACAGTCATCTCCGTTGCATGAACATTCTTTGCATTTCCCTGCTTTCCAAAAGTAATAGCCAATCCTGTCTCGTATGCTTCTCCACCAACAAGATAATTCTCATTAATATTATTTTTCAATGTTGTTTCGCATATATCACAGAGATATTTCAGTGCTTCACCGTAGGATTGGAAATCGTGGTATAATTCTTGATCGTAATCTTCTGCGACTTTTGTACCGCCAAGGAGATACATTGAATCCATCACATATTTATTCTGACCATCGATTAATCTGTCTGCACAAGTAATTGTCAATTTCGTACGATCAGAATCAGGAAGTATTGATGAGATGTATCCGCCGAACAATTGGAGAATTTCTTCATCCTCATCCTTGGTGTAAATATTGATTTCATCCCTGTAATCCATATAGAATCCGCTTTCGGAGTCAGGACATTCAAAAGCATCATCATATCCAATTGATAATGATACCTCTGCAGGTTTAACTGATGATGATTTACTTATACTATCAGACAAGAACATCAAATTTGTCTTTGCACTATCAATATTATCTCCACTATAATATTTGATTTTACGGATTATTGCTCCCATGAAATAACAATTGTGAGGCAATCTGATTCTGAATGTGTATTCGCCTTTCTCTAATTCATAGAATGCAGTCATTCTTTTAATACAATTTGTTTCACCATCAAATATTAATTCTTCATCTTTTATTTTATCTTTTGATGCATTAAACAATTGTAAGAATCCGGTTTTATCGTGGTCGGTTTTGTTTTGATATATAACATCCAATCTGTATTCTGCAAACTCATCTACAATATATTCGCAATCTACTTGAAATCTTTGCCATCCGTTTGCGGATTCATAGCATTGCCAAGAAAGACAGTTGGCTTCCTGAAGGTTATTTCCCGAAACATTCTGCTCGTATCTTGAATAATACATTGTTTCAGGATGGTCATAACTGAATATCTCAACTTTCCGATATTCATTCGTTGGTCTGACCACTGTCCTTCTATGGTGACTATAATCCCTTGATATATGCTTTTTTACCATAACTTTATCTTAAAATTTCTATAACTTGATCTGTTGAATTCATATATTCAAGCCCAATATTCGCAGGGCTATCACAATCGTCTTCATTTGCCAAATGTGGTGCTAAAACAGTTACTTTTGATTTTGTGATGGTTTCTGTATCGATGTTATTATAATATGGCCTTATTACCTGCAGATAATTCTCTTCACTTGAAGTGTACAAATTTGCATAAAAATTTGTAGTGAAATGAATATCTGATTTCGGAATATCTGTTTCTGGTTGATGGTATTTCCTTTCACCGCCCTCTGCTAATTGCATATGGTTAAAATAAAGCCTATTCCTTGCAGATAATCCATCAACAAGTAATGATATTTGATAATAAGCAGTATTATTTAATGTGTTCTCATTAATACGAAATGTATGATATTTTTGAGTATAATCTTTTGTTACAACCCACCAATTTGATGCATATTGTGTAATATATGATTTCCCGCTCGAATACAATTTCAATATTGGTCTAACCATTAGTATATCATCGCCACGAATATGCTCCACACTAAAAGTTACCATTCGATTAGAGAAGTTTTTTCTGATTAAATCTGTTGTTAATGTATATCTCTTCATTGATATAAATCCTCAAAAATCCATGATGGATTGTATGCATTGACTCTACCGTTACTACACCAATTGTATGTGATGCTATTTCCATCTAAACAAGCAGATGGGTCTCTATAGAACCAATCTCCACCATTGCTTCTTAATCTTAATCTAATATGACCAGTACCGCTCTGACAGAACACATGAACGAATTGTACTTCGTATTTTCTACCATATTTATTATTCATGTCATATGCTAAACGATAGAATAATTGTGCAGAGTCTGTACAATTTACACCTTGCCTATTGTAGATACGATTGATTGTAGTATTTGTATTATAGGCACTATTATAATAGTAAGCATACCCTCTTGACTGTATTTTACTCATAGCATCATCAATGTATTCGCACTTACCGAATTTGCTTTCAAAATAATCAAGAGTTGGTGTAGATGCACTGGTCTTATTTTCATCTTTTATGTATACTATCGCAGGTGATTTTCCTTTCAGTACCTCATATGCACTTACACGATTGGCGAATGACACAAAGGTGTTAGTATAATATTTAGTTCCATCACTTCCGCTTACATATGCAGGTAAGAATGATAAATCTGTATTATCATAAATTAAGCATTCTACAAATTCCGCTACAAGATGGTCTTCCATATACAATTTGTTTCCTTTTTTCCGTATGTATTCTATAAGTGTTTGTTTGTCTACGGCTTGTCCGAAGTAACCATATATGTCTCTGAATTTTATTCGGCTTAAATCGTTATTGGCTATTATCCAATAAGCGATTCTATTCATTAAATATGTGTATTCTTTAAATGTTATGTATTCCATTATTCGCTCCTTTCAACTAATTTATCTGCCGGATAATTTGCATTTTCATAAAGTTGAGTTGTTCCGTATGGAATTTCAAAAACAGTATTTTCTTTTATATTATATTTTTCAGGACTAAATGATATTGGATTAGATTCCCAATTCAAAACATACTTTATCAAAGAAGTACATTGTGAAAAAGAACCTGATTCAATATCTAAAACTGTTGATGGGATATTGATTAAAACTAACCCGTCATTACCATTAAATATAAATTTATTGATTTGATTTATACTCCCATCAATAATTACAATATGTTCTTCTAATGTGTCAGTATAATCGTGTGACACAGATGATGGGTTCATTGATGGAACAGAATCACTTGTACCATCTCCCCAATCAATTACTAACGGACTACCATTCCAAGGGATTCCATACTTACCAAAAGTAATGTTTTTTGATGTGAATTTACAATATAAAAGTGATGGAGAAATTCTTTCTTTCTCCCACACTACTGTACCATCAAGAGTTTTAATCGATCTGACATCTTTATCATGAATAGAAATACTCACTGCATTCTCAAATACATCTACCATAACTCATTCTCCATCGGTAATAATTCCAAAGTTCACATTCTCTGTTGTTCCATCGCTATATGTGATTACTAATTCGATAAAATCCAAATTACCTACACCTCCGCCTTGACCAATCCTTTTTAAGATTTCTCTCAAATAGAGATTGCTTGGTTTATGTTTTTGATTCTCTGCTCCAAGTTTTGCATCAATATCTCTCAAATACAAATTATCTGCTTTATTTATTTTGCTCATTTTTAGAATAATTCTCCTTTCTTAATCAAACATTCCTCTTTAACGAGGTAACAACATTTCTCTAATTCTTTTTCACATTGTCTGCGATAGCAACATCCATCGCAGAAATTATCTTTTTTTTGATGATTTATTATTTTAACTCAACTCCGTTAAATTTATATAGTAGTAGTACAAATATACTTAACCATGACTTACATTATTAATGGTGAAGAAGTAGAATGTCTTCACATAGAAAAATCTTCGAATGGGGATATAACTGTAACATATGTGAAAAAGTTTAATCTTGTTGATGCACATATGGGCGAAATAATGAAAAAGTTAAGGGAAAATGGATTGGTGAATTCTTTAGTTTTTAAATTTCTCAAATATGATATAATCATGATAACTTTTAAAAATATAGAAGAAGTAACTCCCATAATTCATTTGTTCAACATACCTCATGGTGCATATGAGGTAATGGAAGATGACAATATGATTGTGGTTGATACCCCATTGCTATAGTTTCGTATCTTTCTACAAGAAACATTCGTAATCGAAGATACAATTGCATATTCAGATTGTACCAATAATAGTATTGAAAATATCATTGATGTACCATCTAATGTTAAAAACTCCACTTATGAGTTCTCTGCTACTGGTTGGAAGTATGGAAATGTATCACCATATACAAATATGCTATTACAATCAAGTATATCATTATCCAAACCAACATCACTTTCTTTAAAAGTAATTGAAAATTCCAGTAATGGTTTATCTTTCAACATTGGAAAAAGTGGAAATAACTGGATTTACTTATCAATAGAAAATGGTGGATTGATTTATAATGGAAATAGATTAAAAGCACCAGTTATGGGTGCAGAATATACTGTGAAAGTATTTTCAGATAAAATAGAAATCTATGAAAATGATACACTACTTTATACTGACAATATCACATTAACTGAATGGTATGTTGCATTAGGAACTGGTACAAATCGTTATGTGAGAATTAAAGACTTTAAAATCAAGGCATTATAAAGCCTTGACTTTTATATTCTTAACATATGCACTTGAATTTGCATTAGAGAAGAATGCAGATAAGTATTTATTACTGATAGCCTTTGAATATGAATAAGTATAAATTACTGTTCCATTTTCATTAAAAACAGTATGTATGATGTTATTCCCTTCAATTTTCATCTGTAACTTTTCATATTTGTTTTTATCAGTAGTAGATGACTCTTCATTCATATTATGATACGAACCATTATCAAATTTAACTGAAATACTCCAATTATCCCCTCTCATCAATCCTCCGAAATTATACAGTTCTGTTTGCCTATCAGAACAACATATACCATTCATATATGTATCTGATTGAGCAGACCAATCACATTCAAATAATACATTGTCTAACCCATCAATGAAGTTCACAAAACTGTTTTCAGTAGTATTTGAGAGTATATAATGGTCTGTGCTATGAGTCATACTCATACCAGTCGATTTAATATAATTACTGGATTTATCGGTTAAACCACTATCGTAGATATGGCAGTCTTCAAGTTCGTATGTTTCTTGTAGAAGTGTACTGTAACTGACTTCAACATCAATATCTCCCAAACCTGCTCCAACATATGTAATTGATATTTCACCATTATTATTGGTTGTTGTTGATCCAGACCCAACAACAGTTCCTTTGTTTGTCAGAGAATAACTCAATGTTTCTCCAACTACAGGATTAGAACCATCCGTTAATGTTGCAGTTATGATGGCGGTATCTCCCGTTTGAATTATTGGATTATCTGCAGAAATATTAATTGCATAATCGTGGTCTTGCACTTCAACTACAACTATGCTTGACTCATATGCATCAAATTGTGCAAAGAGGCTATGTGTTCCAACAGAAAGGTTAGACAATGTTTTTGAGAAGTTCCCACTACTATCTGTAGTTAATGTGTCTACCAAAGTTACACCATCAAACAACCTAACTGATTGTCCTGCATACCCTTCACCATCTCTTGTCACTGTACCTGATAGTGTGACACTTTCAGATGAAAGAATGCTTTGTTTATCACTTAAAAGTGTAACTACATATACATGAGACAGTACATTTACATCGATTGTGCTTGACAATGCATTATCATATGTATCGTCTCCTGCAAATGATGCATGAAAGTGATAAGTTCCTGCAGATAAACCAGAAATTGTTTTTGAATAGGCACCATTACTATCCGTTGTCACTGTATCTACAAGAACATTATTCTTCAATATCCTAACATTCTTCCCTGACAGGACATTTCCACCTGCATCACTTAAAACACCTGAAAGAATTACATTTTCACCAACATCGATTGATGATTTTGATGATGAAATTGTTATACTTGTATCTATCTTATGTATTATCTCATTTTCATAAAACAATCGAAATACTCTTTGATTTAAATCTTTATCAAAAATTGTTATTAACTTCGTCATTATTCTACCACACCTAATTCAAACTTCTTAATGTTTCCGTTATATTCCATATCTCCCGCAAATGTAACAGACACATCATATGTTCCTTGATTCAGATTTATATTCAATTTAGCATTTCCTTGATTATCTGTTACTCGAATATAATCCATCCCATTTACAGTGATAACAATTTGCCTATTTGTAACATATGTCTCTTCTACAGTAACATCATCCTGATCGGCATCTAAATAATTTTTGAAATTGACCAGAATATACCCACCTTTTGTAACTCTGTTTTTCGGTTGAGTTGGGTCTTGAATATGGTCAGAAGATTCCATATCAATTGAAACATATCCTTTTAATATTTTTGTTTCTTTTTCTGTCTTCGCAAGTATGCTTGCATCTTCAGAATATGTCATTACCACACCATATGTTCCCGGTGGAAGATTATTGTTCAATCTTGCTTCACCATTTTCATCTGTCAATTTTGCATATGAATAACCATTAACAAAGAATGTTACTGTCTCGTTTTCAATCGGTTGTCCACCATATGTCAATGTACAAGTGAAATCGTGTTGTTTGTAATACATCGTATCTGGGAAAGTCGGAGTAATTCTATATGTGTTATCAATGATATCAACACTTATTGTATCAGAGAAATAATAATTTGAACCTTTCCAATAGATTGCTCTTACGGTATGTGTTCCTTCACTTTCAAATTTATACCATAATTTATGTGTGAATGAAAGTGTATCACTACTATCAGGAAGTTCTCCTTCGTACAATCTTCCATCAACGATGAAATTCATTCCATCCCAATCAACTTGACAATCTGCAGTGATTAACGATGGTGATGCCATTCCTTTATTTTCGACAACTTCAACAAATACCTCATTGATTATTTCCGGAACTTCACTTTCAGTTACAGTGAAACATTTTTCATCAATTTTTCTGTTTGATGAAATGCAAATCGGCAATAGATTTGTTGTGTCTGCAATATTCCACAATTGTGGCATATCAGAAACATCTTTCCCAACACCATTTGCATATGCTTTTGTTAATTCATCTAAAAGCAAAATATCCTCATTTGGATGCTCAATATGAATATATGGATGTCCTCTCCAAACAGTTATAACTGTATCGGACACTTGTATCTCTATTTTATCATCGCTAAATGAATTGATGTTTATATCATCATATTTGGTCAATTGAAGTCTTGTTGTAGTAATGTATGTTCTTGAATACTTATCGTATTTTGCAAGAGTCATTTTACCATTGTATCTGTTGATGCCTAACTTAACTAACCCATTTGTGACATAAAATGTTAGATAATTATTATCTAAATTAAACAAAGATATTTTATCTTTCGTTTGTAAATCTACACCACAATGATATTGGAAATACGGATTAACCATATATGTGCAATCATTTCCATCATCTTCCAAATAATATATTGTACCTTCTTCAGATCCCCTCAAAAAGATTACTTTTTTATCTGGGACAGGGAATGGACTTATTAAAAGATTTTTGTAGTAATTACTATAGTTAGAAGTAACATCTAACTCTTTAACTGCAATATCTACCCAATGAGTTACATTTGGAGCATCAAAATCAATATTATTATTTACAAATTCAACTTCGAAATAATACATTCCGTTTTGAAGTGAAATATCTTCAATGTATAATTCTTTTCCTGAAATACCGCAGTCCTGTATTGCTAATTTATCCCCGATGAGTTTTAAGATTAATTCTGTTCCAAAAATACTGCTCCCATCATATCCACCATCACTGATTTCAATATCTCTATTTAATACGAGATTTCTGTTCAATATTGTTTTGAATGTGCCTTTATGATTTATTCTGCAAATAACTCTACAAGTGAATTCATTTGTTCTTGAATAGTCTACATCATACCATTCATATTCCATTACAGTATTTCCTGTTTGAGAATTTACCAATCTCACTATTCTTGAGATATTGTTATCTTGTGACTCGTAATTTCTCGTACTGTACCAGTTAAAGTTGATTTCTGATTTCAACTTGAGATCTTCCATCTCATGTATTTTAAACTTGTCACTATTCCCTAAAACGAATGTATTCCTCAAATGGAAGTCTTGAATGTCTTTAGAATAATAATATCCTCCATCTGTTTCAATAAAGAAATTCTCTGTTAAATCTTCTCCATAGTCACAAACAGAATCCATTAACTCTGGTAAGAAGTAATCTGAAATGTTACTTCCTTTATTTATGCTAAAACGAGTATTTAGATTGTGTGTGATGTATTTAACGGATAATGTACATTTGTACCAGTGAGGATTCGTTTTTTCGCTTGTAATACCATATAACTCAACCCATCCCCGATGGTTGAGGCTATCTCCTTCAAAGCACAAGTGATTTGCATTAATAGGAACAGGTTTGTCCATAGAGACTAATCCCTGCATTGTAGTAACATCTCTTGGTGGCAATCTTACATTCAAAGTAATTGTTTCATCCAATACACCTTTCTTTCCCATGTATGTTTTGTTCTTATATGTTGTATTCAACAGTGTATCTTTGAATGTTGATTTTGGATTGAAATGTGTTTGTTGTAACGGAACACAACCAATATAATCAAAATCATTAAATTTCGTCAATCTTAATGTTGATTTATCCATCACCAGAGGATTATCGAATTCAGAAACTCCGATCGGATAAACATAAACACCAGTATTAATCGTTGAAACAATACGGGAATTTGTGAATACTATATCTTTATTGTTGTCATATCTTACATCAATAACATATGTGTATGGTTCTAATGATTCGTAATCATAATAATAATCGTGTCCGGTGTCATCTGGTTCAACGAGGAATCGTTCTTCTCCGACAAAATCTGGCAAGAATTTTACAGTGAAATAAATCTCCACTTCTTCATTCGGTGGAACATTAAATTCCACATAACTATCAAGATAATAATTCACTGAAACATTTGGAGATGTTCGTGATTCGTCTAATTCGAAACTAATGAATGTATCTTCATTCAACCCAACAGGGTCAGAACCTTTCAGATAAAAGTTATATCCTGCCAGTCCGTCTTCACTTAATGCACGAATTCCAACATAAAAGTCTGAATAATCACATTTCCTTACATCTGTAGATGATATAATGACATTCTCATCATCGTTATGTGATAATAGACCTTTCTCTATATATGTATACCTTGAAACAGAACCAATTTTTTCATTTCCAATAATACTGAATTTTTTCAAACCATATGTGGTACCATGGAAATAAATTTTAACATATGGACTACCTGCTTTTGACCAATCAAGATGTAATGTACGAGTATTTTGGTCAAATGTAGCACCTTGACTTGTTTCAAACTTATCTATCCTCAATCCTAACGGGATATCTATTTGAACATCCTTTGGTTTCGATACAAATGTGATTGGATTATGGACATAAAAAAGAACACTGAATTGTTCAAACGGTTTGTGTTTGTATAAATATTGTGCTTCCCAATCATTTGGAGTTACATGGCCTCTAATCTCACAAATGTATTCGGGTTCATCGTATTTAACAATAACACGAATCCATTCAACAGAAACACCACCTGTTTGATTTGATTCATCAAACTTAAGAATGGTACCGAAACGATCATTTTCTATTTTATGTTTTGTTGCTTCAAATATCTGTGCATTTGTTTTATCCATCTCATATGAGATAATATTCCATGAATCAGATATATTTGATTCTGGTTGTGCAGAAAATACTGCATCACCATAATCAACATCTGTATGCCCATTTATTTTTAACAAATCAAAAAATGCGATTGGAACACGAGTATTATTGACACTGCCTCTGATTTTTACTTCAAATGTGATATTTGTGATTTCACATTCCTCTGGAAGAGATATACCAAAATCGTGGGCATATAATTGTTGCGGTACAAAATTTTTTGTGTATGTAGAAGATGTTGAAACATTCGTATTGCCTACACCATTTTCCAAGTTGCTCCAAGCATTTGTTTGAAACCTATCATCTCTCATTGCTTGTAATGTTGAAGCATACTTTGTTATTGTACCCATTTTTTATTATCCCTCGTTTCTTATTGTCCAAACTAAACCTGAAGCCGGAAATATTACTGATTCTGTGATTGGAACTGCTCTTGCAAGTATACAATATGCAAGTACATATCCTGTTGAAATACTTCTCAAAAACATGGCCTTCATAGAAACATTTTCATCTCCAACATCCATTACTACATCAGATGAACCTAAACTAATTACTCTGCTTCCACGAACACCTTTTGAATAAATTAATGAAACTTCTCCATCATCACCAATATTCACTGTATGTACTTCATCAGTGTTTAATGTACCATCATCATTCAAACAATCTTCTATATTATCATTACTACTATCTGCAATGACAAATTCATAATTCTTATTGATTCCATCCATATCTGCAACAAAGAACTCAATGTTATAATCATCCATAAAGTTCTCTACTCTTGTAAAATCAAATATAATGCTTTGCTCTACCATAATATAAAAAAATAATCATTAGGAATATTAGATTCCTAATGTAATACTTGTATTCACCTCTTCACCAAGCACTCTCTGTGCTACTTCCTCCATTTTACCTTCAAAGTCATCTATGCCATATATTGTTGTTCCGGACATATCAATAGTGACATTAGTAACTTTATCTCCACCTTTTGATTCCCTGTAATTCGGCGGAGAACCGGCGGATACTCCATCCCAGTTCCGTCTTTGTTGCCAACTCGTAGTGTCCATTTTCTTCCCGTTTATAACCGCATAGACATGAGGAATACCGTTCCAAGTCCCATGCTCCATGTGTCCGCTAAAACCACAGGTGGAGGCCAGAGCAATAAGAGCATTTGCTCCATCGTAACAATTACATGAACCTGCATACAATGCATTGACCCAAGAACCATGCTTATCGGAATTGTAATAGAAATCATAAGGTATAGCAGAAAACAAGCCTTCTGCCATTGATTGGAAACTTGCAAAACTAATGTTTGGTTGAGAGTTATAAAATTCCTTAACCTTGAAGTTTTGGCCGGTATCAATCCTGCCCATAATTTGTGGGCTTCTCATGTTCCATTCTCCGCTCGTAGTCTTGATTTTATTGAAGTGGGTTGGATGCCAGTCTCCCCAACCAAATCCACCTTCAAATTGACTCAAGAAATCAACAACATTGACTTCTTTATCAAGATCAAAATTATCGAAGAGACTATTTGAACCAACTAAACTTCTTAACTTCCTGATAGTCATCGTTTCAGGAAGATTGTCTGGAGTTGGACTTCCTGCATATCTTTTAGTTGGAGATACACCAAATGCTCTTTTAACTGCTTGAACTCCTCTTTGACCTCTACTGTGGTTGTAATAACGAGTTGGGACATTGTCCCCACTTCCTCCCCACATTGAAGGATTCTGAATCTTTCTATAAAAAGTTCCAATGTGGTTGGACAATGTGTTGAAATGAGCAGTTGATTGTGTTTTTAACTGATTTGCACTGGCAATAATGTTATCTTTCATGTGATTCCAAGCATTTGTCATCTGTACAGTTACATTTTGTGTGGTGTTTCTCATATTGTTCAAACTTGATGTAGTTTGATTTTGAAGGTTTGTGTATGCAGTCTTGTTTTGATTCTGCATAGTTGTCAGGGCAGTTGTCTGACTCATGTTCATATTCATGTATTGGGTCTGCAGGTTCATACTAATACCATTAATCGTACCATTTACAGTATCTCCCATTAAACCAAAAGTAGTAGCGGTATCAGTAGTCATTACTTGATTCAAACCAGTGATGGTATTAGCATCTGCTTGATAATCGCCAACAAATTGACCTGAAAAGTCTATTGCTTGTGAATTAGCACTAACATTCATCGCATCGGTCATTGCTTGAGCCTGTTGTTGTATCACCGGCAATTGTGTTTCAAACCCACTTACAATTCCTTCACCAAATATTTGTGCTTGTTGGCCTGCATTGGATGTGTTTTCTGCTATTCTTCCCGGAATATTTGCAAACTCTGTTGCAATCTTTTCTTGGATAATTCCCGGAGAATGTATGTGTAATGCACTTAATACTGCATTCACTACATCACTACCAAACTGTGTAGCAGACCTTACTGCTTCACTGATTGAATCACGAATCCTTTGTGCAATTTTGATGAATTCATTGTATACTTTGCCCGGTAATTGTGACACTTGAGTTACCACTGCATTTACAGTCTCAACCGCCTTACTTCTTGCATTTGATACCCATTGACTTGCACCAGAAATGATATTATGTGCGGTGCTTGTAATAAATGAATAAACCCTGCCGGGAAGTTGGCTAATATAAGTAACAACTCCATTTAAAAAGTTGCTACCTGCATTTAAACCATTAGTTAATAGTTGAGATGCAAAACTTGTAATATTGGTAATGATTTGGGATAAATATGTACTTATTGTAATTGGTAAATTAATGAATGGTGTAGTCAAATTAGTAACGAAATCAGTAATGTATTGTTGAGCAATACTTAAATACTCACCAAACATCGCACCAATATCAGTATCTCCACCTAAACCGAGAATCTTACCAATCAAACCACCAGTGGTGAAAAAACTACCAAGATTAGCAAAGAAATCATCAAACGAAAAACTTGAAAAGAAATCGGTTAATGGAGTAAGAAGGTTATTATTAAGATAATCAGTTATACTGCTCGCATCAATGTTTCCGAAGATGTTTTTTAATAATCCCATAGGATTAATCTTCTTGGCAAAGAGTCCACCAGTAGAACCCTCTTCTCCACCACCGAATATCTTACCAAATATATCTCCTAATGATGGTAGTTTGAGATTATCAAAGAATGAGTTGAAATCCTTCTCAATTCCACCAAAGAAATCGTTTAACCATTTACCAATAAAATTATCATTTGCCCAATTATTATTTTTAAAGAAATCTTCAATATTGAAAACCTTCTTAAAAAAGCCTAATAAATCTCCTGAACCCTTGAATTCACCAAACATTCCTTCAAAATTGATTGCTTTTCCAAGAGCATTCCAAATATCTGAAGCGATCGGGAGATTACCGAAACCATGCATGAATCCTTTCCAAATGTTTTCCCAAGCACTTCCCCAATCTTGATGACCGAGGTTAGTTGAGAACTCATTCCACCAATGACCAACTTGTTCTACTGTGTAATCAAACCAACCGAATGCCCTATCCATTGCAGAATCAGACATCATCATTTTCTCTTGTGCTTTAGCGATTCTGTCTGCACTTGTCTCCATATCTTTAGCATACTGTTCCAATTCATCTTTTGAAAGTTTTCCTTTCATCAATCCGACGGCATTACTTGCTCCACGATATGTTTTCTCAATTTCGTCACCAGTCTTCGCAACAATACTTACACCTGCATTAGCATCTCTCAAAGCAGAATTAGTAATCTCTCTAATTTTCTCTTCATCAACTCCTGCCTCTTCAAGATATTTAGCAACAGTTCTCCCTGATCTCTCTGATGCTTCCATTTTCCTTGTTTCAAACTTGGATAAAGCAGACCTAACCCTTTCCACTGCTTCAGTCATGTTTTTGGCTTCTTCAGAGTTTTCGCCCATAGCATTTTTTATTTTACGGATTTTATCTTCACCGTTTTCTGCCATATCGTTGAACTCTTTCATTGTTTTTGTGGAGTTCATTGTAGCAATAACATATCCACCAATTGCTACCGTTGCCAATGCAACTATTGATGCAGTTAAGGCAGTTGTTGCAACTTTCGTAGCATTTAATCCAGTAATCAATGCTTTTAATGATTGCAAGAAATTCATGTTCTGTGCTTTAGCAACAGTAACTTCTTTATTTAGAAGAGCGAGTTTTTGATGCCATTTTAAACCACTCACTGCAGTAACATCAATTCCTCGTTTAAGTGCGACATAACTTGAAAGAAGTGAAACATTACTTGCACTGACTTCCCCATTTGCCATCTTTTCAAGTCTTTTCTTGATTATGGCTTCTTCTATTGCTTTACCAACACCTTTCTCTGCAACAGTCTCTGCATTTAAACCAAGGATTTTGGCCTTTATGGTGTTTAGCAAACCCATGTTTGCCATTGTTTCTGTTTTAACTCCCATAATTTTGGCCTTTAAAACAGTTGTTGCTTTAGCATTTGCTAATTCTTCTGCTTTGAATCCAAAGATAGTAGCGATAATGGATTGTCTCAAACCTTGTTGGGCGATTTGAATTAATCCCATTTCTGTTCTCCATGCAATTGTTGTAAATATCAATGCTCCAATCGCAGTTGCCAATCCACCAATTAATACTGCAGTTCCAGACCAATCAGGAAGATTCAGTGCTTGTCCTAAATGAGTAAAAAAAGAAGTGACTTTATCAACAACATTAACTAATGCATTGAATGAACCAGTTATCATTGGAACTAATCCTTCAGACATATCTGTTGCCCATTCAGACAATCTATTCTGTGTAATTAAGACAATATCATTTAATGAAGATGCCTTTTCTGCGAATGTATCCCAATGTCTTGATTTAGCCACTTTTTCAAGAGCATCCATAAGACCCATAACATCATTAACATCTCCAGACCAACCGGCTTCTTTAAGTGTTTCTCCTTTTACACCGGTTTCTCTGCTTAATCTCTGGAATTGTCCTTGAAGAATATCTTTTACTGCTAAAGATGCTTCGTCCGCATTCCTTCCTGCTCTTAAGTATTCTGAAGTAATCATGGAAGTAACAGACATTGCTTTTTCCATTTCTTTAGCGGATAAGTCAAATTCAAGCCCGATGTTCGCTACAGTCTCACCAATGTTATATTTATTAATCCTTTGGAATCTTTCTGCAGTTCGGTCTAAAGCGGAATTGAAATTGTTAATTTGGGAACCAGTCATTCCCATAGTATGTAAGAATGAGAGCATCTCTGATTTAGCCTTAACAGTGTTTTGCACAGAAATCATCATATTATGTGCAAAATTATACAAGAACATTGACCCTACCATAGAAACCATTGATCTCAATGCTCCAAGACTTTGTGTCAAACCACTTGTTTTTTGTTTGACTCTGTCCATGTTTGACCCAAGCATCGTGAAATTGGAATTTATTTTTGGCAATGACATACTTGTATTGTTCAATGCAGAATTTACTTTATTGACATTTGCTAAATAATTTCCATACCCAGTGCTTAAGCCTGATAGATTTTCTTTTGTTCTTGTAAATCCACCATTCCCATTGTTCAATGCGAAATTCATTTTTTCAAGAGATGCGGTAACAGATGAGATAGCCCCATTTGTTGTATTCAATGAAGCATCCATGCCTTGAAGTGATGAATCAAATGAGGTTGTTGCAGTCTTGGTTTGATTCAAAGCACCTATGAACTTTTGAACATCTGTGCTTGTCCTACTAACTGCCAATGCCATTTCAAGCAATGCAGTATACGATTGAATGAATTCATTCCTTGCTTGAGCAGTAGCACTTTTTAATTTTTCTTGAGATTGTACTAATCTCTCTTGAGACATATATGATGATTGATAGCCTGCCAATCCCTGTAATACAGAACTGTTTTTTCTGTTTTCAGATTCTATATACTGGTTGTTTGCATTAATCTGACTTCTCGTCAATTGCAGATTCCCTTCCAAAGTCACCTTTGTTCGAGACAATGCAGAAGAAAACATATTAATTACATTTTCCATCTGTTGATATGTTGCCCCAAGAGAAATATTTCCTTCTGCCAATGCTCTTGCAGAATTAACGAGCCTTTCCATACCATTGGCAACATTGTTGAATGCTTTTGCATCTTTTGTCTTTACATTGAATTGTTCAAATGCCCCATTCAACAATTGCATTGATGATGCTAATTTTCTCAATCCTGCATCAAACGAATTGATATCTCCGCCGGCTTTTGATATGGAACCAACAAGACTATCAACCTTTTTTATTGCATTATTCATTCCTGAAGTAAATCCTGTAGCATTCAGGGTTAATAATGCTTCAACACTTGCAGATTGTACCATAACTTAAAATTTCACTCCTAATGCGGACAAATAATCTGTTTCAATCACAACCATGACATTTGGAAAAGACTTCTCCATACCTCTTTCGACGAAATGAGAAGCATTCTGTCCTTTTGGTCTTTTTGGGTGGTATACATTCTTTATGTTTTGATAATATGCATAATCATAACCATGTGCATATATGTTCTCTTTTCCTGACCACACCATTTGTAATTCAATAAATGGAAAATTATTCATAATTCTATCTTCCATACTCCTCTCAAGAAATCCTCTCTCGAGAGGGATGAATGGCCTTGTATGTGTCTGAATGATTGGTATAATCCTTTCAAACACTTTTTTCATTGTTTCCACCGCAGTATATGCATGATCGTACCATGCATAAAACTTACTTGCATCTACCTCAAATGTCATCTTCTTCTACACTCATCATTTCGACTATGTCATTCATTTCTTCTGAATTTTTTTCTGGTTGTTCGACATAGTCTTTTTTACCTTCAGATTCTTTCAGTTGTTTCTGTTCTTCCTCAATTATCTCTAATTCCATTTCTAATAATTTTTGAGTTGTGTATGTATCCAACTCCCAAAAATCACTTGGAGATAAAGACAATCCCGGAATCCGCCTAACTAATAAAAAATAATCCTCCAACATCCGCTCTTCAATAACGGATGATGGAGGATCGTAATCTACCTCTGAATCATCTTCTTGATTATCATTTACTTTAGTTGCGAAAAGAATCTTTGATTATTTCCTTATATGCTTTGTCCATTTCTTTTTGAGAAGCACCAGACAATGCGAGACGATATAAACTGCCAAGATTTGGAGCAATCGTCAAATCAGTAGAATCTGCATTTTCATCAAATTCTTCAAATTTGAAACCATCAAGAATCTTGCATGAAAATTCCGCATATGCATCACGAAGTTCATCATCAAGATCTTCAAAGAATTTTTTATCTTCTTCAGACATCGAATCATTCTCTCTTGCTAATTGATGAATCTTCTTTTGCAATTCAGTTCTTGAATTATTCAATGAAATTGATTCCCTGATTTCATCATCAGATGGTTCTTCAAGTTTGTCAAGCAACTCCATGTGCTTGTCTATACTCTTTATTTCATCCTCCAATTCAGTTATATTAAACTGATAATCACGATTTCTTTCGATTAGAGGTTGCATTTTATCGTTTATATCTTCTATGTGTTTTTGATAGTCTCTTAACTCCTTATTTGGAGTCCTTTTAAACTTTCTCTTTTCACCACAGAATTCGATTGTTGTCTTGATATTAAATGCCATTTTTTATTTCACCAATAATTTTTGAATGGGAGCAGACGGATTTGAACCGCCATCGATGGTTCTGGAGACCACAATTCTCCCTTTGAACTATACTCCCAAAAAATAATCCTACTCTCCAATTAAGGAGAAGTAGGATTTTGTATATGTAAATCTTCCAAATCAGTAGTGATTACACATTCAATGAAAGAATCTACACCGTTTTCTTTAATGGTTCCTTCCAACTCTATTTGTTTTGCATCTGAACCGGATTGTGCAGAATCTGCATTTGTAAGAGTTATCTCTGGAATCTTAATGATGGTTTGGTAATTGTAATCGGTTTCACCAATCTTACCAGACTCGAATACTATCCAAACGGTTTTATCATCGTTTTCATCAGTTACTTCAGTAGCATTTGCATCTCCGCCCATGAAAACATATTCTAAATGTTTGGTTTTTGATGTCCATGGTAAGGTAATGTTGATTTCCGCTTCCAAGTCTCCTAATACTTTAGTTGATGTACCAAAGTCATCTGCAGAACATGGTTGGGTTTCAACATTTCTGTTTACATTGAAAGAATATTCAATGAAACATGGGTATTTATACTGTTCTAACTGCTCTAAAGAAGTATATTCTCCTTTAGGAGCAATATAAATACTTACACCTGCAGGTTTAGTGAAAACAGTAGTTTTCGGGAATACACGAGCAGGGTTTTGTTGATTGAACTTTGGAAAATTACTTGCAAAAGTATTTGTGTAAGTTGGTGCTTCTTCGTTAGAACCACTGACTTCGAATTCATTCAACAAACAATTTTCATATTTGAATGCATCGTGTTCGGTTTTAGCAAACCCATTATACAGGGTACAGAAAGCCGGGTCTTGAGGTTGTGTTGAATTTACTGCAAATGTATATTTATAAACACCTGTATTGGTTCCTAATTCTTCTTTACGAATTTCCCCAGTGGTTGGGTCTGCAGAACCAAGTAATAAATACCATGCATCTTCCCATCCTTCTTTATACCTTGTTTTATCAGTATATGAAGGTGAAGCAGTTGCAGATGAACGATAGGTAGCCATTTTAGTAGTAGCGGTACCCATGTGTCCTTCATCGTCCTCGTTTGCGATTTCTTTATCAGGAGTAAATTCGGAACCACGAACCAAGACCAACGGGTCTGCTTCGGTTTCTAATTCCTCACCGATAATTCCAAGACACCAATAATGATAACTTAAATTTGGAGCAATTTCACTCATAATCTATTCATTCTCCTTTTTTTCTTTCTTTGGCTTATTAACAGTCACATTTACCTGCTCAAACAATCCACTTGCATTTAATGAATTAATTAAAGTAGAATTATCGTCAGGTACATCAATAATTTGACCGTTTTGGAGATATTCTCCTTTTTTTTCAATGCCAAATGCCATCAGTTCTAAACAATAACTGTCATTCCTTCCAATAAACTTGAACTTCATATTTTGTACCTTATTTCAAAATTAACTTTCAGTATATTACTGAAAAATATCATATTAAACTGGTTAGCCTCTTTCCTACTATTAAACATCAATGCTCCTATGCTTGATGAACCAGTCTCGTAAATTTCATAAAAATCAGGAATATCTCCGCATAAATTTGCGGTATTTATTAAATTAATTAATTGTTCCTCATATTCATACAATTCTTCCTGCAATTCTCTTTTATCAAGAGTTTTAGTATGCAATATGATTGCAATCTTTCTTTTGTATTCAGTACAATCTGAATTAGAATTAATAACTTCCTTTTTACCTACTTTATATGAAATTGCAGGCAGAGGAACATTCGGATTCATTTCAGAGTCATCATAATATACTCCGATGTTTTTGAATTCTTCAGATGATTGTATTATGTCTCTCAAACTTACAAGAATATCAACCCACACAGACATATTACCACCTCAATGGCACTGAATGAGTTATTTCATGTTTTACGAATATTTCATCGTCATCAGAGATTCCATTTGCAACTTTGTAAGCATCGATAGCGGAGTCAACAGTGGCGAACAACCACTTTCCGAATGACATCGCATTTTTCTGATCGTCATTCATCACTCGGGCTTCAAATTCCCAAACGGACATCCATGCATACCCTGCAGTTGCAGTGTAGACATGATCTTGGAGTTCTTCCGGAACATCGATCATATGAAGCCTTGATGTAATGTAATACTTACCATTTTCATGAAATGCATCAAGTTCTTCCAAAGTATATTTTGGATTAAAACATCTGAAACTTATTTCATGAATTTTTGTTGACTCATCGTTTGGTGTTGTCAATTTAACACTTCTGACCGCAGTCAAATCCCTTGATGCTTCACTCATCGTCTTTGTTTTACGAATTGTGAATATTACACGAGTCGGTGTATCTGGTGATAAATCTTCCACCTCATCTGCATCAAGAATCATTTCAGGAGCATAACAGTTGTCATATTCTGAAATGTGGAATTTAATGTCTTCTGTGGAATATGATTCTGATGTCTCAATTAAAACCTCGATATAATCTATTCCAACAAAAGTTTGCCTATTTGTTTCGAAAAGGAATGAATCTCCAGTGTATGGAACATTGTGTTCATTACCGTCTTCATCTTCCTCAATAAAATAATCCTCACAAGGATAGAGCCTATCTATCGTACTGTCCTTAAGAAAGTGAATTATTCGGTAATATTCATCCATTTTTAAATTCATATCAAACCTCTTCTAAAGTTGCAAAATTATATTTTACCCCATCTGAAACAATTATGTAATTCCCTTCTGAATTAAAAACAATACCAATACTATCAAAGTTTTTTGGATCGCCAAATTCCTTTTTCAAATTGGTTTTGTTAAGTTTGACATCCTTTTTGACAATTGCTTTTGGTTTTGTTTTTTCGTCCAATTGATTTTGGAAATCCTCTAATATCGCATATAATTTACTTCCGAACGGAAATCTCCCCAATCCTGACTCTTTAAAGGAATGGAGAAGAGGCAATATTAACCGCCTCCCGGAGTTTGAGCATCTTCTAATGCTTCGACCCTTGCTTCCAATGCACTAATATCTCCTTTGATTTCAGTGTCATCATATGGGGCATCTTCTAATGCTTTGACTCTTACTTCTAATGCACTGATATCTCCTTTGATTTTAGTGTCATCATATGAGGAAGATGACCCTTCGCCTTTTTCAAGAGCATCTAATCTATTTTCGTGATTATGGAGTATTTTATTAACTCCTTTCCAATTGAATCTGCCTTTCTCTAATAATGTTCCTATTTTAAAAACCATACTTCCTCCTTTAAAAATTTAAGAAGGAGTTTAAATTCCTTCTTGGAAAAGAACTGCTCTTGGTTCTAATACTGCAAATCCAAATTCAACATACATTTGGATTTTTAATCCACGAGGGATTTCATCGTTTTGTTCAACTCTATTTACATTGATGAATGAGCCGAATGCATCATTCCAAGTGTTGTCCTCTGGATGAACATTGTAATACCACATTGCAGGAGCCAAATTAGCATCTAATCCTAATAAACCAGATTCTAATTCTTTGATACCAGTTAAATTCATACCTCTAACATTGTTAGGGTCAAATCCGTTGATTCTGGTAGCATCATAGAAATCTTCTGCTCCCCACAAAGATTCTTTAGATACGAACATATCAGTCATACTGTAGTTGTATCCGTCTTGGTTTGCGAATTTCCTTTGAAGTTCTTTGACATTGTTGTCAATTTCTTCATTTCCGTCAACAGTCCAAGATTCAGGTGTATCATCCAATTGAGGTGCTTCTGCATTTGCAATTAACACTTCGTATGCATAACGGTTCATGGTTCTTTGCATAGCATATCCTGCTCTGGATAATGTTCTTTGAACATTAGAATAATTTTTATTATCATTCACTGCTTCTTCAGTGAACTCCATTTCAAAACCAAGTTTGGTAGTTGAACCAGATTCTTCTTGAATACCTGAAATGTTGATTTGTGGTAATTGGGATGCTTCCTCGATTTCCACTGGTTCATGGAGAATTCCATTTAAAATTTCATCTTCTGCAGTAGTTCTGTCAGTTGCAAAAGAGAAGTGTTTATCCCCATGCAAATCTTGTTTCTCGAACATACCCAACATGGATAAAGTTGGGTTCATTTTGTTATAAAGGATAAATTCAACGGTTGATGGTTGTAAAAGTTTATCCATTTTTTCTGTGATTAACATGACTTAATAATACCTCTAAAAATAAAATTTAGATTCCATATCCATAGAATCCACTTAAAACTGGTAATTTTCCACCTTTGTTAGCAGAAACACCTGCTAATGCTACGGTTTTAGTATTTGTACCTTTATCGAATTTATCTTCTGACTCATATGCTACAGTGTCAAACGGTACAATTTTTGCATTTGCACTAATTAAATCTACATAATCGATAGCATCACCAAAGAATTCAACAGTACCAGTTCTTGGAGAATAGTTACCCCAAGTCTTGTTTGCTCTTGGCAATCTATTTTTATCATATTCAGTCCAATCAACAGTCCATTTCATCTTTGGATTGATGATGACCTTTCCAACGATTGCTTCAGAATTGTCTTCCGCAGGTTTCACGATTATGTGTCTTGCAGTAGAATCTTCATGTAATTCTACATACTGACCGTTGTGCATTGGTGCAGAAACAGTCCACATATCAGTGGTTCTTCCTTCTTCGTTTATTCCGTTACTATTATATTGTAAATCGCCTTCATATAACTTGACTGCTATTTTAGGACGATTATTTGCATAATCTCTCGCAGGTAATCCTGCATTTTTTAATGCCATAACTTTTAATCCTCTAACTTATTTGTGGGTCTTCCCCAAATTCAGATTTATAAAATTCAATCATTTCATCTGCTTCAACAGAAATATCTCCATCGTCATCTTCTGGGACAGGGTCATTTCCATCATCTTGTTGATAATCGTTGCCACCTACACCTTTCGGTTTGGCTTCTCCGTTCATCAATTCGATTTGGAATTCTAAATCCTCAACATCAAACTTTTGGAGCCTTTCTGCTTTGGCCTTATCGTCTCCGACGATTTGATGAATTAAATCATCTTTTTTAGATGAAATAAGACTATTATATTTTGATTCAATGTCCTTCAATGAATCATATTCTTTAATTTTAGAATCAACATCAGAGTAAGATTCTCTGATTTTCTTAATCTCATTATCTTTATCTTGATTAGATTTCTTTAATTGCTTAATCTGTCCTTTAAGGACACCTATTTCCTCGTTTAATTTTTTATTGTTGTCTAATGCATCTCTTAATTGTGAATCTTCCATTTTTCCTTCTCCATTCGGAACCTCTATCGAATTATAAACAATCTGGCTCCTTGGATTTTTAGTGTAGCCAATTTCTCTCATAGAAATGTTTGTTGGGACATAATGGTCTCCCATATCCACCAAATCATATTCATAGACCGGACTAAATCCCATTCCTTTTAATTCGAGACCTTCTGGCTCATCTGCTTTTAACAAACCATCTTCAACAATAAAATTACTCATTGAACCGATCACTTTTTGTGAATGTTCATCAGTAATGTTGATTGTACCTGTTCTTGATGCTACATCCAACAAATTTTGCATCGTGTATCGAACTGGTTTGTCAATGCCTTCGACATCAGGATATTCAATATCTCCCGTTTCAAAAATAGTAATCATAATGCTCTCCATTTAATAATCAGAAAATGCTTCTATACCGTCCGCATAATTTGCACGAGCAAGCATAATATAATATTCATCAGAATACTCATAATCAATTGGCTCGAGGCCACATCTTCCTTTTGGATGATCATATGGCATTTCATCAATCGTTCGTGGTGGCATGGCTTCCTGAAGCCTACACCATTCACACACTTTATCGTCATTCATTGTTAGCCAACGATAAAGTTTATTAACACCATATACGAACTTATAAACATTCCTTTTTGATTTCTCCTTGCCATAAATTAAATTGTTTCCTACCGCATCGATAAGTTTCTGTACTGCCCTTTTGAAATTTGGCAGTATATCAAAACCTCCTCTGCTCATATTATCGGCAAAGAATTTTGCTTTGACTTTAATCTCATCTCGGAGTTGATTAGTCATATTAGTTAACGATTCCTGCATCAACTCTATCATTGATGTATCTACAGAAACATATCCACCATATGGAATATTGAATTCATCCAAAACTTCCAAGAAATACGAATGGATGTGTGAATATGCTTGATTGTATGCAACACTATTCAATTCTGAATCAAGAGAAGCCATGATTTCCTCAATCTCATCTACGATTTGCTCGAGAGTCATCGATTTCATTAATCTATATCGTTGTTCAAGCAACATCAAGCAAGCGATTATTACCAATTGCTCATCAGTTGTGAAATATGTGGGAGCAGAGAATATGGACATCAGTGTTTCATCGTCCTCGTCCGTTTCGTAATACTCCTCAATCGTCTGTATTTGCTTGACCATCGTTCTTTACCTCTTCATAAGGTTGATTATTTGTAGTTAGTGCAGTAGAACCTTCAACATTTTCCGCAACCAAATAATTTGTATCCAGATTTGGATTCCCTGTCATGAAATCAATATATACAGAACCTTTCTCATAACCATGTTTCTCGAGTTCTGGGTCAATAAGTGTCCTTTCAACCCATCCTTTGAGGAACTCCTGACAAAATTCAATAAAAAGCACATGGCCTGTCTGTGGGTCTGTTAACTGCACTTGTGCGGTACTTCTATTTGATGATTCAGAAGAATATAATGATTCTGGAGTAATCAATCCTTCATACAACATTGATTTGAGGGATTTGATGTAATCCTCGACTTTCGGTAGTGTTTCAGAACCGACCAAATCCAATGCGATACCGTATGGAATAACAGACACACCGCTACGATGTGGGTCACTCAATTCTCTTGCAATATAATCTCTCGCATCATCATCGATTTTATCTTCACTACGATGCTCATTACCTACAGTAGCAACAAGCAAATTTGATGATTTATACACGATAAGAGGCATCTGCCTGACCATTGCCTCAATAAAATAAGCGATGTCGATAACATTTTTCACAAGAGATTGCCCAACTCCATCTATATTTATGAGCATCGGATTAGAAATCTCGTCAGGCTCAAAATCAACAGTGATTACATCTGAATTTTGATAAGTCTCCCAGAATTTTATTCCTTTCCACTTTTTCAGAGCGGATTTCCTGACAACTAATTGTTTGTATCCTTTGATGGTGACTCCATCTTCTTCATACAATTTTTTCATTAGTGCCTTTTCACCATCAAATGCTAAAAGACGAAGTTGCACATGACCTTTGACAGTTAATATTTCATAGAAACATTCTCCATCCACAATACACTTCCAAAGCACCTCATACATCAAATTACGGAGATTCCATATCTCTTCCACATCAAGAATATGATCGACCGCTTCCTGATCGTCACCATCGATAACATAACTTGAAATCGTTTTCATTATCAAGTTATTGATGATTCCGTACACCGTTGGAAACATAGATGCCTTTCTACGATTTTTGATGGTTGGTTTTATTTTTGGAGGTGCGAATTCAACCCAATCTTGTGAACGGTCATCAAGAATGTCTGTTTTGATGTCATCCAACCCCACATTATGAATGCGGTTCGGTTCTGCATTCTCAACAACTACATTTTGATTCTTTCTGAATCTATCCCATATTGCCATTTATTTTCACTATCCTCCTTTAATACACCTTAAAACTACTTATATCGAATGTGGTTGACGGTTTATATGTTGATAAGTCTCCTCTGACCCCGTACACCGCATAGCACAATGCATCCACACTGTGATCGTCTTTTTTCACAGGTTCGTCTAATATCTCCCCGTCACGATTTTTTTTCCACTGATACATTGGTATCTCACGAATAAGGTTCTCACATGACTCCGAAATATGTATTTTAGTTTCCTGTGTGGTATTTATCTTTGCCTTAACATCTTTGACGGATGGCCAAGTATTTAAGCCATTTCTGTTGAATACTGCAATCTTTTCAGGGTCTGCAGAATCTGCATACACTGTATCAATATCACTAAAATTCAAATCAAATTCCGCCAATAAATTGTCTATTTCCGTTAGGAATTCACTGTTGGTCATCTCTGTTTTATAAACCTCACCAAGAATGTAGAATTCCTCATCATAGACTCCACACAATAAAAAACAAGCAGGAGAGTTCCATCCCCAGTCGATTCCGCCCACATAATAATTAAAGTATGAACGATCCACACCGACCGACCAATTGTTTACGAAAATCTGTTTGGATGAGGTTATCCACTCTCCCAATGCATGAGTTCTCCACCTATCATAGTTGGTTTCCTTCAGACTCTCATAATATCTCCTTTGCTCATCTTTGAGGTAAGGATTGTCGAGATAACTGAAATGCTCATACTTGTAGTCAGGATCATTTGCTTTGATTTGATAGAACCTTTTATAAATCCAATGAGTTTTCGCCTCTGGTTGTGCGATTAACAAAACCTGACCATAATCTGCGAGACTGACTTCTCCTCTGACCCTTAAAGCCAGTTCGTCAAAAATCTCTTCAGATACTTCCTCACACTGCTCAACAAAGACATAATCAAGGTTTAATGAACGAATCTTGCGGTCATCGTCGAGCGGAGTAAAAGAAATCGTCGCATCGTTGGATAATGTAATAATTGCATTTGATTTGTTCTCCTCGAACTCAATATTCAAATCTATCAACAATGTGCGAATCTCTAACCATGCGGTTTCTCTTAATGCCGGTAATGTACTTCTGAATACACCAACACGAGCCTTCGGATGATTTACTGCATACATTATTGTTTTAAAACAACAAAAGATAGTCTTTCCACTACCTGCAGAACCCGTAATCAATAAAAAACGGGTCTTGTCATCAATTAACTCATATTGCCTATCTGTAAGTACGAATTTTACCATAATAAAAAGTCAACTGCAGGAATTGAACCTGCATAAACTGGGTTGCAACCAGTCACCTTACCAATCGGACAAGTTGACTACTCTGATAAATCAGAATCATCAGATTTTTCTTGATTATCAGAATATTTGACAATCTCAATTCTTTGAGTATTGTCCACTTTTGCTTCAACTCTCTCTGTTTTCTCCCATCTTTTCGGGAATTTTCTTGATAACATCCATTGAGCAACCCCAGTGTTTCCCTGCTCGATGGAATTATGTAACATCTCTACAATGTCCGTTTCAGACTTTGCTTTAGCCTCTTCTATTTTTTTGTAATATTCATCGTATGGGGATATGTCTTTTTTACCCATCCTCATCCATTTGAGGTGTGATGCATAACTTAATCCTACAGATTGGATAGCGGGCTTAACATACGAACCCTTTTCGATTAATTTGATGGCTCTGTTTATCTTAACTTTGTCCATCGTGCGAGGCTTTCCCTTCTTCCTTTTTCCTGTCTTTGCAGATACTCCCGGTTCGTCGGGGAGAACCTTCTCTCCCTTCTCATCCACATCAACATCAAGTGTTTTAGAAAATCCTACTGCCATTATAATATTCCTCCTACAAGCACTGCGAAGATATCAAAAGCGATGACGATCAGAATTCCGGTAACGATATACCATAACCTTTCATCCAATTTGCCGAAATCATCACTTAATCTTTCATCCAATCGCTCAATTTCCGCACGAAGATGGGCATCATTCTCTTTTCGTTCAGTAATCTCCATCAATTGATTTTGTACCAATTCTTCTTGATATTTGACTACTTGACCATTCGTGAAGTCTTTGATTCCCAATCGTGTTTTAATGTCTGTTAAATCGGTCTGAATCTTTTCCAATCGGTCTTCGTGCTTATCAATCATATCTTCGTGTTGCTCAAGAATCTTTTCCAAACTTAAGCACCTTCGTCAGACTCTTCGTCTGCAGTATATTCTTGATTAATGGCCTCTGATTCAGAGTTAGGGCAAACACAGACATCAGAATCCTTAACTACTGAATAACCACTTTTAGTGAAGATTCCAGACAGGTATCTTTCATTCAAATACATAAGTGCATAAAAAACAAGAACTGCCAATGCACCAATCACTGCATTACCTGTTATTGCATCAACACCGAATGATGCAAGGGTTGGCATGAGTAAAAATGTCAAAATTGTTGTAATATTTGCTTTGATATCATAATCCATAATAAGTTTCACCTACTTGCACCATATTTTGCAAACCTGCACCAAAATTTCAAAACTTGCAACAAAAAATGCAAACTTGCATCAACATCTGGAAACTTGCAACGAAAAATTTCACATGAAAATTGAGATCTCGCAGGAGACGGCTCCTTTTTGATATGACCCCAAAAAAACCTGCAACGAAAATCGAAAAGTTGCATCAAAAATCGAAAACTTGCATCAAAATTTCAAAACTTGCAACAAAAATCGCAAAATCTGCATCAAAAATCGCAAACTTGCAACACCGAAAATGGCTCTCCGGTCTCCTTTTTGGAAACGGAGCATTTTCCGCCGAAAAACTCATTTTGGTTCTCTCCAGATGTGTATAGACACATATACTATATTTGATGTAATGCCATAATGGAACGGTATATACTGCCTATCCAAGTGCATATAAATATCGTAATAAAATAAAAAAAAATTATACTTGATATTTATATCTGTACCTCATGTGCAAACTATATCTTATTTGATGGTGGTCTGTTATATATACTGTTATAAACTGTTTATAACTGTTTTACCTGTGGGTCTCCTTATATAACTGTTATAACTATTATAAAGTTTATCCACTCGGTCACATCAATATTAATGGGCGGAAAACCGAAGTCGGTACCGTATCGATTTTCGGGTCTGGGGAGATAAAAGATGATATTTGAGACAAAATTGTTGTAGGTGGGAGATAAAACATATTTCTTGACCCCCCTCGATTTTTGAAAAAATCTGTGTGAGGAGGCCTCGCGACGATTTTTCGGAATCTCGGGAAGTTTTCCGCCGGAATTTCTGCGGAATTTCCTCGGGATTTCTGCCGGAATTTCCTCGGGATTTCTGGTCAGGATTCCGGGTCAGGATGTGCGGTCAGGTCAGGTCAGGCCATGGCCTTATATTGCCTGCTTGAGATTGCTATATTAATTACATATTGCAATGATGATGGATGGTCAGGCGGTCAGGTCAGATGGTGGCAGGTCATGACGGATGACAGATGGTGACCGGTCATGATGTATGGTCATGATGACAGATGGTGGATGGGTGGTCATGATGGATGATGACTGGTCATGATGCATGATGTAAGGAAGGAAGGACAGGCCATGCCTGACAGGATGCGACATGATACGGGATGGTATGACATGGCACAGGATAGAGGATGGCGGATGGATGGACAGGATGTCAGGCCACACACTGCCGGCTATATCCTGACCGCATCGCCTGTCCTTCCTGTGCGGATGGTCAGGAAGGAAGGCCTCGAAGTATGCCTTAAATTGCAGATACCCTCAAGGATTCCGCATGGGTTCGCATGAGATGGCAATATTATCCAGTGACTCTCACTGCATTTAATGCAGTTACTACGATTTCACTATTTAAAAACTATTAATTATATATTAACTGCCTTATTTATGCCCATTTCATTAATTTTAATCAAATCCGAAGATCTTCGGGACGGTCACAGATTGCCCGATTTGGCCTGTACTGGATGGAATGATGGCCGGTGGTGGTGTTTGGGATGGTGTGTGGTGTTTGCGGTGTTTATCTGTATTTTAAATCATCTATCATAAATTGCATTGACTGCAGATTTAATATGCGGATGTCATTCCTCGCAATGTCCCGGAGGATTTGCAATTTTAGCCTTTCCAATTCCTCGGAATCCTGTTGGTAATATCCAGATATTTTAATTGTCTTTCCTGTATTCCCGGCCATTATAAATCGCCTCCAGTTAATCGAGATAATATCACAGTTATTTTAGATTCTCTTTCATAAAATAAATCCAAATTGATACCATCTGCGAGGATGCGGAATCCATCTGCGACATTTGCCACAGATTCCGCCGGAATGTGACAGGATAAAAAATCCTCGAGGATTTCCTCTGATTCCGGGCAATCGCAATCAATTTCTATATTTGCATATTTTGAAACGATTTTTAAAAATGCAGATAATTTCCATTTGTTTAATATACGGAATTCCTCGACGATTTCGCCGGATTCCTCATCAATTAAACAAATATTAAAAAATCTACCATCAAACAAACAGTAACAATCAAATTCAGTCATTATCTTTCCTCCTGTAGTTAGTTATAAAATAGGCCTTCCTCATCCCGTCAGGATTGCCTTTGTTGTAATCCTCCGCGAGGTAATCCTCGAAGGAATCGAACCCGAGGAACCCGGCGAGATAATCAGAATAGCCTAATAATTCCGCGGTTTGGGATTTGTATAAATCCAAATTGATTTTGAATGGTTCGCGGACATGACCGGAACCAAAACCGCCTTTGACTCTCTTTGCCTGTAGTGTGTAAGTTTTCCCGCCTTTTATTGGGCAGGAAATCGGGCGAAGTGTTAAACACTTACCCGCCTCGTTAAATCTGGCCTCGTCATCCTGTTTAAAATTCATTGTGACTGCCTCCGACAAATTCCGCCCATTTTATAAGTTTTGGGACGGTGTTTAAATCGTATGATTTATTTCCCTTTCTGGTCAGATGATAAGGCATGGCGAATCCTTCCGCCTCCAATGCCTGATTTATTTTAACACAGAATAAGCCTGTGCCGGCCATCCTGTCGGAAATGTCCACAGATAAAACGATTTTAAAGAAATCAATAATAAATGCGGTATTTTCTGCAGTGTTTAAAAGTTTCTGGATTTTGGATGCGGAACCATGACACAGACAGGCGATGCGACGGCCTCTCCATGTGAAACATTTCCGGCATTTCATGCAATCGCCGAGGCAATCCCGGCCGAATTTGTGAGCCTCGAACCATTCCGCGAGAGATTTCACCGGCTTAAAAACATTTGCGGACGGGCAATCGTTCGCCATGGATTCAGGAACACCACAAAAAATATTATTATGATTTAATAAAATTTCCTCAATTTCAATGGCCAAATCTTGCCTCTTTGAATAGCCATATATCAAAATGCCCGGGCAATCTTCCGCCAATCTTTTAATAAATTCTATGTCGGAGGCTTTGCGGAAATCGCCGGCCAGATTGTATCTTAAAACAGAAACATCAAAATATTTTAAGGCCTTTTTAAAAAGCCCGTATATTTCCGGATTTTCTAAAATAACCCGCATAATTTGCACATTTGCATTCATGCGGTTTCTATGTCCGTCATATAGCCTGAAATCATTCCGGGCATAACAAATCCCGCAGACATCACACAGGCCGAGGCGGGCGGATGTGCAATCCTCGGCAGTTTCGAAACAGATAGACGGAATGTCAGACAATTTCCGATTATTTCCAAATAAAATATATTCAAATATTGGCAATGGATTCTGCCTGATTTTGTCTGCCAATGCCTCCCGGTATTGGATGAGGCTTTCCGCATTTAAAATGGCCTCATTTAAAACATCCTCGGACGGATTGGCTCGCAATTCGTCTGCCCAATATTTGAGGTCATCCTCGATTATCTCTGCGAATTCCTCGCAGATGTCCAGAATGTCATCATAAAAGCAGTTAAAATCAATTTTAATTTCTTTTTTGCCTTTAAATCGGCAAATCATCTCATTAAAATAATAGTATCTGCCGGAATTGCTTAAATAAGAGACATTATTTGCGAGGATTTCCTCGAATTTTTCCATTAAATCTTCGCCGGTTTCGGTGTAGGTTTCGCCGGTGTGTTCCTCGATATATGGGCGGATTTCCTCTGCCCAATCGTCATCAAATCCGCAGTTAATGAGCCAATCTGCCATACTGTCAATTTCTATCCATCTAATATCATTTTTATCCATTTTGAATCCTCCATTTAATATAAAATTTTGTCTAAATAATCAATAATTTGTAATAAAGCCACATCGTTTAAAATTGCAATTGCGGAATGGTGGCAGGCTTTCTCATGCCTGCCATATAATCCGCAGATTTTGTCCCAGTATAACCGGGACATTTCGTCAGTTTCTTTCATTGCTTCGCGGTACATCTAAAAACCTCCAGATAATTTGCCATTTACCCAAACTTGGGCAAATGGTATGGCTTTTTTTAATTCTGCGATTTTTTCGACACTTTCTGCGATGGTGACACCGTCGCAGATTGTCTGCCATGCCTCATTATCAATGTTTAAAGTTATGTCTGCGGTATTTGCATTATGGTTCAATTTGACTTCTATTTTAATCATCGTTATACCTCCATCCTTTGATGGTGCAAATAAGACGAGCCATATATTTATAATATTCGTCATGACTTAATATTGTCCCGATGTACTCGAATAAAATAGTATCTATATAAAAACCGTCTACGGTTTCGATGTCCCAGATTTCCACAGATTCTGGGTAGTTTGTTTTAAATTCGTCCTCATGTTTAACTATATATTCCCGGATGGCTTTTTTGTCCTTTTCTTCGCATTCTGCAAGAGTTAAAAGCCTTTCAGATTTTGGGCTTACAGAGTCAACAATTTTGCAAAATTCGTCTGCGGTGTATTCTTTTCCGTATACTTCGACAGTATCTGCATCTAAAATAAAAACACAATCCCTTGCGAGATTTCCTGCATCAAAGCAGGCCAATTTTACATCGTTTTTCTTCAAAATATAATTTTCTTTCATTTTAAATCACCATATTTATGTTTGCTTTCTGCAAACTTGATTATTATTTATGGAAACCATCTATATATAAATGTTTGCTATCTGCAAACCATCAAAAATCCGCCCAAATCTGAAGATCATCGGAGGCCAATTTGGCCTTTAAATCACGATTTCGGGCATTCTCCGTCGTTTTTGATATTTTGAATTTTGCCAGATTTCCATGATTTTAGGCCGGCCTAAAAATCAACATGGTATTATTATATAAATTTGGTCAGGTCATCTGGTGGAATCTGGCCGGGTCATCTGGTCAGGATTTCCTGTGGTCATCTGGTGGAATCTGGCCGGGTCATCTGGTCAGGATTTCCTGTGGTCATCTGGTGGAATCTGGCCGGGTCATCTGGTCAGGATTTCCTGTCAGGTCATGTCTGGTCATCTGGTCAGGATTTCCTGTCAGGTCATGTCTGGTCATCTGGTCAGGATTTCCTGTCAGGTCATGTCTGGTCATCTGCCCAGATTTCCGGCCATGACCGGCAGTCATCGGAGGCGGGCAGAATTTCCCGAGGCCTGCCTGCAGATTTCCCGAGATCGTGAGGCCGGGCAAATCTGGAGGCTATTTTTCCCGATCAGATCTCATTGGAATCGTAAAAAATTTTCGTAAAAAAAATTCGTAAAAATTTTTCGTAAAAGTTTTTGGTAAAAAAAATTCGTAAAAGTTTTTCGTAAAAGTTTGGTAAAAAATATTCGTAAACGGTAAAAAATCTTCGTAAAATATTCGTAAACGGTAAAAAAAATTCGTAAAAATTTCGTAAAACTTCGGCGGAAAAACGGAAAACTATATATTGTGCGGATTGCACACATATACTCATGACAATTATCAGGATTAACAAAAGTATGAAAGAAAGACTACAGAGTCTTGCCCATGAGGGAGAATCAATGGATTCTGTGGTCAGTAGGTTAATAGAAAACATCTCCCAACCCGAAACAGTGGTTGAGGGCAGTACAAACATCCGTATAAGTGAGGACACATATGCTATACTCAAACAGAAAAAAGGGAAGAATGAAACATATTCCCGTACACTTGAACGAGCAATAGAATCATCTACCCAACATTAATATATAACTGTGAACAAACTAAAATATAGACAGAGAGGAATTCTCTGTCAGGAAAATGGTGTGATAAGTTCGTTCATGGCGATTTTAGCAAAAAGTCTCATGTGAGTGCAGTTACAAGTTCTGCTTTATCAAAAACTTTAGCAGTTTGGTAGTTCTGCATCATCAAAAACTATCTATGTTTTCATATTAGGTCACTTCGCAGTTTGGTGATTCTGCTACATCAAAAATCATCTTGTTTGTTTACTCTCGGCAGTTTTGGTGGTTTCTGTTCGTTAAAAAACCATCTGAACACTTTTTTGGGTTTAGGTTCTAATAAAGGGGGTTTAAATCCCCCATTTCTCATCTAACTTTTTTTAATGTTTTTCTCTGGAAAATCCTCATATTTTTACCTCAAAATTTTCCTTGAAAAATCCTCGAAATTTTGCCTCGAAATTTTGCCTCGAAATTTCCCTCAAAATTTCCCTCGAAATTTCCCTCAAAATTTCCCTCGAAATTTTTCCGATTTTTTCTTCGAAATTTTGCCTCGGAATTTTCTCGATTTTTCCCTCGAAATTTTCAGATTTCTTTTTTTCAAAATTTGACTTCAAAAAATCCTCGGAATTTTTGGTTTTATTTTTCCGAAATATTTATATAGTGGTGGAACAAATATAATAATCAAGGAAGAGGAGATGATTATGATGAGTTTTGAAAATTTCATAATGAATGGAGAACATTACCTGAAAGATATTTTGGGTGATGAATTTTATGATGAAATACCAGATGATTGGTATTTTCATTATGTTGATGAGGTTGTAGCATTTGATGATGGATTTTATACTATTGTCGATTACAATAACTCAAAAATATTGTACCACATATTTGTTTCCCCAGATGCAAGAGGAACTGGTGTTGCAAAAGAAATGCTAAAAAATGCATTCTCATCTGGTGTCAGGATTGTATTTGACCCTAATGATATTTGTGAAGAATTGTTGATGGCAATGGATCAAGATGAGGGAATAACTTTCAAAGTTGTTAACTCATCACCTACTTGTTGTCTCGAAGAGGTGGAATTGTGAGTTACAAAGACAACAATGGTGAAATAAAATATAGAATTTATTTTACTACCGTCTTTGATAATGCAGAAGTGTATTTTGGTGATGGTAGTTTCAATGACAAAAGTTTCAACATTGAAGAATGTTGTGATGAATTAAACAGATTGTATGAGGAAAATAAGAAATTAAAAGAGGAATTAATCAAATTCAAGGAAGGATTATAATGAAATATGGACAGACAAAGTCACTGAAAGTCAGTGACATCACACACAAACATCTTCGCAGGATTGGTCGCAAAGAGGAAACCTTTGACGAGATTATCTCTCGTCTCGTGCAGGAACATTTACTCCCAATAATTTTGGGAGATATAAAAAAGATTGAAGAAATCTGTGGTGACAGGGATGTTAACCCTGACACCATAGTTGAGGATATCAAGACTATTTTCTTTAAAATCGACTATGATATGGGCATATACCCTGAATGGGATTTGTCCGAAGCGGTCGAGATCGCTATGAAAGAAGATGATGACATCATATCTTTAGCATCAATAATGCTACCATTACCCAAATTGTCAGAGATGACAATCAGAGTATACTTAATGTACCTTGAAATGCGATTCATTATTGATTAAATCACCATTATCACCATCACCTTTAAATATTTTAATCATCATACTTATTTTTGCAGGACTTCATTTTTGTAGAGTATTTTTTCATCATTTGCTCTATATCACAGTATTAAAATCAAACCTTGGAGTTCTGCTTTTTTTTACTCGAAATTTTATGATTATTTATTTTGAATTTATCAATATTTATCGATAGGTTTATATAGTAGTAGAACAAATATACTATACAAGGAGTGAAAAAAATGTGGAAAGTATTAAATCAAAAATCACAAATCCATTCAATTGTAGACGATCTCTACAAATTCGGATATGCTCAAAGCAAAGATCTCGTTGCTTTCAACGAGTACAAAGATGAACTTGAAGACATCATGTCAATGAAAGATTTGATGATGGAAGAAGCCCCAAATCCTGAAGGACTCCTTCAAAAATTTGACTTGGTTGAAGACGAATTAAAATGGGTCAATCAGACTCAAATCTATAGAAGCAATTGGAATTCTATTCACAGGATGGAATCAATTGTCAGATGTATCTGGCAAGAAGCAGGCAAGTTGAATGCAGATGAATTCTTCAATTTCAAAGAACTTGTCGAAAGAATCAATGCATTTTTCAAAATAGAGGAACCATACAAAGCACCAAACAAGATTGCATATGGATGGAATTTCTCTTTGAAAAAAGGTTATCAGGCATTCAGGCAATATTTGTTTGCTTGCATCCGTAATTATTTGAGGAAAAATGGTGTTGAATTTGAAACTTCAGATTTGCAAAAAATCTGTTGCTTGAGAGAAATCGACCCTGTTAAGGATGTCTGATTTCTCCCAATAAATTTTTTGAGGTGTTTTTTAATGAAATTATATACTAATGTAGGAGATGATCCTGACTACAAATGTGTTGATGTCGGGTACGATGATGAAGGAAATACTGTGTATTTCTATGCGAAAGTCGATGATTTGAAATTATACGAAACTTTTGTTTTTCTTGCAAAAAGACAACTTAAATTAGAAGGTCTTGAGCCAGAATTAACTCAAGACGACCTTGAGGATTTCGAGATGTATGCGGAAGAATCAATCGAGGACATCGCATTAATCGTTCGTGATGTTGTTGAAGCACACAAGGCAGATGCCTGCATCAAAGAATTGATGGAAATTGAAATCTCCGAAGAGGAAAAAACTTTCCAAGCAGGAAGGAGAGATATAATCTCTACTATTGATGCAAATAAAGGCAATCCAGATGTCTTTTTGATTAAGACAATCATTTCTGCCTGTAATCGTGGAGAGGAATTCCGTCCTATCGTGGAGAAATATTATTTTCTTGATTAATTTTTTATGTTCTACCACAAAGTTTATATAGTGGTAGAACAAATATACTATTGAGGTGACAAAATGGATTTGAAAACTAAATGCAAAATCTTGGTTAAAAAAGAAAATGCTACCGAAAGGGAAGATCCGGACGGTACATTCTGGCACACTGACAGAACATTGAGGAGAATCTGTCAGGATGTTGATCAGTGGATTGACAATCCTGCAATGGTTGATTACTTCACTGGAATTATTGATGATAACTTCAACGAAGAGTTCTATGAAGGCTTAATCAAACCATTATCCGAAAGAAAATGGGTTATCGGTATGGATAATAGAGGTAGAGTGCCTCACAGGAATATATTGTACTTGAGAGGCCAATTACACAATGACTATTATGTCTATGTCCATGGTGCGAAAGAAGGAGCCTATGGTGTTCAATTTGAAGTAGCAGTGAATGGATCAAGCGAATTGAATCTCTTACCAACTCTCAAACAGTTCACTGAAGAATTGGAAGTTGGCAAATGCTTTATTATTCATTATAAAGACATGATTCGCTTTGGTAATGGCAGGAAGAAATATTGCTACGATATAACTGAAATTAGTGAAAAAGAGTATCTTGATGGTGTGATTGATGCCTATCTGAATACTTTTGCATACTGAAAATAAGTTGCATGGTTTTTTGATGCCGAGTTTGGAGAATGGGCATCAAAATTCCATGGGAGTTTGTGACAAGGAAATTTTCGTCAAAAAAAAGTCCTACTCCAATTTATAACTATGGTTGCATGGCTATATATAGTTTTGCCTATTTTGTGTATGGACAAAATCTTATATAGGAGTCATACTATACCAATATGAAACGGATGGATTGGGCTTTTTTTGGCAAAATACAAACCTTTATATACTGGTTTGTATTAATAATTAATTGAAAACATCTGTTGGAGTGGAGAACCAACATTAAGATGTTTTATTTTATTTGAGGTGACAAGGAAATGAATTTAGAAACCATTTATCATCCGGTTTCTGGAGAAAGAGGTATCTTTCTTTCAGAAAAGGATGCAAAAATTGTAAAATCTATCTTGGAAGATTTTACATCTACGAAACTTGCAAGTATTGAAGCAGGTGATGTGGATGAATAAACTTCTCTATGCTTTAGAAAGATATTGGGATGTTGAAAGAATCCCAAAACATGATCTCCGCAAGGAGGAAGAGTATTATGTTGATATCCGTTTTGCGAATATCTTTTACATCGTCATGGTGATTTTTTTATTCACTGTGACTGCTTTGTTTGTCGGTGGAGGGATGTTATGAGAGCAAATCTCGGAACATCCGATTCCTACACAAAAAATAAAGGAATTATTGTTGATGTTGAAGAATTGAAACAATTGATAAAATCAAATGGATTTAACCGCTACAGAGGCGGTAAGCAGGATTCATTTGGTTGTGTTTGTGATCAGTTCCTTGGAGGATATACCTTCAAAAAAGTCTTGAGAATTTCTTATGATAGCGAAGAAGAATGTCAAAAGGTGGAAGATGAAATTCGCCCATTATTTGATGTTTTTTCTTCTCGTGAATGGGTAGGTGTGTCCGTATGAGTATGACTCGTGAGCAGTACGATAACTGGTGTACTGCAGTGACAAGGACAAATGAGGCAGTTGCCGAAATTCTCTCATCAAGACAAACAAATTATGACTGGATGAGGGATGAAATAAAGACATTCTTTGGTGAATTCACCAAAGAACCTGTCAAAATACATTTTGAGGCAGATGCTTCAGAAATTACTGTATGTGTCAAAGATGACTTCAAACTTGATGCGAAGTCATTCGCAACTCTTCCTTTCAATTTTACTGTTAAGGCAGTGGCGAGGGAATTGGTTTTTAAATTAAAACCGGATGTGGTTTCGGTGGATGGATTGAGGGATTAATCCCTCATTATTTTATCAATTAGCGATGATGGGAGTAGTGTTTTATCATTACTCTTTAATTAATAATTTCCCATTATATTCACTGGGAGCAGAATACTGCTCCCATCATCGTTATGCGATGATAACTTAAATGAGGTGCAAAATGATTTGGGGATGTGATTATATTGATGATTCTGAAGATGAACTTCAATTTCTGATAGTTGATGCTTCATCTGAAGAAGAGGCAAGAATAAATGCTCAAAAAATCCTCAAGTCATATGGCATACCTAAACGAAATATGGTCAATTTGTTCGAAATTGACTTGTAACTCTATTTATTTAGGAGGAAATAAAAATGGCAAAACCTATTGAAGAGACAAAGTCTTTCCCAAGAGACCCGCTTGATAAAGATCTCTTGTTTAAGACAATAAAAAAGTATAAGCCAGAAGGCTTGGAACTCGGTGTTGAAAAGGTTTCTAAACCATATTTGACTTCATTTGGAAAGTTCCAAATGACTGTACAGTTAACAATCATGGCGGATGACATAAAGTCATTTCAATATGAGTTAGATGAAAATGCACAATACATCATGACCGAAGACGAATTCGGTGATGAGATGAGGAAATTTAAGGTAGCATCCGAAGAAGATACCTATCTTGCGACTGCTACATTGTTCTTGAATCTTTCCTGCAAAGAGAAAGAGATTGATGAAGAAACTACTGTGACTATTTATCCAACCAGTGGTTCTTATCCTTTGTTCAAGTCTGCTTTACAGGCAAATAATGACTTGCCTGAAGATATGAAGAAGGTAGCCTTTGAAACTTGTGGAAAAGAACTTGCAGAAGCACTTGAAGGTTTCACCTTCAAAGGAGTAGTCAAAAAGGCTACAGGCAAGTTCAAATTTGAATACCTCGGAGTTGTTGTCGATGAATGATAACAAATTCGAGATGTTCGTTGATAATGAAGATGGAGCAGTAAAATGCTCCGTCAACGGATTCAAAATTTTTGAAGTGCATTTTGATGAAGATTGCCTTCCAATCAAATCAAAAGAGCAAGCCATCATTTTTGCAAAGGAAATTGCGAATATGATGGATAAAGAATTGGTGGGAGTAAATCCTGAAAATTATCCATATCCATTAAAATATGGTGTGGATACAGAGTTTGTGGAAGGATTCGAAGGAGAAACATACTCTTCCAAAGAAGAGCAGGAATCTATTGAAGATGAATACACAATGAAGAAGTTTGAAAAATTCTTTGAGGAAATGGGGATGACTCAATGAGTGAAAGATTTTTGATGGATGTAATATTTGACGGAATTGCGAACAAAATGATGTCTGATCTTGACGAAGGATTGCTTGATGTATCTGATGAAATAATTTGCGATTTTCTTGCAATCTGTCTTATGAATGAATATTCAGGTAAATTCGTTGGGAAATTGATTGAACATGAATTCAAACTCGAAGAAGGAGTTGTTTCTGATTTCCTTGTGGATTTGTATAAGACAGGTGTAGAAAGTTTGACTGCAGGTAGATAATAATGAAATGGACAGAGATAGAAGGAGTTCAATTAAAATATGTTGAATCTCCCAATGTAAATTGGATTATTGGATTAGATGAAAATGGGGAAGAAATAACCCATGTTCAATCCAAATCTCCTCTTACAACTACTTTGTCCTCCAATTCACAGTATTACAACTTTTTTAAAAGGTTGAAAGTATCTTCACTTCCCAAGGATGCTTCCATTGATGAAAAATCATTTGCATCAAATACAATTCCTGAATGGGTTCAACTTTTGTTGAAAAATAAAACAACAGAAGAAGAACAACAACTTCAGGAAGAGGTTAAAGAAGCAGAACTGGAAAAGAAACAGAGAAAGGAATTATCAGAGCATTACGATTTGCTCAAAGCAGAATTTGATTACTACCTTGAAGAATTCGATATGACTCCTCTGGAATTCATTGTCTCTGTTTCAAGATGTCTCTGTGCAGATTCTGTTAGAGAGGTAATCAGAGCATTTGTGGGATTTTTTCTTACATATAAAGGATTTCGTGCTACAAATGTTATTGCAATCGGTTCTGCAAGTGCAGGTAAGTCATTCATTCTGGAGACCGCATTGTCAATGTGTCCGCAAGAAAAGGTTCATAGAGGTATTATGTCTTCTGCATCTTTCTTTAGAGAATTCAATGGTCAAAATCTTGACGGTTGGGTTTTCTATCTTGGAGATCTCGGTGGTGATAAATCTGATGAAAAAACAATAGTTTTCAGAGACATTCTGAAAGAATTGACAACAGATGGGATTGTCACTGACACAATTGCAAAGGATAATACAGATGATGAAGTCATTGTTCGTACAGTAACAGGCAACCCGGCCATATGGTATACTACTGCTCGAGAAGAAACACTGAACGAACAGGAGAAATCAAGAAGTATTATCTTGACTCCACAGGATGTAGACCCCACCGCTCTTGTTATCTTTAATAGAGTTTGGGAAAGTCATGGGATGTTCAATAAGGACATAATCGAACTGGAAAAAATGAGAGAATCTATTAAGGGATTCGTATACTCATTTAAGAAAGTCGATTGTGATTACTTCAATCCATATATGTTCTGCATCAAAAATGCATTGGAAGATACGGATGATTTTAATCGGAAGATTCAGGAATATGATGCAACTTTGGAGATTGTGTCATTGTTATCTGAACCGTTTCTTTCATCTCATGATATCTATTATGATTCTGACAATAGTCACACAAGTACGGATATAGTATTCTCATCAAAAAGGGATAACTTGAATGCAATCAATCTTTTTGATGCAATCAACTTTCTTCCTGATGAGGCAAGATTTGGTGACGAATTGTTGTCGAGGTATGAATTGTTTGATTTTTCAGAACTCAAAAAAGATGTTGGGTATGAGGAAATCAAAGACTATCCGTACGAAGACAAGGTAATGCTTTTATTAAAATCGGAAGAATATGGATTCCAAGCGGACGGAATGGATATCAATAATGTACAATGGAAAGAAGACTATGCATATAATGTCTTGAACGGTCAGTGCAACATAAAATATCCTGATTTCGAAAATATCTGGTTCACTATCGATTCATTAAAAAAAAGATTCGGTAGGAGCAAATGGTTCAAAAAGAACAAACCATATCTTCGGGATAGGTTGTATAAACTTGTTGATGAAGGTATCTTGTTGAAAATCGGCAAAGATGGAAAACAGAATGTCTATTGTTTGAACAATAATCATGGGAGCAAAATCTCTGAAAAACTTCCGGATTTCAATGACAAAACTTCCTTGAGAAAATCCCGAGATCTTTTTCAGAAATTGTTTCCTGACAATATGGATGATTATGATGAATTTGTTAAGATGGATTCTGAAGGAGAAGAGGATACATCAAACTTGACAGAATCAATTATTCCAATGTTTCCAAAACTACCATATCTTGGTGGTGATTTCAATGTATGAATTTTTGACTCCAAAAGAACATATAATCACTGTTCGTGACAGGAATACCGGTTATGCAAAGCAGTACCGGTATTGGAATGAAAAAATCATTAGTAAGGTGTTGGCTCGGCAAACAGACAGTGAGGATGTGTTTGTATCAAAATATCCGAAATCTCGACTTATTACAACAATTATTCTTGATTTCGATTCAGAGAACAAAGAGGATTGTTACAATGATGTGATGAGTATTAAGAATGCTTTATCGGAAGATGGACATAATTGTGTGGTTGTGGATTCAACTAACAAAGGATACCATTTATATATCCAAATTGCTCCATTTCTGTTTAAGGATACGGATATTCGTTGGAATAATGACTGGGACAGGTATTTTAAAGAGTTTGTGAATTATCTCATCTGCCATATTTCTTCACAGAAAGTTGCTCAAAAATACCTGACCCAAGATGCAGTGAATACCAATGCAGGAATGGGCGGAAACATTCGTTTGATTGGTTCAAGGCATCCATCCACAGGAAAAACCGTCAAGATAATTGATGGTGAATTCGTGGATTTGCAGGAACCTACGAAAATTCAGGATAAGGCTCAAAGGATTGCATGGAATTATTGTGCAATTCGTGAGAAGAGAGAAGAACTCCTCTATTCAAAAACAAGGATTGTTGATGGGAATGACCCAATCCAATCAAACGATCTGCGGGTTATTCTTCCCGCAATTTTTGGAGAGGAAATTCATCTCTATAAAAAAGGTTATGGATTTATGAAATGTGGTTGGCATAATGATAATAACCCCAGTTTACTTGTAACGAAAGAATATTACTCATGTGCTTCATGCGGGGCTAAAGGTAATGTCTTTACTCTTAAGAAGCAAGGATTAGTTGAATTTGATAATGAAGGAGGTGCTTTATATTAATCTTGAAATCGATGTTCGTGAATCTGATTCAAGAAAAGAGAATGCTCATCAATTCTTCTTGAATAATGGATTCACTAAAGAAGAAATATCGGTGAAGCAACTCCCTGTCGGTGATTTCTTGTTTGACAAAAAAGTGGTTTTTGAATACAAAACCGCTAAAGATTTGATTTCATCAATAATGGATAGCAGAGTCTTTCGTCAATCGAAAAGAATGCAACAGTATCCGTTCCACTATATTCTTGTTGTCGGGAATGTGTTTGATGAGATTCGAGATAGATATTCGAATTATGAGAATCCATTGTATGCAAAGTACAGAAATGGAAAAGTCAAACCATTTACGATTAATAATTATATTGGAGCATTGGCAACACTGTTTGAGATGGATAAAGTCATTCATGTTGAGAATGAGAATCAAGCATTCACAATCATGAAATATCTTGCTACGAATATTCTTACAAAAAATAAAGATGTTCGGGCGGTTGATAAACCTGTCTGCAAGATGACTGATGCGGTAGGGACATTTCTTGCCTGCATTGATGGAATATCTATCAAAAAAGCATTGTTGATTAAGAATGCTTTGGGTATTGAAACATTGAGGGATCTGTTGGATTTAGACTACGATTCGTTAGTATCTATTAAGGGAGTTGGTTCAAAGACTGCTAAAAAGATATTGGAGGAAATAGGGTAGTGTACGAAGTTGTTTACAAGGACGGAGAATTTTGGATAAAGAAAGACGATAAAATATTGGATGAGTTGGGTTCTTTTATTGACCCAATATCGCCAGAAATTATTATAAAGGAGATAGAAAATGACTAAAATGTTTCAATTGAATGTTCACATACCACACGAGTTGAATGACAAGATTACAGAGGTTTGTCAAAGAACTGGAATGACAAAATCACACTGGATTCGCAAAGAATTGTGGAAAGCAGTGGAAAATGAAAAACCAGTTTACGAGTACGGTTCTGATGAAGCAGATACCGCATATGAAACTATGACTGTTGAATTGATGGATGAAAGAATAAGCAAACTTGAAAAAGATATTGCAGAAAAAGAAGAGGAGAAATCATGGATAAGGAAGAAATTGAGAATTTAATCAAAGAGAAAGAAGGATTATTCCGAGCAATCAATATGCATAATGACAAATTGATTGATGCTAAATCTTCAGTGAAATACGAAGCAGAGGATTTGTGGCTCCGTACCATTTGGGAAGATGTCATTCCGGGCAAAGCAACTGAAAAATTGAAGAAAGCATATGTTGATAGTCATCTTCGGGAATATCAGGAATCTGTTGAAAGGATTGAAAACCTGATAACCGCTACATATCATGAAATTGAAATTATTGATGATAAATTGATGTATCTTGGAGCAAATGATGATTGATAATAAATTGAATATATTTCCAGTATCCGATCTTCATTATGGGAGCAAATTCTTCAATGAGGAATTGTGGGAAGCATGGAAAGTGGAATTTGAAAAGATTCCTCACAATAAAATAATATATCTTCTCGGAGATATTGTAGAATTTCCATCAACTCGTGTTGATGCATACAATTCATCAATAACTACAGAGGATGCAATTAATGATGTGATTGAGATGTTTGAACCTTACAAACAATATATTCATATTGTGGCATCAGGCAATCACGAATTGCGAGGAAAGAAAGATTTTGATCTTGATGTTACCAAAATTCTCTCAAAACAATTGGATGCTTCATACACAAGAAATGATTTTTTCCATACGATTGATTTCTGTGGAAAAGAACTCGTTGTGTATGGGAAACATGGAACATCAACTTCCAAATATCCTGATTTGGCAATGAATAATTTTAAGAGGGATATGGGTAATATTGATGCAGACATATATCTGCAAGGCCATAATCATTATTGTGATGTCTCACAAAAGTTCCAAAGGACTAATCTGGGCGGAAAACTAAAAACATATGCATTCACTGGTCATTTTATTGATTACAGAAATTCATATGCTCATAATAAAGGAATGACGGTTTCACCACCATCTTTTGTGAGGTTGATTGTAGATAGTGATTTGAATTTGACATTCAGGAAAACAATGCGGGGATGTGCAGTATGATTCTTGGAACAGATAAAATAGAAATATTTCGATGTTTTTTTGATGTTGTGATGAGGTATCGAGATACAATAGAAATCTTTGCAAACAAGGAAGGAGTAAAAATGGGTCTCTTGAACGGTTCCCATGCTTGTTTCTATGATGTATTCTTTGACAAAGAATTTTTTGATGTGTTCGAAGTCGATGGTGCAGAAATGATTTGTATTCATATCACTGATTTGTATAAAATACTCAAATCAGGTGGGAACAAAGAATATCTCTTGATTTCAAATGATGAGAATTATGTCACCATCAAATTTGAAAAGGATGGAAATTCTCGTGTGTTTGAATTGGTGCAGGCAGAGGATTTTTTTGATTCCCCACCACTTCCGAAGATTGAATATCCATGTCATTTTGAGGTGGATATTGCTCCAATTAAGCAATCATTGAAGGATATCAGTTTATTCAAGATACCTTCTTTGAATGTTGTTGTTGATGGGGAATCACTGATTATCGCCACAACAGAGAGTAGTATGACGAAATATAGCAATACTATTCCTGTTGTAGCGGATGGGATTGCGAAATCAAGATATTCTGCAACATATTTGAATGATATGATTTATTTCGAAAAGATATCTAATCAATTAAAAATTGCTTTTGGTGATGATATGCCTTTTCATTGGACATCCGAGCAAGAATATGTGGAAGTTCATGGATTGATTGCACCATTACTTGATGAAGGTGAGGATTAAGATGGAATTTATTGAAAATTTGATAACAACTTTGTTGGATGGAAAATTTGCATCATATGATGCGAAGAAACAATTGTCTGAATTGTTAGGAATTCGTGTTGACGATATACTTGGATTTGAATTGCTCACTGACGAATTAGAGATTCATCAAGCAATTGCAGTAACTTTGGGAATCGTTACTTTGCACAAAGAATTTCTTGACAAGATTGATTATGATTACATTACAACGAATTCAAATGGAAATATCGTTTTGGTGATTTACGATGAACCGAAATGAAGTCTATTGGATTCTAAAAGAGAAATTAAATAATTACAAAGTAATAGTTAATGGGAGGCCTTATAATAAGTTTTATATTCCTCGAGAATGGGAAACGAGTTGGATACAGACAAATTCGGTCTTTATATCCGATTTTAATGAGGTGTATCTTTGTTCCGACGAGTTAGTTCTTCGTGGAAAATACGAAAAATTTCAAGTGAATATCAAATATAAAGATATAACTTCGCTTGAGGTAGGCGGTGAGTGATGGAAGTCAAAATATCGAAAAATGGAAATAATCAAATAATAGTTGGTACATCGGAAGCAAATCCAAGTGTGACGATCTGGTTTGATTCTTCCGACAACCAATTTGTGGAATCCGATATCAAATCGGAGTTGTCTGCTATAGCATTAGCAGAGATTGTTTGTGACATTCTACAGGTATATGTAGATATTCACAGTAGGCATGAATCAAAATAGTATTTGTCATACCAGATGCTATTTTTATGATTCATCCTTTTTATAATTTGAGGTGAATCAATGAGAAAGATATTAACTCTTTCTGGTTTGAAGCAATCAGGGAAGAGGAAAATTGCGGAACAATTAGAACGAAATGAAAATTGTTCTTATATTCGTCCATTTACATCTGCAAAAGATTGTCCAGAGGATTTTATCAAAGTGGATGAGGATTATCTCTATCAATTAGCAGGAGAAAATCCTCCTCTTTCATTTGTCCGTATAGGTGATTATAATTATGTATATTTTGAAATGCAACTTGATAATGACTTCAATATTATAATTGCGGATGATGATGAAGTTGTCAACATCCAGAGACATTATGATGGTGAAGTATATACGATTTGGGTTGAAAACAAAAATGCCGAACCTTCTGAAAGATCAGGGAAACATGGAACATCATATTATGATTATGTTTTTAATGTAGATACGGATTCTCTTGACGAATTCATTGAAGAGGTTGCTTTTGATGTAGAATTTGTGCAAGGTGGCACATGAATATCGGTTTGTACAATCTTGAACCGAAATCAACAATCCTGCAATGATGCAAGTATCACAGTATTATAAAGACAGAGGAGATAAAGTGTGGGAATATCATCCATTATTTAACTATGACAAAATCTATGCTTTTTCATTATTTGATTTTACGGACAAACAGTTCGTAACCGATGAAATGATTATTGGCGGTACGGGTTTTGATATCTCATCAAGACTTCCGCCAGAAATTGAGGCATCAGATTTGGATTATTCTCTGTTCCCAAAATGTGATTATAGCATCATATGGTTCAGTAGAGGATGTTTCAGGAAATGTCCATTCTGTGTTGTTCATGACAAAGAAGGAGACATACATCCTGTAAAGCCAAAAAACCTGAATCCGAATGGAAAATTTATCAAAGTAATGGATAATAATTTCTTCGCAAATCCTGAATGGAGAAGTGCGATTTCTCAATTGCAGGAATGGAATCAACCAGTGGATTTTCAGGGATTCGACATAAGGATTTTTGATGAGGAGCAAGGTGAAGCAATCAATTCATTGAAACATCATCATCAATTCAAATTTGCTTGGGATAATCCGAAACAGAACTTGGATGATAAAATCGAGTTGTTGTTAGATTATGTAAAGCCATCTAAATTGATGTGTTATGTTTTGATTGGATTCTGGAGTACAGAGGAAGAGGATTTGCATCGTGTGATGCATCTCTGGGACGAATACAAAATAGATGCTTTTGCAATGCCATTTGATAAGCATGAGAGGTATCAAAAAGACTTTGCACGATGGTGCAACAATAAATTAATATTTAAAACGAGGTCATGGGAGGAATACAAAAATGGAAACAGGTGAAGTGAATTTTACTGTTGTAGAAAGATCTTCTACTGAAATTTTTGAATTGTATGATAAAATCAAACAAGATGTTATTGATGGTTTGAAAATCAAAGATATCTGCGAGAAATACAAAATCACAGATTCACGATGGCTTAAATTTAGAAAGCAATTGATAGAGGATGGATTAATCCAATCATCTTCAACATCAAGAAAAAATGGAAAATTTTATTATTACCACAAACAGGCCAAAAAATATTTTGTGGTGAAAACCATTAATAAAAAAAAGATTTGGTTTGGTGCATATAAAAGAGAAGAAGATGCTAAAAGTGTTGTTGAAAAATTAAAGGAATGTAATTGGGATAAATCCCAAATGCCAAGAATTCTTGAGGAGTTAGGAATATGATGGAGATAAATGAAACAGAAAATTTTATTCATGTCTATGAGTCCTGTGTTTCTGTTAAAAAAGTCAAGGATGTTATTCTCCCATTGTTTGAAGAATTAGACTGCGAATTGATTGATACCGATTGGGGAAGGCCGAAAGAATTCTTCAGATGTTTAAGTGAATGCGAGGATGATAGCAGAGTAGGAATCGATTTATTGTACAAAAAAAGAGGCAAATCATGGCAATCAACTTTGTAATAAAAGAAAGAAATACGGAAGATGTAGATAATGAGACAAAGGAAAACTTTGAACTCTGCAAACCATATTTGGAAAAAGGATATGGTTTATGTTATGCAGTTAGGCAAGTGTTTCAAATAAATCCTTCACCAAATGCTTCATGGTTCAAAAACCTAAAAAAACATTGTTGGGAGCAAGGTTATTCTACTGACAAAACATCTCCATTCCCGATTCATCGAAATGGGAAATATTACTACCGCCAATATGGTAGTAAAAACAGATTCATAATAACGAGAACAATAAACTATGAAAGAATATATTTTGGCACTGTTAAAGGTATAGCAAAAGCAAAATTGATTGTAGAGGAATTAAACAAATGCGATTGGGATAAATCTCAATTTGATAGAATCAAAGAAAAATTTGGAGTCAAAAAATGATATTGAGTGATAATGATATAGCAAAACATCTATCGGTAAGCAGTTTGGTGATTTCTCCGATTCAGGAGAATCAAATACAACCTGCAAGTGTTGATTTGCGATTAGACAGGTATCTTTTAGATGAAGATGGTGAAAAGATTGACATTTTTGATGAATCCTATATGCTTCAACCGGGCGAATTCTTGCTCGGCAGTACGATAGAATATGTCGAAATTCCTGATTTTCTTGTTGGGAGAGTCGATGGAAGGTCATCTATTGGTAGATTGGGAGTTATGGTGCATATCACTGCCGGATACATAGATCCGGGCTTTTGCGGTAATATAACTCTTGAGATATGCAACATCTCAAAAAAACCATTTGAGTTGAAATATGATTCGAGAATCTGCCAATTAGTATTAAATTTATTAACTGAACCTTGCCATAGGCCATACGGTACAGATGGCCTTGGTTCAAAATATCACTGTTCGGATGGAGTTGTAGCATCAAAATGGGAAGATTTGTAGTTTATTGGAATCATCGTGAATCGGTGATTTATGATGAAGTTTTAGATAAAAAGATATATTCTATCTGTGATTTCTCATTTAAGGTGTTGGTGTCTTTGTATGATATAGTGGATAAATTAAATGAACTGGAGGAAATGAAATGAGCAGTTATGTGGATTTGACACTGTCAGAATATCAATTTACGAGAGTTATTGATTCACTTGAAATGGCAACGGAAAGATCGCATGATTATTGTGAAATTGAAAACAATGTGTGTTTGATTCAATTTTTGCAAGAAGAATATGACAGAGATAAGTCAAAACAGAATGAAGAATTCGAGAGATGGAGAAAACAACAATCATTAAAAGTTAAAGGCGAAAAACCGAATCCATTCTTGTTTCATAAGATTCAGGATGTGTTAAAGAAAAATGGTGTTGAATTCGAATACGATGATGAGTTTTATTGTATTTGTGATTTAATCGATTTGTTCTCCAGTGAAACCGAAAGGTAGAGGAGAATCACCTCGATTGTATGAATGTGGTGCGGATATTTGTGGGTATGAAGCACCACATCAAATAAAATTGGTGGTAACAATGTTAACTAAAGAAGAAATAATTTGTAAAGCAACAAAAGAATTTGGAGAACAGATTGGAGAAATAAAAATAGAAGAAAACAAGATATTATTCACAGAAAACGAAGATGAAGAATTATATTCTTCGGAGTTTGAAGATTTGTTTGATGAAAGTTTGACTATTTCATATGGTGATACACTTGATACAATTATTGTGGATTTAACACCAAAAAAATTGGAGATTGATGATATTTTTGAGAAAATAAAGACAAAATATGCGGAATGTAAATCTCTAATTTCATTGACAAAAGAAAAAGAAAAAATTGTCATTATTGTTGAGAGGTATATGGGTTGGGGCAAATCAACAGTTATTGATGCGATCGGGAATGAATATCATATTATTGAAGGAGAAAATCCGGATGGTGATTGGGAAATTACAATTTCTTTGGAAGATGAATTTGATGTTTGCAATGCAACTCCATCTGAAATCATGGAAAGACTTCGAGGACATTTTGATGTTATTTCGGTCAATAATCAGGTCAATGATACAATTATAATTATTTTGAAACATCATTATGATAGACTTCATCTTCGTGAAAGATTGGATTTACCATCAGGTGTTAGGGAGTGTTGCTATGATTTAAACGGTGGCAAACAACTGTTTGTTTTGAATAAGGCACAGATTCGTGATATGAGGGATTCAAAATAGAATCCCTCACTAAAGAGTTGATTTAAAATGGCAGATATGATTATTTGTGGTTTAAGTATGGAAATGCGAATCGCAGAAGAAATGGGAACTGTTGGTAAATGTATTAGTTGCTATTATTTAGAAAGCGATGGAGAAAATGAATATTGCAAAGGAAAATCTTTGAAAAAAAGAAAAGAGAACTGTAAAGATTGGTTGGTAGATATGAGGTGATTCTAAATGAGTGAAAAAACATTTTACATTGTTAAGGATGATGAAAACAAGTTATTAGCAATTTTTACGGATTATAATGATATGATTGAGTTTGTTGAGCCATATATGGTCTGGTCGGAACTGATAATTTAATTAGAAGATGATTCTGAATGAATGTAAAGCATTTTTACACTGATTGGAGATATAATATAAAGCGAAATGAAAGGGCAACTCCTTTTATGGGTAAACATATGAATTTAGAAAATTCAGTTGGGAAATATCTTCGGAAGAGAGGTTTTGGAACTTTAATTAAAATTAGAATGACAAAGATGTACAAGTTAAGACGGAAATTTAAGAGTAAAAAAAGTGTTCGGTGGTGAAGTAGAATGAGTTATAGTGAAGAGCGATTGTATTATGCTTGTACAAATTTTTGTGAAGCATTTTTCAAATTATTATGCGAAAAAGATAAAGTGAGAAGTGAATGGTGTCCTGATGATGAAAAAGATGTAAGATTGCGATTTGCGAATGAACAGTTAAATTCTGCTTATGAGAGATTATTTAAAGCAATTGAAGATTGGGAAAATGAATGTAAAGGAGTTATGGGGCAAAATAAATACAAATTGAAATTAGAAAAAATTGGTGATGTTGAATGATTACGATAGAGGGCAGTTCTGTTAGGATAATTGATATGAATCCTGAAAAAGGATGTATTGAAGTTGTTGAGAATGGAGCATTATTTAAAGGGAAGGTATTTGAAGTTACTTGTGAAAATCGACATGGATATATACATGGAAAAACTACAAAAGTGGTGTTGTATGATTATAGTGTTGAAAAATTAGAAAAAGGATATATTGAAAAGAAAACCATTAAAAAAGCATTGGACAAAATTTATGAAGATAATGATGGATTGTATATGGATATGGATGAGAATGTGGATGTAATATATTCTGAATTGGAAAATAAAGGATTATTCGGTGATGTGGAATGACTGAAAAGAAATTATACAAGTTGGTTAGTAAAGAAAATGGTTGTGTGATTGGATGGTTTACGGATTCGGAGGATATGTGGTATTTAGATGATTGGTTAGATGTTGAAACTTATTGTGAAGTTTATACATTAGAAAAAGTGATAGAATGACTGAAAAACCATTGTTCATTGATTGGAGTGCAATTTATCAAGTTATGATAGATTGTGGTTGGATAAAAGAATTAGATGATGAATTAATGGAGGATTCAGATGACTGAAAAAGACAAGGAACTTATTGAGTTGCGAAAAGAAATTCGTATGCTCAAAATCTTATACTGTAAATGTCAAGACTGTGCAAATGCAGATTTATATGTGCCACATTATACAATTTATGGTGGTGTATACACTTCCCCAAGATGTAAAATAACTGGAAATACAATAACACCATTACAGAATGCTTGTGAGGACTTCACGAGGATCGGGAGGAATAGTCGATGAAAGAAATAGAAGATAATTACGAAAATTGGAATAGAATATATGATAATATGGGATATTTGGTAAAAAAAGCCATAAACAACATCAAAGATAACCCTACTGGCGAAACAATGTTTGGTTGGGAAATAGAATTAAAAAACACAAAGATATGTGTAATTGTAAGCGAAGATGAAAGTTTAAACTCAATTATACCATACAGACACGATGAAAAAATCCGAGAAAGGGTAAAAGAATTAGAAAAAGAAGGGGATATGAATGACTGAAAGATATATTAGTGTAACTGATGATGAGTATGTTTATTTTTTAGACACAAAAAGTGAAGACTATAAAACATTAGAAGATTTTGAAAAAAAAGAATTTGAAAATGCAAAAAAAGATAATATTGATGTTGAAGAGTATGAAGATGCTATTTTGCAATCTGCAAGTGATAAATACTGGGATTATGTGTATAATTATTATATAGAAGCGGATACTGTTTGTGATTTATTAAATGAGCAAGATAAAACAATTAAAGAATTAAAACAAGATTAAAGAAAAAAATAAAAGATTATTTGGTGATTCAGATGACTGATAGACATTTACATTGTGTTTATTTCAAATATGATGATGTAAACAGTATAAAGGGTTATTGTTTGCTACATCAAAAAGAAATCGAACATGGTTTTAGACCACATTGTCTTAATATGGTTTTAAGACCACATTTATTGTTGTCTTACTATTTAGTCCATGAAGGACTGTGCGATAACTGGGAATGTGGAGATAAAAAAGCATTAGAATATTTGAAGAGAGTAAAGTTTAACGATTATCCAAAAGGTGATTAATAATGAGTGATGAAATAACATACTGTGTTTTGCAATCAGGACATTGTTGTACTTTATGTCTTGAATGTGGGTATCAAGCATTAGAAATTGAAGATGAAGAAAAAAGATATGGTGATGATGTGGAATGACTTGGAAATATCAAGCAGAATTAAAGAAAGAGAAATATTATCGAGAAAAATGTTCTGTTAGGATTTATTCAGATGACTGGGAGTTATATAATCAATTAGTTAAAGCAGTAGAAGCAGTAATAAATGGTGATGTGGAATGATTGAAAAATATTGTGATAATTGTAAATATTATATTATTTTGACTTGTTATTGTCAATTAAAAAAAGAAATAAAAAATGGTGCAAATTGTTGTGAATACTGGGAATTTGATGGGTGTGATTGAATGACTGAAAAACGGTATAAACGATTGGTATCAAGTATTGATTACTATTATTGCATTGATACAACAAATGATGATAAAGGATTAACCGAAGATGATATGTTAAATCGGTTAAATGAGCAAGATAAAGAAATATCAGAACTAAAACAAACAATTAAAGAAGTATATGGAATATTGTGTGTAGATGTAGATGTATTCTCTGATAAAGCAACAGAACATGATATTAATGCTTATGTCGAATTAATAGAATTGGATAATAAAGATGCTTATTATATCGCAAAAGGCACGAAGAAAGCAATTGAATTATTAAAAAAGGTGATATGAATGAGTAAAAACCAAATTCATGTTTTTAAACAAGATGACAAATGGATTTTAAAAAAACTTCATTCATCAAGAACATTAGCAAAGTGCAGAACAAAGTATGAAGCGATAGGGATGGCAGTATTTCATGCTAAAAGAGACGGAAATACGGAAGTTGTTGTTATGGGTGATGTGGAATGAGTGATAAGTACGAAGAGTTCAAAGAATTTGTTAGAGAAAAGTATTTTCCAAACCCATCAAGATGGGGTGGAATATTTAACGATTTTGAAGAACAATGTGCCAAAAAAGAAAAAGAAAACGAAATCAAAAAAATAATAACTGAAATAATTGTAAGAACTCCATTAAAAAAAGTTCCAAAATACAAAACAAGTGCAGATATAGATATATATTGTTCTGATGAAGTAACAGACAAAATCTACAATGCTTTAAAAGAAAAGGATTTGATAAAATGACCGACAAATATGAAGAGTTCAAAGAATGGTTTAAGAAAAAGAGTCATCGTTATGGTGTTTGGAAAATAGATGATAATGACAATCAAGAAATTTGTCATTATTCACGAGCATTTATAGATTTTGAAGAAGAACAATCCGAAAAAGAAAAAGAAAAAGAAATTAAAGACACAATCGAACAAGCATTACACGAAGAACATTGTTGTTTTGATGGTACAAGACTTTATACAAATGCGATTTACAATAAATTAAAAGAAAAGGATTTGATAAAATGACAAGAACAGAAGAAATAAAAGATGGAATGTTGATGTTGATGTTAAGTGTAATTATTTTTGCATTTTATTTGATTCAAAGACTATTTAAAACAATTGGAGATGTTATCTATGGATAATATACATTCTAAATGCGAAAACTACAATGGAAAAAAAGACTACTGCTTGAAATTCTTTGAAGATGATGTGTCCGAGAAATATCAGACTTGCAAAGAATATTCCGAGTTCAATGATAAAGAACTGGCGAGGAAGTGGAGTAATTGAATCAGAGAACTTGTAGTAACTGCAAACATATGTACCCATACGATGATGGAGAAGTCGATGGAGTCCAATATTGGGATTTATACTGTGAAAAACATGAGAAATGGGTTTATGAAGATGAAACCTGTGATGACTGGGTGGAAGAACAATGATAGAATTTTATGAAATTGTTTGTGCAATGGTATGTTTTATTGTGGGATGTTTGATTGGGGATTATTACACTACTGAAAAAAGAAAAGAAGAATTATTTGAAGCCAAGTGGGATAGAATACAACAGAAAAGAAAGGAAGAGGAATATAAATCAGAATGCGAATCTTATAAAACTTCACTAAAAAATTTACAAGATGAGCATAACTCTCTGAAAAATCAGTTAAAAGAAGTATTTGAAGTATTAGAAGAAGAGGGATACGAAACATACCTTGAATACTCACCATTGGTCGGTTGGAATGGTTTTGTTCATAAAAAGAGGGATAAGAAGTGAAAATATCATATAAAATAAGAACTGGTATCTACAAACAGAGATTGTTTCATCTGTTGCTCATTCCGAACGATCATATGAGCAGAAAAGATAGTCTTCGGTGGGTACATATGAATAGCAAGTGCAGAATAGACAGAGTCTGTCCGATAAGCAAGGTGTGGATTTTTAAAAATACAAGGAGAAATTTACATGAGTCAATATAAAAAATTAAAAAGATGTTTGATTGATATCAATAACCAGTTGTGCGAAAAGAGAATGCCTTATGAGACTTATAAGTCTTTAATCATCAAGAGAGATGCAATCAAGGAAGAATTGAAGAAGATTCCAGTTGATGGGCAAATCGTGTTTATTGGAGAAATAGAAGACACATTTGCTTTTTTAACTCCTTTACAAGCATTTAATCTTGCATTTAATATTGCACAGGAAAATACATTCAGTATTAGTACAAACAATGCACAAGTGCTTGAATTATTGTCTTATCTCTGCGATGACTTGGAAATTTATCTCTGCATCGACAATATGTGTGAAGAGATTGATATTTATAGTGCATATGGATATTTAGGAGATTTATATGATGTTATAAGTTACATACAATCTAAAAGATTTTTTTCAGATAAAAAAATAGAATATCAGGACATTTCTGATGAATTGGAAGAGTATGAGAAAAAATATAGGGATATGGTGTTATGATATGAGCGGAGAATTAGCATTAACAGTAATTGTGGGAATTGGAATACTATTACTCATAGTATTATTCTTGGTCTGGGTTGTAGCGACTTATATCGCTACTGCTCTTGGATTAACTGGTTTAACTTGGTGGGCAGTAAGTATAATACTATTTTTAGTGATTAATTCTATCATTGGTGGAATTGGAGCAAACAGTAGGTGAAATCATGGTTAATAATTGTGGAAAATGTGATTATCTTAATAATGAAATGTATTGTGAAAGATTAAAAGGTGAAATGAGACGAAATAGTCCAATTTGTGAGTATTTCATTAAAAGGAGGAAGAATGGTTCAAATAGAGATTGATGAATCAACATTTGCTACACTGATTGCAGGATTGTATGTATCATTTACTGGTGCAGAGATCTCTGCAATTCCACCACATTTCTGGCTTGGAATAGCAAATGAATTATCAAAATACATGAGTTATTGGAAATATGATGTTATGTCTCTTGAAGAATGGATTGGTAATCATTTGATTGTTACTGTTGAAGAAATCCTGTCTCCTGAAGAGATACAACAATTTGAGAATTTTCCAATTTTTATTAGAATAGGAAATGGAAATGCAACTTTGATTGGAGCAGGAGAATTCATATGGGATTGTTCAAACACATCTACAAAAGAGGAGACAAATATGTCATAAGGAATAAGAATATCTGGGGAACTTACGATAAAATTGAGGATGCTCTTCATGATCGGGATTTGCTTGTTGAAGCAAATTGGGATATAGGAGAAATGCTCTCTCGTGATGAAAAACCGAACAAATATTATGATATGAACATCCCCAATTATGAGTTATACAAAATCAAAAAGAAGAATAACCTCAAATACATCACAAAACAATGGAGAGGTGATGTTTTATATTACACTGTACAAAGAACAGTGAATAAATCAATTCAACGGTACGGTTATTTTGATACACTTGAAGATGCAATTAGAAGAAGAGACGAATTAGTCGAAAATGATTGGAAGGATATGTATGAATGAAGCAAATCAAATACTTGGTGCGATTCAGAGAAAAAAAGCAATTTATAGGCAAGTGATGGCTACCTGCAAGAGCGAAAGAGATAAGCATAAATTAAAAAGAGATATTGGAGAATTATCAAAAGAAGAAGAATATTGGTTGAGGCAATTAGATGAAGAATTCAAAGTTGATTGAAATATTACAAGGATATAATCCGGATGCAGATGTTTCACTGACAACCAGTGAAGACATTTGCATTTCATACATTTGTGAAAATGGAGACACTGAAAAAACAACAAAACAAATATTTATTGAAGGATGTGATTATGATGAATGAGGTCAGAGAAAAAATTGAAGATTGTATTGACTGTAACTTTAGTAAGAAGGATTTCTTGATTCAAGAAGGTAATGATTATATTTTCATTAGAAAAGTAATCAAAAAAGATTTCAATGTTTTGGAAGCATCATATGATGAAATTGAAGAAAAACTTCGTGAGATAGGTGAAATTGAGTATCTTGAGGTGAACAATAAAAACGAAACAATTTTTGTTCGATTCGAAGATAAAGAACATCATTTGGCGAAAAAAGTAAGTGATGCTTTAAATGTCCCTATCGGATATATTTGTGTCTATCAGACAACACGAGATATGATGGGAGATAATATTGCAATCATCAACAAAAGACAATTGAGAGACAAGTTATGAATGAGCATTACAACACTACAGAATTTGATCCCTTGACCGCTTATCGCCAAGGTCTTTTGAGCGATGATGAGTTCAAAGGTTTTTGTAAAGGCAACATCATCAAATATGTCTATCGTTATGAGCAAAAAGGTGGTGTCGAGGATTTGAAAAAGGCTCGGGATTACATAAATGAATTAATTTCTCAATTTGAGCGAAAAAAAGATTGAAGAAAATGCCCTATATTAACAGTTACATATAGGGTAAACCATACAAAAAAAGCAAAGTTGAAAGGGTATTTAATTTACTTAAAGAACCCTTTCATTATTCTTATTTTAACCTACAAACCATCCATTATATTAGATAGTTGCTCGATAAATCTGTCTTTTCCCATGTCTTTTATCAAATTTGACAATTCTGGAGAAACATCATTGCTATATTTCACACTTCTTTTTAATTTTTCATTTTCATCCTGAAGATGTTTCATCTTTTTCTTTGTATCAACTCTATGTACAACAACATCATCATCAATAATTTCATACTCGTACTGATTGAAGAGACTGACATTGTTCATAGCCTTCGCATAGATTAATTTTTGATGAAGCCTATTTGTTTTCATATAGGCTTCCTGTGTCCTTGTCTTTCCCCTTCCCTGAAGTTCATCAACTTCAGAGACTTTTAACTGTTCCTCGTATGAAAGAGAAACACCTCTAATATGGGTTGCATGAAATCTCCTGAAACTATGAGTCGTGAGTCTGCCTCTCCCATCAATATAACCTAATCCAAGAATTTGATTGATGTCTCTGCATTTTTTAGAAAATGTTTTCATATGCACATCAAAAAGTTTTCCTGTAGGTTCTTCATCGTTTCTCCTTACTTGGGCGATCGCTTGCACCGTCTCTGGGTTGACAAGCCCGTAATATGGTTTACCTGTTTTCTGACGATACAATCTGGTTATCCAAATTATATCATCTCTTTTAGACAAGATGTCCATTGCTTCGTTGTAATCGTTTGATTGATGATATGGATACAAATCAAGATAGAATTGTTCTCTCGTGAGGTTGTCGGCCTCTTGTGTAGCAAAACCGCCAGTGGTCATGCACATTGCACGAATCCGTTCTTCTGGATTCATATAATCCAGAATCATACGGATTTCTTGTTTGGTTAAAATATCCTCATATTCAATCGGTGTTGAGGATTTGACCCTCTTTTTGTTGACAGGTGGTAAAATAGGGATTCTAACCCTATTCATCCTGTAGATTTTACAGATTCTACTGAAATTACTCATTACTGAATTGTATTTCATAGTTCTGCAGAGTTCATCTCTGAACTCAATCAACCTATCATATATTTTGAGCATATCCTCTGGAACTCTTTCTCTTTGTTCCTGAATTGCCTCGGTGATCAATTCGTCCATCGTCATCCCATGAAATTTTTCATACTTTTTTACAGTACCATTGTAGCATTTTTGAGTTTGGTCACTGTAATACTCCTCCATATATGTAAGACTTTTTTTTGACATAGTATATCCTCTGTAATCTTTTCTATATAAATAATTTCGGAGAGCATTTGGTAACTAATATATTACCAATTCTCTCAAAAGTATTACGAAAACACAATATATATCTACCTTTCCGTTCAAATACAATATCTGTATTCGGCAAAAAAAGCAGTTATATGAGTTTGTTGAATATATATCTATGAATTAGAGTATATAAACATTATGTCAAAAATATATTACATAAGAAAATAAAAAAAATAATGTTAGGTATGCATTAATCCCTGTACGAGTTCATATGCATCATAACCTAACATTTTCCAATCTCTACGGACTTGAGAACCTGCCCAGACATATACTTCTGCAAAATTCCTAAATATCGCAGAATCCATTGCCTTTTTAATCAAAATCCAATATTCAATTTTGTCTTCAGGATATTGTACAAATCCACCATAATAGTGTAATCTGTCTACAGTGAATCCTAATTCCTGACCAAGACTATATGCCTCTTCATGATGTTTGCTATCTTCAATGACCCAATCATAATCTTCTATTTGCAAAATATCCAATTGTGTTGGTGAATATGCATCTTTGATATAATTGGCTTCCCTCATCATTGGTGGGACTCTATCCGTATCAGTAACAGACGGTGGGAAAAACAAAGCCATATAAATACCATCTGTGTATTTTGAACCCTTTACAACACTTCTTAATTGTTTTGAGTAATCAACGAGTTGTTTATTTAACCAACGAATTACTGGCTTACTATATTCTTGTTTTGATGAATTGTATTGTGGAAGATGTTCACTGAATTCAGATAAATATTTTGCCTTTGTAGCATCATCATAAAAACATGGTGGACGATTTGGTTTATCTGATTCCTGCCACCACCACCAAGCCTCTCCTAATTGTAATATTGGTGGTAATCCATTGGCTACTATAATATCCAAACAGGCTTCACTAACTTTTTTCATATATGCGATCGGTTCGGAATGGCATGGACTATAAAAGAATGTGGATGGAACCCATCCGGTCATTGCATATCTTCCGTCTGCGGTTTTCTGTCTCCATGGAGCAGGACATTGTAAATTCTCCATAGACACACTAATGATTAGATTGTTAGTTCCATTAGCCTTTAATTCCCTTGAATAACAATCCAACCATGCAATGAAAGCATTGTTCAATAT
>Ga0247611_10000763_pt1 | contig 62791 bp, 50 predicted proteins | sample 177DNAGHGhighgp2_FD_192422 | JGI IMG/M metagenome (GOLD analysis project Ga0247611, IMG submission 192422) | Sheep rumen microbial communities from Palmerston North, Manawatu-Wanganui, New Zealand - 1770 DNA GHGhigh gp2 | ecosystem: Host-associated > Mammals > Digestive system > Stomach > Rumen... | reverse complement strand
CTGCTGTCCATCGGAGGACTGATCCTTCTCTACGTCGGAGCGCTTATCGCCCCGCAAGGAGAGATACACGAGTCCGTGCTCGTCGGATTTGGTGAGGTGGCTACGTTCGCAGGGGCAATCTTTGGTATCGATTATACGTATCGTTGGAGGAATCGTCATGGAAATCACACTGAAAAGACAGAGTAAGAAAGGCAAAGCTGTTAACGGAAGCATCACTTTCCCTATCGGCGAACGCTCTTTCACGTTTCCGACCCTCGAAAACGCCGACTTCATCATCCCTGCCGGAACATATCCGCTCCGCAAGACCTGGTCGCCGCGCTTTAACAAGGAGATGCCCGAGATCTGCGATGTCCCCGACCGCGAAGGCATCCGCATCCATATGGGCACCAAACCCGAGCACTCCACCGGTTGTGTACTCGTCAACGCGAAGACGCAAAGCAACCTCAACATCATGTTTAACTATATAGAAAAGTATTACGACAATGAAGAAATTTCTATTCGCATTATTGATCCTGTGTAGTGTCGCCGTCGGCGTCTGTAGTTGCAAGGCTTGGCGAACCGTCTCCACTACCGCAACTTACGTTCAGCAGAACGACTCGGCGCAGAGTAAGACGACCACGACCATCTCCACTAAGACCGTGGAGGAATACCAAGGCGTGAAGAAATAGTCGTGCCCTCGCGGCTAAGAAGTAAATAGGTAAAGGACGCGCCTATTAAAAGAATAGCGTCTATGCGCGGCGCATCAATGCGCCGCAAGTACTAACACAAAAACATCTACTTACTATGGCACAAGTAACTTATGCTACCGGTATCGACACCGTAAGCGGTGCGCTGGCGAAACCGAGCCAGAAAGATGGCCACAAGTGCGGCACGTACCTCATCGGTACTCACCGCGAGGCAGAGTCCACCGTACCGGGTTGCTCGCGTCTGTACATCCGCAACGCGAATGCTTACAACCGCAGCACCCCTGTATCCGATCACGAGATCGAGATCCGTACGCTCTTTACGGAGCGTCTGGAGTGGGTCAATGCCCGCGCGAAGAACCTCGCTACGCTGAGTCAGGACCAAGTGGCCTACCTCGCGCAGAAGGATGAGCCGAAAGGCGCAAAGACCTGGAAAAAGTACCTCTGGAAGCTCGCGAAAGCAGCCGTCACCGGCGAGTAATGGCTATCGCCTCGACAGGGCACCTCACAAAGAGGTGCTCTTTTTTTTGCCCTTTTCCTTGCATATATCAGAAAAAAGCAGTACTTTTGCAGTCGCAAAAGTTAGAGACATGGAGAAGAAAGTTGTTATATTGGCGATAGAGAGCAGTTGCGATGACACGTCGGCGGCGGTGATCGTGGACGGAGTGCTGAAGAGCAACGTGATCGCGAGTCAGAAAGTGCATGAGGAGTTCGGCGGTGTGGTGCCGGAGTTGGCGAGCCGTGCGCATCAGCAGAACATATTACCTGTGGTAGACACCGCGCTGGCCCGTGCCGGGGTGCGCAAGGAGGATCTGTCCGCCATCGCTTTTACCCGCGGTCCGGGACTGTTGGGTTCGCTGTTGGTTGGCACATCCTTTGCGAAGGGCCTGGCGCTGGCGTTAGGGATTCCCTTGATTGATGTGAATCATTTGCAGGGACATGTAATGGCGCACTTTGTGGAGACGGGTGACGGGTTACGGCATCCGGAGTTTCCGTTCCTGTGCTTGTTAGTGAGCGGAGGAAACAGTCAGATAATAAAGGTTACGGGTGAGGGGTTACCGGTTACGGGAAAGCATATGCCGGAGTTTGAGATCATCGGGCAGACGATAGACGATGCGGCGGGAGAGGCGTTTGATAAGTGCGCGAAGGTGCTTGGTCTGCCGTATCCGGGCGGTCCGTGGATAGACAAGTTGGCTAAGCTTGGTGATGCGACGAAGTATCCGCTGGCCAAGCCGAATATCGCAGGCTACGACTATTCGTTCTCCGGCCTGAAGACGTCGTTCCTCTATACCTTGAGGGATATGCTAAAGGCTGAGGGTGTAGAGACGATAGATGCGCTGGCGGAACGGGTGCCGAACCTTAGGGAGGACCTGTGCGCAAGTCTGCAGGCGACGGTGGTAGATATCCTGATGCGGAAGTTACGGAAAGCAGCAAAGGACCTCGGGATAAACCAGGTGGCTGTTGCAGGCGGTGTGAGCGCGAACAGCGCGCTGAGACAGGCGTTTATCGACTACGGCAAGAAGTACGGCTGGGAAGTGTTTATTCCGCCGTTCTCGTTCACGACCGACAATGCAGCGATGATCTGTCAAGCCGGCTATTTCAAATACCTTGATGGGGACTTCTGCGCTATAGACGAAGTGCCCTTCGCGAAGACGCAGATTTAAAGAGTGAAAGATTTAAAGAGTGAAAGATTTAAAGAGTGAAAGAGTTAAAGGCATATAGGGATGTGACGATCTTCATGGTGACGCTGGTGGTGGTGCATTTCCTATGGAAATGGACGTTTACTGGCGATGAAGAGGGCGGACCGGTGACATGGCTCGGGCTGGATGTGACGGCGCCGTTTGCGATGGTGTCGCATCATATCGCGAGTGTGGTGTATTGGTTGGTGAGTATGTGCCGAGATACGGCGCATATGGTGGGGGACTATACGATCCGGTTTGATAGCGGGTACGGCACCTCGATCGTCTGGGGCTGCTCGGGACTGAAGCAGGCGTTTATCTGGCTGTGCCTGATGCTGACGGTGATGCCGGAAGCCGGCAGTCAGCCATCCGCAGTCAGACGGATGTGGCTGCACAAACTATGGTATATCCCGGTAGGATGGGTGTGCTGCTATGCGTTCAATATATTCCGCATATTCCTCATTGCATTAGCGATGGAGAACCACCATGAGTGGTTCTACCTGATGCACGATGTGATTCTAAAGGGAGCTTTCTACGCTATGCTTTTTGGTCTTTGGGCTCTCTTTGTTGGAAAGATAAGACCGCGCGCTTGATAGCGCTGACGATTTTCCATGTACGCGAAGCTTGTGTGGTGTCCCCTGTGAGCAGGTCGGGCACCGCATTACCCGTCTCCTGTTCGGGGTAGACGAGGAGGTAGTTATGGGTATAGAAGAAGCGGTCGAGCATGGCGGGCACCTGGTCAAAGAGGGGGTTATAAGACGGAGTGGACGGTCTTGCGTTGATGAGGACAATCATGTCGTCGGGTCGCATCTGTTTGGCGAGCATGAGTGCGTCTTCCCAGTTCTCCATCTCACGATAAGACGGGCGAAGGTATTTGCCTTTGCGACGACAGAAAGCTTGGAGGGCTTTCTGGGTATCCTCGTTGGTAAAGAAGACAACCTTGGCGCCGAGTTGGCTGCTCAAACGACGTACGAGTCCGAAGCAGGAGATGAAGTCGTGCTCTTTCTCGGCATAGCGGGGCACCGCGACGAGGAGCCGGGAGACGGTGTTGAGCGGCTGTACGGCGTGATAGACGATAGAGGCTTTGTGCTGGGACTGCAGCAGGCTGATCGCCTCGGACCACTCGCTCTCGTTGGCAAACTCAGGGTTGTGCAGTTCGCTCAGTTCGGCTAACTCCTGGAGGTCCTTGAGCCCGTTCTCGGCTACCGACAGGACGAGCCAGCTGTCGTCGCGTTTGTCGGCCTCGAGGCGTGCCTCTTCCTGGAGTGCGAGTTGCTTGGCGGCATACTCGGTGACGAAAGAAGCGGAGGTGCAGAGGACGAGGATCATGAGCACGGCGGCGTTGAGGATGACGTTATCGAAGATACCTATCTCGTAACCGATGGTGACGATAGCGAGTGTGCCGGCAGCGGTGGCATGTGTGAGACCGAAGATGAGCTGTCGCTCGACGGGCTGCAAGCCGAAGTGCTTTTCCGCTACCCAGGCTGCAAGCCATTTGCCGACAAGCTTGGTAGCGATCATGACGATGGCGATGACGATGGTAGCCCATCCGCTCCAGAGCAGCGTCACGTCGATCATGAAACCGACACCGATGAGGAAGAGAGGCACGAAGAGGTTGTTGCCGACAAAGTTAATCCGCTGCATGACAGGGCTGAGGTTGGGCACGAGTTTGTTCATTGCCACACCGCACATGAAGGCTCCGAGGATGGCCTCGAGACCTGCCCATTCCGCCATAAGGGCGGAGACGACCATGAAGGTCATGATGATGAGGAAGCCGCTGGTAGCATCGTGCCAACGCTTAAAGAAACGCTGTGTGACCTTGGGGAAGATGATGAAGATATGCAGGAAGGTCAGGGCGATGCGGAAGAGTTGGCGCCAGAGGGTGATGTCTCCGTCCACGACCTGCCGGCTCTTGAGGATAGCGAGGACGAGGAGGGAGAGGGTAATGGTGAGCATCGTGCCGCCGACGGCGATGTTGGTCGCAGCGTTCTTCTGCACTCCGTAGCGGCTTACGATGGGATAGGTCATGAGGGTGTGACTACTGTACATCGCGCCAAGGAGGGCACTGGTGACCCAGTTGAAGCCCAGCAGGAGGCTGGTGGCGATGCCCAGCAGGAAGGGGAAGAGGAAAGAGTAGATACCAAAGACGATGGCGCGGGTTCGCTGCTGGCGGAAGTCATTGATATCGACCTCAATACCCGCCTGCAACATGATATAGAGGATGCCGATCTTACCGAGGGTCTGGATCGTCGTAGCGCTCTCGAGGATATGAAAGCCGTAGGGCCCGAAGAGGATCCCGACGATGATAAATCCCACGATGCTGGGGATACGTATCTTACGGCAGATCATCGGCACTAACAATATAGTTGCCAGAATGATAGCTATTATACTCAGCGGATTCGTTATCATGGTGTTTCAAATTTCAAATATAGCGACCGGTGAGGCTGTTGGGGTTGTTCTTGATATCTTCTACCGTACCTTCTGCGACGATCTGTCCGCCGTTTCGGCCTCCTTCGGGCCCGAGGTCGATGATATAATCGCAGGCACGGATGACGTCGGTGTTATGCTCGATGATGACGACGGTGTTGCCTTTGTCCACGAGCCTTCTGAGCACGCTGAGCAGGACTCGGATGTCTTCGAAATGCAAGCCGGTGGTGGGTTCGTCGAGGATATAAAGGGTCTTGCCGGTCGAGGGTCTAGAGAGCTCGGTAGCGAGTTTGATTCGTTGACTCTCTCCTCCGGAGAGACTGATGGACGACTGACCGAGTTTGATGTACCCGAGTCCGACATCCTGGATGGTCTTGATCTTACGCAGGATGGTGGGTTGTGGCTCGAAGAACTCGACGGCCTGGTTGACGGTCATGTCGAGCACGTCGGCAATGGTCTTGCCTTTCCATCTCACCTCAAGCGTCTCGCGGTTATAGCGCTGTCCGCCGCAGGCCTCACAAGGTACGAAGACGTCGGGCATGAAATGCATCTGGATGGTCTTGTAGCCGTTACCGGAACACTCCTCGCACCGCCCGCCTTTGGCGTTGAAGGAGAACCGACCGGCTTTCCAGCCGCGTATCTTGGACTCGGGCAGTTGGGCGAACAGTTCGCGGATGTCGTTGAAGACATTGGTGTAGGTCGCGGGGTTCGAACGCGGTGTGCGACCGATAGGCGACTGATCGACGTTGATCACTTTGTCGATAAACTGCACGCCGTCGATAGCCTCGTACGGCAGCGGTTCTTGTTTGCTGCGGTAGAAACGCTGGCTGAGGATGGGGTAGAGCGTCTGGTTGATGAGCGAGGACTTACCGGAGCCGCTCACGCCGGTGACGCACACCATCTGACCGAGCGGGATACGCACGGTGACATTCTTGAGGTTGTTGCCCGTGCAGCCGGAAAGGGTGAGAAGGTTAGGGGTTAGGGGTGAGAGGTTATGGGTTACGGGGATCGAGACCTCGCCTTTGAGATAGCGGGCGGTGAGGGTGTCGGTCTTTAATAACTCTTCGGGCGTGCCGCTAAACAGCACTTTGCCGCCTAATCGCCCGGCTTTGGGACCGATATCGACGATCCAGTCTGCCTCGCGCATGATCTGCTCGTCATGCTCGACGACGATGACGGAGTTGTTCATGTCTCTAAGCTCCTTGAGGCTGTTGATCAGACGCTGGTTGTCGCGCTGATGGAGGCCGATGGAGGGCTCGTCAAGGATATAAAGGACGTTGACGAGCCGGCTACCTATCTGGGTCGCCAGACGTATACGCTGACTCTCGCCGCCGGAGAGACTCTCACTGCTGCGGTTGAGACTGAGATAACCGAGTCCGACGGACTGCATGAACCGCAAGCGGCCTGTTATCTCTTTGAGGATCGGTTCGGCGATCGCGTTCTGTTTGGTGGAGAGCTGCGGACCGAGCGTCGAGAGAACGTGGATGAGTTCGTCGATGTCCATGTTCGCGAGGTCGGAGATGGAGTAGGGGCCGAGTTTGTAACTGAGTGCCTCTTTGCTCAGGCGCTTGCCCTCACACTCCGGGCAGGTGATATAGGTCTCTTTCTCGTCTTCCTCTTCGTCGGGCATAGAGAATGCCTGCAGCTGTTCCCACCAATTCTCCTGGCGTATCGCTTCGTCGATGTCTTCTGAATGCTGAAGGCTGACTTCTGAATTCTTTATTCGTCCAAGTCCCTTGCAGCACGGACACCAGCCCGAAGGGCTGTTGAACGAGAAAGTGTGCGGGGCGGGTTCCTGATAACTGAGTCCCGTCTCGGGGCACATGAGGTTTCTTGACAGAAATCTGATTGAAGATTGAAGATTGGAGATTTGAGATTTTTCTGTACTCTCCACGATCATCATGATGCCGTTTCCTTGGGTCATGGCGCGGTCGACGGACTGCCGTAAGCGCTTGAGGTCGTCTTCCTGTCCTTTGACTTTGAGCCGGTCCACGACGGCTTCGATGCTGTGCACTTTGTAGCGGTCGAGCTTCATCTGCGGTGTGATCTCCATCACCTCGCCATCGACGCGTACATGTACAAAACCTTTCTTGCGAATGGTCTCGAAAAGTTCCTTGTAATGTCCCTTTCGCCCGCTGACGAGCGGCGCTAAGAGCAGGATCTTCTTGCCGGCATACTCACGCACGATAAGGTCCATGATCTGCTCGTCGGTGAACTTGATCATAGGCTTGCCGGAGAGGTAGGAGTAGGCCTGTCCTGCGCGCGCATAGAGAAGACGCAGGAAGTCATACACTTCCGTCACCGTTCCTACGGTGGAGCGGGGGTTCTTGGAGGTCGTTTTCTGGTCGATGGAGATGACAGGACTCAGGCCGGTGATCTTGTCCACGTCGGGGCGTTGCATCTGACCGATGAAGCCGCGTGCGTAGGAGGAGAAAGTCTCCATGTAGCGCCGTTGTCCTTCTGCGAAGATGGTGTCGAAAGCAAGGGAAGACTTACCGGAGCCGCTCAGGCCGGTGATGACCGTGAGGCGTTTGCGAGGGATAGACACACTGATGTTCTTCAGGTTATGTACCCGCGCACCGATCACTTCTATCTTGCCTTCGTCTTTCATACAAAAAAACCTTTGCGCTTGCAAAGGTAATTCTTGGAGCCACTTCCCGGACTCGAACCGGGGACCTACGCATTACGAATGCGTTGCTCTACCAACTGAGCCAAAGTGGCGAGGAATGTGCAATAACTGCTTTTTTTTGCAAAAGCGAGTGCAAAAGTACTGCTTTTTTTTCAATTGTGCAAATTTTTTGACGTTTTTTTTGCAAGTATGGTATAATTTTTGTACTTTTGCAAGCGGAAATGCGAAGAATACGTCTCATATTGGTATTGTTGGGTGTTTGTGCAGGGCTTTTTGCGCAGACACACACGCGTATCTATAACGAACAAGTGCGTACGCTGCGCGTAGCGCGCGAGGTGCTGTCGTTGGAGGATATGAAACCGCTGCAGATCAGTTTTGACGAGATGAGTCATGATGTGCACATGTACAGTTTCACTGTACAGAGTTTAGAGTTTAGAGGTGAGAGGTTAGAGGTTAATCAATCTCTTTTAAGTTCTGAGTACTTGCACGGCTTCACGACGCAGGATATCGTCAATTATGAGCACTCGATGAACACCAGCCGCGAATATACACATTATTGGTTTGAGTTCCCCAACGAGGACATGCAGATCACCAAGAGCGGTCTGTACCGCCTGACGATCTACGAGGACGGGAACCCCGATAACAAGGTGGCGGAGGTGGATTTCTGTGTAGTAGAGCCGCTGGTGAAGATCGAAGGCAAAGTGCGGGCGAACACCGACATTGAACTCAACGGCCGCTACCAACAGGTGGATTTTGATGTCAACACCGCCGCACTGGATCTGCGTAACCCGCAGGACGTGAGGGTGGTAGTGACGCAGAATAACCGTCTCGATAACGCGGTCGAACTGACCCAACCGACGTATCTGGAGACCAGCCGCCTGCGCTACATCAACAACAAAGCCCTTATCTTCGAGGGCGGAAACGAATACCACCATTTCGATGCCTTCTCGTGTTTCTATGCCGGTACGGGCATCGACCGCGTCGTCTATGAGTTAGGTGACTACCATGCGCTGCTTTTTGCCAATGAACCGGCTCAAGGCGAGTATATCCATGAGTTCGACAGTGACGGCCGCTTTGTAGTCAATGCCGAGCGCACGAACGACGATGACACCGAGGCGGAGTATATGTGGGTACACTGGACGCTGGCGGTAGATAAGCCTTGGTTGGACGGCTCGGTCTATGTGGGCGGCGAACTGTTTGGCAACGAGCTCGGTCTCAAGAACCGCATGCAGTACGACGCCGAGCGGAAATGCTACTGGCTGACGGCGCTGGTGAAGCAGGGTGGATATGACTTCCAGTATTGGTTCTCCGGCAAGGGTACGCAAAACAAAACTACCACCCAGCGAACGGATGGTAGTTATTGGCAGACAGAGAACGAATATACGATCTATGTCTTCTGGCGACCTTTCGGCGCGCGGTACGACCGGTTAGTCGGCGTACAGACGTTCCATTAGTCGTCGATTCGTAAGAATTTTCCTTTGGAGTTAAAAATCACCGTCATCTTGTCGTTCAGACGAACCGTCTGGCGGAAAGTCTGGCGTGCATAGCGCGAGATAGTCGCGTTGGGGAAGTTCTTACGCACGTATTTCATGACCTCCTTGGGGATAAACACCTCATTGACACCGGTGTCGTTGGCTGCGCTGAGCAGTTCGGCCTTGTCGTTGTACTCAAAGGTGGTACCGTCCGCCATAAAGAGCTGGTAGTTGGCGTGCTTAGGCATCGTACGTACGGACGTGATGAGAAGGATATCCTTCTGATCGTAGTTGTTCTTGACGACCGTCTGCACTTTCTTCGGCAGCTCTTTGAAGGTAGCCGGTTGACGGCCTGCAGCGTACGTACCGATAGCGAACACGCTGACCATGATCAAAACAAGAATCTTTTTCATTTTGCCAGCCTTTCTTTGATAGCCTTACTCTCTGCCTCGTAACCGGGTTTGTCGAGCAGGGCGAACATGTTTTTCTTATACGCCTCTACGCCGGGTTGGTTGAACGGATTGACATCCAGCACGTAACCGGAGATACCGCAGCCGCGCTCGAAGAAATAGATGAACTGACCGATGTTGTACTCGTCGATCTTCTCGAAAGTGATGTGGATATTGGGCACACCGCCATCGACATGCGCGAGTTGGGTGCCGAGTTCAGCCATCTTGTTAACCTCATCGACACGCTTTCCGGCGAGGAAATTGAGACCGTCGAGGTTCTCTTCGTCCATCGGTACGAGAACGGTCTTGTTGGCTTTCTCGATCGAGATGACGGTCTCGAAGATAGAGCGCTCGCCGTCCTGGATCCACTGACCCATCGAGTGCAGGTCGGTCGTGAAATCAACACTTGCCGGGAAGATACCCTTATGGTCCTTGCCCTCGGACTCTCCGTAGAGCTGTTTCCACCACTCGGAGAAGTAGTGCAGCTTGGGGTTGAAGTTTACGAGGATCTCGATCTTCTTTCCGCTGCGGTAGAGGGCATTACGGATCGCGGCGTACTGACAAGCTACGTTCTCAGCGAACGGCACCTTGACGTCTGTAGCCTTCTCCATGTCCTGTGCACCGCGCACGAGAGCCTTGATGTCACCGCCTGCAACAGCGATCGGCAGTAAGCCTACCGGCGTCAGTACGGAGAAACGACCGCCTACGTTATCGGGGATGACGAAGGTCTTGTAGCCCTCTTTGGTAGCCAGGCTGCGGAGCGCACCTTTGGCGCGGTCCGTCACTGCTACGATACGATGTTTGGCTTCCTCTTTGCCGACCTGCTTCTCCAGCATGGTCTTCAGCAGACGGAAAGCCAGTGCGGTCTCGGTCGTCGTACCAGACTTGGAGATGTTGATGATACCGAACTGCTTGTCACTAACGAACTCCATGAGCTCAGCGAGGTAGTCCTCACCGATATTGTTTCCTGCATAGACGACGTACGGGTTCTTGCGGTCTTTGGCTACGAAGGCATCAAAAGCCGAACTGAGTGCCTCATTCACAGCACGTGCACCGAGGTACGAACCACCGATACCGGCTACGATAACGACCTCACAGCGACGGCGCAGTTCGTCTGCGCATGCCTGTACTTCATTCAGGAACGCATCCGTGATAGAGGAGGGCAGGTGTACCCAACCGATGTAGTCATTGCCTGCACCCTGACCGTTCTCCAAGAGCTCATTGGCTGCTTGTGTTTGGGACTCCAGTTGTTTCAATGCAGCTGCATCTACGAAGCCAGCTGCATTCTTAAGACAGATTTGCATATTATTGTAGTTTAGAAGTTAAAGACTTGATAATGGTTTTTGCTTTCTGGCGGTTGTAGAGGATCTCGTACATCGCATCGACGATAGGCAGCGCCACTTTCATGCGGCGGTTGGCTTCGTAGATAGCCTTGGTGCCGTAATATCCTTCGGCTACCATCTCCATCTCCATCTGTGCGGCCTTGACCGAGTATCCGAGTCCGAGCATTTGACCGAACTGACGGTTACGGCTGAACTGCGAGTAGCCGGTGACGAGCACGTCGCCCAGATAACCCGAAGCGGTGATGTCGCGCGGTACATTACTCATCGCCGTCGCGAAGCGCTGGATCTCCTGGATGGCGTTCGACAGCAGCACGGCTTGGAAGTTATCACCGTAATGCAAGGCCTGACACATACCGGCCGCGATGGCGTAGATATTCTTCATCACCGAACTGTACTCGAGGCCGATGACGTCGCTCGAGAGGGTGGTGTGTACGTACTCCGTCTGGAAGAGCTTGGCCCACACTTCGGCGTTCTGCCTGTTCTCGCAGCCGATGGTGAGGTAACTCAGACGCTCGAGGGCGATCTCCTCCGCATGACACGGTCCGGCGATGACGCCTAACTGGTCCATCGGGATACGAAAACGGTCGTGCAGGTAGTCGGTGATGATGACGTTCTCATCGGGGATCATGCCCTTGACAGCCGATATAACGACCTTATGGGTCATGTCGCGGCGGATCTTATTGAGCGTCTGTTTGACGTAAGGCGAGGGGATGGCTAAGATGAGCACATCGGACTGCGCCACCGTCTGGTTAATGTCAGAACTGAAATGGATACGGCTCACATCGAACTCTGCCGCACCGAGGTAGGAAGGGTTCTTACCGGTCGCGATAAACTCGTCTATCACCTCTTGGCGGCGAATGAACCAGTTGATCTCCGTACGGTTCTGCATGACGATCTTCGCCAGCGCCGTCGCCCAGCTACCCGATCCTAAAACAGCTACTTTACGATACACGTTCATATCAAACCTCCGGTTTCATCGTGGGGAATAACAACACTTCCTGAATGGTCTGCTGACCGGTCATGAACATCGTCAGGCGGTCAATACCGATGCCGATACCCGAGGTGGGCGGGAAGCCGTACTCGAGGGCGCGCATGAAGTCATGGTCGATCACCATCGCCTCGTCGTCGCCCTTGTCGGCGAGCTTCATCTGCTCTACAAAGCGGTTATACTGGTCGATCGGGTCGTTGAGCTCGGAGTACGCGTTCGCCAACTCCTTACCGTTCACCATCAGCTCGAAGCGCTCGGTGAGGCCCGGTTTGGAGCGGTGCATCTTCGTCAGCGGCGACATCTCGACGGGATAGTCGGTGATGAAGGTCGGCTGGATAAACGTACCCTCGCAGGTCTCGCCGAAGATCTCGTCGATCAGTTTGCCTTTACCCATATGCTCGGTGTCTTCTACGCCCAGTTTCTTGGCCTTTACGCGGATCTCATCCTCGCTCATCGACGCCAGATCCAGCCCCGTCTTCTCCTTGATGGCATCGAGGATAGGCAGACGGCGATAGGGGGCTTTGAAATCGACCTCATGATCGCCGATCTGCACCTTGGTGGTGCCATTGACAGCGATGGCGATGCGCTCCAACAGTTGCTCCGTGAAGCTCATCATCCAGTTATAGTCCTTGTACTGCACATAGAGCTCCATACAGGTGAACTCGGGGTTGTGGCTGCGGTCCATGCCTTCGTTACGGAAGTTACGGCCGATCTCGTACACGCCCTCAAACCCGCCTACGATCAGGCGCTTGAGGTAGAGTTCGGTCGCGATACGCAGGTACATATCTACGTCGAGCGTGTTATGGTGTGTGATGAACGGACGCGCGCTCGCGCCACCGGCTATCTGCTGCAGGATAGGGGTCTCCACCTCCGTGTATCCGGCTTCGTCGAAGACCTGACGCATCGTGCGCAGGATCGTCGCGCGCTTCAAGAAGGTGTCCTTGACGCCCTCGTTCACTACGAGGTCCACATAGCGCTGACGATAACGCTGCTCGGGGTCGTTGAATCCGTCGTATGCCACACCGTCTTTGTACTTGACGATAGGCAGCGGACGAAGACTCTTCGCCAGCACGGTCAGTTTCTTGGCATGCACGCTGATCTCGCCCATCTGGGTACGGAAGACAAAGCCTTCTATGCCGATGAAATCGCCGATATCGAGCAGTTTCTTAAATACCACATTATACATCTGTTGCTCCACGGTGGTGGGCTGCTCGCCCTCTGCCAGCGGTGCCTGGATATCATCGCGGCTCACATAGACCTGGATACGGCCTTTGGAGTCCTGCACCTCGATAAACGAAGCCTTACCCATGATACGCTTGGACATCAGACGCCCCGCGATACGCACGGGCTTGCCTTCCCATTCATCAAAATGCTCCTTAATGTCCGTAGAGAGTCCGGTCACCTCGTATTCGGCAGCCGGATAGGGGTCTATCCCCAAATCTCGCATTGTCTGCAGACTTTGTCTGCGTACGATTTCTTGTTCGCTTAATTCCATATTGTTTTGATATTATTTTCCTGCTAATTCATTGATTCGACCAAGCGCCACTTTTTGCAACTTGATACAGAAATAGATCAGTGCCATCGAGCAGATAGCACCTGCTACCGCGTTCACCGAGCCGCTCATCGCGAGCGCGTCATACACGCCGTGCGCCAGAACCGGCATCAACAGCACCTTGATCGCTACCTTGCGGGAGCGACCGCCAAAATGGTAAATAGAGTAGTAATAACCCATTAGCACGCCGAAAGCATAATGACCCGGGACGGCGAGAAAAGCACGACCTAAAGCCACATTCGCCCAGTCGGCACCCGAACCGACTACATAAAAGATGTTCTCTATCAGCGCAAAACCCAGACTCACGCACACGGCATAGACGATGCCGTCGAAGTGCTCGTCGAAATACTTGTTCTTGCGCAATACCAGCCAGAGAGCCAGCAGTTTGGCACTCTCTTCCGGCACAGCGGCTACCAGAAAAGCATTCACCGTCGAGCCGAACAAGGTCTTCGGTTCACCGCCGGCAAAGAGCCAGTTACTGATGTACTGTTCTACGAAAGCGACCGGAATGCAGATCGCAACACCGATGAGCAGTGCGCTGAGTAACTTACTGAATGGCTCCGGCTGCGCGTCCCGCTTATAGATGTAAAAGAACAGCACCAATGCCGGCAATACCGCCGCAATAACCTGAAGTGTATAGTTCATAATAGAGCCTTTGTTTGTCTAACCACACATTTTGCGCTGCAAAATTACTGCTTTTTTTTCATATATGCAAATAAATTTGCAATTTTCTTTTTTTTCGCCCTTTCTCTTGCATATCTGCAAAAAAAGTTGTACTTTTGTGGCCGATTTATGAAAAAGGGATTTTTTTATATTATCTGTATTCTGTACGCTATACTCTCTACGCTCACCCTGCAGGCTGCGGTGTATCAGGGATACGTGCGGGACGAGAAGGGTGCGCCGATAGCCTATGCGACGGTCTATCCGGAACTTGTTCCGGAGTGGGGTACAGCAACCAACAATGACGGCTATTTCTCGTTTGAGGGCAGTCTGACACCGGACAGCCGCATCATCTTCTCGTTCATCGGATACGAGAAAGCGACAATGAGTGTGGCGCGGTTCTTGGCGAGCGGTGACTCGCTGCCGGTAGTGGTGCTGCGCGAGCAGCCGATAGCGCTCGAAGAGACCGTCGTGGCTGCCAAGAAAAGCAAGCAGAAGAACAAACGCAAACAGATATCGTCCTTGCTGCACGCGGTATATGTGCAACTCGAGGCGGATTTTCCCGATGAAACCGCGAGATACCAGATCGTCAGCGACGTGCGCATGCAAAGTGCCGGTTTAGAACCGGGGCAAGACAGCCATTCGGCGGTGTGGGGCATGGAGCAGATGATAGCCAACATCGTCGTGCAGCCGGAGACAGGTAAGAACGGACAGGACTCGGTGCAGTTCCAAGGACGGTACTGCAAGCGCTTCTTCTCCGCCGAGAAACGTGCGCAGGCCGATTCGATATTGGCTTCCAACGCCATCGAGCGCATGGAGAAGAAGAGCAAGCATAAGTTCATGCGTAAGGCCGCTAATGCCGTCGATTCGGGCGTAGTGGTGCATCATGCGCTTTTTGCTATGGGTAACATGCGCTATGACTTCGAGCAGACAATGACCGACTGGCGACACTGGACAGTGTCGAACGAATCGGAGACCGAGACCGTGCTGACCCATACGCAGAAGATCAGTAAGTACCTCGGGTGCTTTAAGGTAACCTACCTCCGCCATTATATCGTCGACTCGAAGACCTATGCCGTGCGGCGTTTCTCCGAGCATGCGGAGGTGAAGATCACAATACCCTTTGGCGTCAAACTGAACCCGGACCAACTGCAGATACTCAACCTCATCAATATGGGCGATAAGCAGATCGAGAAGTTCCGGCTCAAGAAAGCGCACGCCAACATCGACTATAACACCATCTACCAGCGCCGCGACGGACATGTCTATACACTCGAGAAGAATATGCTGGTGCATGCGGAGATCTTAGGCTCCAAAAAAGCCGAGATACCTATTGTAGTGAAGGGTACGCAGCGCGTAACAGACCTGCAGACAACGAACGTACAACTCCTCAAAGCGGACGAGATAACACGTCGTGTTCCGCGACAGATCGTAGAGATATACTAAATGGCCGAACAACTGATTGACATACGCAAGCCGGTGACCATTTGCCGGGCATCCGCGGGGACGGGCAAGACCTATACCCTCGCGGCGTACTATGTAGGTCTGTTGCTCTCGGGCGAAGACTACCGCTCGATCCTCGCCATCACCTTTACCAACAAAGCGACTGCCGAGATGAGCGAGCGTATATTGGGCTATCTGCACCGTATCTCGCAGGGCGAGGAGCGCGATTTCCTTAACTACGCGCGGCAGTTCATGATCCGCAATACGCATGCGTCTGATGGCGAGTTGGAGCGTAGGGCAGAGGAGTGCTTTAGGCACATGCTCCTGGACTTCGATAATGTGCAGGTACAGACGATCGACTCCTTCTTACAGACGCTCTTGAGCGGTCTGGCCGGCGTGCTGCGCATGAGTGCGGGCTTGAACACCGAGTTGGACGTAGATCATGTGATCCGGCAGTCGGTGGATCAACTGCTGACGACCGACATGACACCGCAGGACCGCGCGATCATGGAGGACTATATGCTGCTCAAACTGGACCAGGAGGCGCAGTGGGATGTGCGGCAGAGCCTCTGTATGATGGCCAAAGAGCTTTACAACGAATCGGTACAAATCCTCGATGCCAACGGACAAATATGCTTTGACGCACCTGCGATCCGTCGTCGCCGCGAAGCGATCGAAGCGATGTGGGTAAAGAATGAAAGAGTTAAAGAATTAAAGAGCATTCTGGCCCATTGCAACCCCGAGGCCTATAACCGCTATACGAAAGCGGCGTACGAGCGTCTGGTGCGAAGCCTCGAAGCGCCGGAGAAGATAAGCGCCAAGGACCGTTTTCGCGGGGTGAGCGAGAAATACTGCAATGCCGACGAGATGGCGCAAGCGACCGCCTTGGCGGAGGACCTCAACCGCACCTATAACACCCTCCAACTCACCATCCGTTTCAGCCGCGATATAGAGTTGATGGCTTCGCTCCAGCGTCTTATTCAGCGTAACTTATCCGAGGCCAACTGCGCCTTACTCGCCCGCACTGCCGGCACGCTCAGCAAAGCCCTATGCAAGGGTGACGCGGACTTCATCCTCGAGAAAGCAGGTATCCGCTACAAGCATGTGCTCATCGATGAGTTCCAGGACACCAGCCGTCTTCAATGGGACGTCATTCGTCGGCTGCTGATGGACGTGCTGGCGAGCGAAGGACATACGCTCCTCATCGTCGGCGATATCAAGCAGTCTATCTACCGCTGGCGAAACGGCGACTGGCATATCATGGAGGGCTTAACGAGTGAAGGAACCAACGAGTTGACGAATGAACGAATCAATGAGCGCTTCACCTCCTTGACGCGCAACTTCCGGAGTAGCGAGCAGGTCGTGAGGTTTAATCTCAGCCTCTTCCAACATATCTTCTCCCATTACGAAACACCCGATCTCAACGAGCAAAAACTTGTTGCGCGCATCTACGACGAAGGCTTCACACCCGAGCGCTTGGAGACTTTCTATCAAGCCAACAAGAAAAAAGGCGGATACGTGCAGTTCCGGGCGTTCCCTAAGGGCACCAAAGAGGACTTGGCGTATGCTATGTTCGATAATATGGAAGCCCTGCTGCGTCAAGGCGCTTCGCCGGCAGATATGATGGTGTTGGTGCGGGAGAAGAAAGAGGCGGCGCTGATAACCGACCTGCATGCCTATCTCGATCCAGAGGCCTATCCCTTGCTTTCGCAAGCGGATATCGTGTCGGCAGACAGTTTTGTGCTCGAAGCCTCACGCGATGTGCAGTTGCTCATAGCCGGTCTGCGCTTTATCGCCCGAGAAGATGCGGTAGCCGCCAAGTTTATCGAGATGGCGACTGGTAAACCCGAACTCATCGAACAAATACATCAACATATCTATCGCAAGATGCCGCTCTACGAGGCGGTGAGTGAGTTGCTGAACCTGCTGCTCACCGACGAGAACGGCCAATACACAGGCACCGAGACAGCTTATATCAACTCCTTTTTAGACCGTACGCGCGCTTATGTGAGTGCGTACGGCAGTCAGTTGGACGATTTCATCACCTATTGGGACGATACCCTGCACACCAAACCGATCGCGGCTGCCGAGACCGATGCCATCCGTATCTTAACGGTACATGCCAGCAAAGGACTGCAGGCTCAGACACTCTTTGTGCCTTTCTGCACTTGGACCAAAGAGGCCGGCAAACACCCGCAGAAGATATGGTGTGAGGTCGCGCCTGAACTGGAGCAGGGACAGGATTTTGTGCCGATCCAGGACGGGGCGGAGATGTTCGACTCTGCCTATCACTACGCCTACGAGGAGGAGCACCTCAACATGCGCATCGATAACCTCAACATGCTCTATGTTGCCCTCACCCGCGCCGAGGATAACCTCTATATCTCGACTTCCTATCCCGTCAAGCAGGACGGTAAGATGGGCGCTTGCAACCATGTCGGGCTCTATCTCATGGACTATCTTGGTGCCGATGAGTTCGAAGCCGGCAGTCCTGTTATTAAGAATACCGCTAAACCGGGATCTCGAGATGCCGAACCGATCCAAGCCGAGCTTTGGTCGAGCAGTGCGCAGGTGCGGTTCGTGCAGTCGCAGGAAGGAGCGCTCTATACCAGTTACGGCGAGGAGTCATACCGGCGTGTGGCGCGGATGGAAGAAGGTACGCTCTGTCATGAGATCTTTGCGAACCTGCATAAGGCCGATGAACTGGACCAAGTGCTGGATATGTTCGAGAGTCGCGGCGAGATACGCGATAAGGCACAGCGCGATGCCTTAAAAGCCTTGATTTCATCGGCATGGGAAGGCTCTCCCGAGATGCGCGACTGGTTTACCTCTCCTTGGCAACTCAAACTCGAAGAAGCGATCTATATCGACCATCGCGAGCTGCGGCCCGACCGTGTGATGATTAATCCGAACACCGGTGAAGCCATCGTGCTGGACTATAAGTTCGGACAGTGGGAAGATAGCTATATCCAACAGGTGAGCGAATACAAAGAGGCCCTGCGGCGAATGGGTTACGCCCCCGTACGCGGCTATCTGTGGTTCGCGCGCCAAAACCGATTAGTGAAGGTAAAGAGATGATGGAGACTTTTTTACAACAGACAGCGCAGTCTATCATCGATAGCATGGACTGGCAAGCCTTAAGCCGCACAACACTCGTGCTGCCTTCTCACCGTGCGGGGATCGTGCTCAAGGACGAACTGATGCGCCTCCAGCAGGAGCGGCATACACCCGCTGTGTGGGCGCCGGAAGTGAAGACCTTACCCCAACTCCAGGACTACCTCAGTCCCCTCTATCCCGAAGACGAACTCTTCACCATCGTCCGACTCTATCGGCTATATCTCTCAACTCTAAACTCTAAACTTTCAACTGATCCAATCCCATTGGATCTCTTCTACGGCTGGGGACGGCAGATGTTGGCAGACTTCACGAACGTCGATGCATCGATGCCGGCATCGCAGGTACCTAATTTCTTTGAGAACACGATTGCTGCGCATGAGTTGGAGGAGTGGAAGTTAGACGATGAAGTGCGAACTCGTCTCAGAGCCCTGATGAACCCTGCCGCCAGCGTCTCTGCATCCGATGAATCGATCCGCTCGCAGTATGAGCAACTCTGGGCGCAGCTCTACGAGCTGTACGTAGGCTTGCGGGCAGAGATGATTGCCGAGCAAAAAGGCTATAACGGCCTTCGTCAACGTGCGGTCATTGAGCATTGGGAGGACGAAGAGATCCGGCAGAAGATAGCAGGACGAACCTATATCTTTGTGGGCTTTAACTACCTGTTGCCGGTAGAGCGCGAGTTGATGATGCTGCTTCGAGACGCCGGTCAAGCACGTTTCTATTGGGACTGCGTGACAGATTTTCATACCAACGAGAAAGCGTTCTCTTTTGCCCAACTCAACAGCGGTATCTTAGGTTCGGCCTTACCGCCCCGTCAATGGACAGAGACCAAACCCGTAACCCTTATCTCCTGCGTCTCCCGCGAGGCACAAGCGCAGTACGTGCATCGCTGGTTGCTGGAGAACTACACCCGCAAAGGCCGGCGGGTTGGGGTGGTTATCTGCGACGAGACGATGTTAGAGCCCGTCATCTACACCTTACCGGCCATTACCTTACCCAGCGAGACGGAACCTGCGCCGGTCAATATCACCAAAGGTTTTCCGCTTCGTAACACCCATATCTACGCCCGCGTGCTCGCATGGCTCAACGACCGCCAGCACGGACAAGCAGAAGATATCCTTTCGCCCGAGTTCATCGATACGATGCTCGCCGACCTCTTCCCGGCCAATCCGGAAAATCCGGAAAATCTGGAAATCCAGACCTCCCCGGTCTCCCTCTCTTGGCAAGAACTCCTCATCCTCGAGTCCGAGTACCAGGTGCGTAAGATCCTCAACCAGATGCGCCTCTTACTGACGCAGGGCCTCGGTCAGGTGCCCTTCACGCTCAAGTTACTGCGCCTCTTGATGCGGCGTACGATGGAGAACGTCACCCTGCCTTTCCACGGCGAACCGGTCACAGACATCCAGGTCATGGGTGTGCTCGAGACACGTCTCTTGGATTTTGATAACTTGCTCATTCTCAACGTCGAAGAAGGCGTCTTACCGCAGCGCCAGACGGATAACAGTTTTATTCCGTACTACCTCCGTAAGACCTATTCGATGCAGACCCCGGACGAGCGGGCTACCGTCTATGCCTATAACTTCTTCCGTCTCCTCAGCCGTGCCGGACACACCACCTTGCTCTATGCGACCGCCGAGACGGCAGAGGGCGGCAAGGGACCCTCGCGCTTCATCATGCAGATGCTCGTTTCGCCTGAGTTCATCGTAGACAAACGCCGTCTCGCCGAACCCTCTATCCTCGATCAGACGCCGCTCGATATCCATTATGCGCCTAAACGCACCAAGCGGCCGGATCATATATCGCCTTCGGCGCTCAATACCTATATCGCCTGTCCCCGCAGTTATTATCTGCAGTATATCGAAGGCCTGCGTCCCAAAGAAGAACCCGATGTGCTCTTCGAGGCCGCTACCTTAGGCTCGTTTGTCCACAAAGCCATCGAGTACCTCTACCGCACCTACCTGCATTGCGACGGTCAGACGCCGGTCACCGTACTGCCGGAGCAGATAGAAGCGCTCCGCACGAACGAAGCCATCTTAGACGATGCCTTACGCGCTGCCTACGAACAGATGGAGCAGTACCTTCCCGACCAACACCATACCGAGAACACGGTCATCAAAGGCTATATCCGCAATATCCTGGAGCGCGATCGCGAAGATGCCAAGCGCGGACTGCAGATAGTCCTCCTGGAGAAAGAGCGCTATTTCCCGCTCCGTATCGATGGAATAGGGGAGATCCGGATGGGAGGCACCATAGACCGTCTCGATATCGTCGGCACCGGCGCACAACAGACGCTCCGCGTAGTGGATTATAAGTCCGGTAACTATACCGACACCACCCATGCCAAACGCATGTCTGCCACTTGGGAGGAGTTGATGGATAGCGAAGACAAAGGCTATGTCCGGCAGACGCTTATCTACAGCCTGGCGGTCCTCCAGTGCGATCGCACAGCACTTCCCATCGAGCCCCATCTCTTCTTCTGCCGGCGTAAGTTAACCGATATAACCACCACCATCGACCTCGACTCCGAGACCGTGCATGATGTACGATCCATCAAAGAACCTTTCCTCGAGGCCCTGCAAGCTAAGGTGACGGAGGTGTTGACGGCTACCGACTTCCCGCAGTGTGAGCCGGATCAATGTCCCTCTTTCTGTCCCTTCTTTACCTTATGCGGACGTAAACCCAAAGAATTTTAATACACAACCCATGATACGATATTTTGAAGTAGCAGGTTTCCGATTTGCCATCGAAGCCACCCCCGAACAGTTGGAGCAAGTACCGAACTACACGCCGTTTATCACGGATGAATCCGACGGAAATAGCTTGTTTATTATCCGTGTGCAGCAAGCTACCTTGCTGGCTGCCAAAGGCTGGGAACATGTCTTCACCGACAGTTCGGAGGGAGACCTGCCGCGTATTGAACTCTATAAGAACGATAGGGGCGAATGGCTCTTCTCTGTGGCCTACACCTCCGATGGACCGCAGGTCAGTATGATTCGTTGTACGGCGGACTGGCGCGAGGTGACGCTCTACACGCATCCTAACTACGTGCGTTTTGCAATCGATAATGCCGCCATGCTGGTCTATGCCTTTGCTACCAACGCCCGCCAGACCCTCCTTTTCCACTCCTCCGTCATCCGTCGCCAAGGACAGGCGTTTATGTTCTTGGGTAAGAGCGGGACGGGTAAGAGTACTCATTCGGAACAGTGGCTCAAGGCATTCCCCGATGCCGAGTTGCTCAACGATGACAACCCCGTCGTGCGTCTTCTGCCCGACGGCTCAGTACGCGTCTATGGTTCACCCTGGAGCGGCAAGACACCCTGTTACCGGGCTGTCGACGCACCCGTCAAAGCACTTGTGCAGTTAGCGCAAGCACCACAAAATCAAATCGTTCAATTGAAAATGACGCAGGCTTATCCCTATATGCTGGCGTCCGTGAGCGGACTCAAACTCCAGCCCGACATGATGGATCATTTGTACGAGTCCATCGCCGCGCTGCTCGAGCGCGTGCCTGTCTATAAACTCGACTGCCTGCCTAATGAACAAGCGGCACGTTTATGTGCTCAAACGTGTTTATCTTAGTCTTGTCGTACGGACAACTCACCTTGATATAGTTCTCCGTAAAACCGAACATCAAGCCGTCTTTCTTACTGCTCTCCCATAGTACGGTCGCGGGATAGCCTGCGTGCTCGGCATAGAAAGCGGCCGTCTTGCGGGCGCTGATAAGATGCAATTCTTTGCTCCGACGTTCGCGTTCTTTTTGCGGTACCACCTCCAGATCCATCTCGAGCATACGTGTGTTCGCCCGCTCCGAGTAGGTGAATACATGCAGCTGGGAGACCGGCAATCCTTCGATGAAATCGATATAATCGGCCCAGCACTCGGCCGTCTCTCCGCGTACGCCGACCATACAGTCCACACCGATGAACGCATGCGGCATCACACGCTTGATATGTTCAACCCTTTCCGCAAACAGCTCGCGGGTGTACCGCCGTCCCATAATCTTCAGTACCGTATTACTTCCGCTCTGCAGAGGAATATGGAAGTGAGGAGCGAAATGACTACTATTCGCCACAAAATCAATGATCTCATCGCTCAGCAAGTTCGGCTCACAACTCGAGATACGGATTCTATACTCGCCGTTCAATGCGTCTAAAGCACGCAGTAAATCAATGAATTTCTCATCGGTAGAACGCCCGAAATCGCCGATGTTGACGCCGGATAATATGATCTCCTTGGCTCCGCCGTCCAAGGCCGCTTGTGCCTGTTCTACCAGCGAAGCGATCGACGGATTCCGGCTCTTTCCGCGCGCCAGAGGAATCGTGCAATAACTGCAGAAATAGTTACACCCGTCCTGTACCTTCAGAAAGCACCGCGTCCGGTCATCCTTGCTATACGCCCCGTGAAAATCCTCCACTTCGCGGATCGAGCAAGTGTGAATTTTCGGGATCCCGGGATCACGGGATACCGGTTTCTCGAGTTGTTCGATGAATGCGTCGAGATTGAATTTTTCATCCTGCCCCAACACATAATCGACCCCCTCAATCTGTACGATTTCATCGGGTTTTAACTGCGCATAGCAGCCGGTGACGATCAATATTGCCTTCGGGTTCTGCCTCCGTATACGGTGTATCATCTGCCGGTCTTTATGATCAGCCGCGTCAGTGACGGTGCAGGTGTTGATAACACATACATCGGCTTCCTCGCCTCTCGCTGCGCGCGTATGCCCTCGTTCGATCAGCATTCTGCCTAATGCGCTGGACTCCGCAAAATTGAGCTTACAACCTAATGTGGTAAAGGATATTTTCATAAATCGGCTGCAAAAGTACTAAAAATTTTGCAATTATGCAAATTTTTTTTGCATATATCATTTTTTTGTTGTACCTTTGCATGCATTTTATACACTATCGACTTATTTTTGATTTATTTTTGAGAAATATTTAACCCATCAATAGTATGAAAGAGTACACATTGAAAACGAAAATGCGTTCCTATCAATGGGACGAATTGACAGAGGAACAGCGTGAGCTTGTTAGCATCGCTAAAGAGCAGATTAAACGCAGTTATTGCCCCTACAGCCATTTCCATGTAGGTGCAGCCGCTAAGTTGGCCAACGGCGTTGTGATTCGTGGATGTAACCAAGAGAACGCAGCCTATCCGAGTGGTCTGTGCGCCGAGCGCAGCGCATTGTTTGCTGCAGGAGCCCAGTATCCCGAAGAGCCGGTAGTGAAATTAGCAATTGCTTGCTTCACCGGCGGACATTTCACCAAAGAACCCGGATCCCCTTGTGGCGCATGCCGCCAGGTGATGCTGGAGACCGAGCATCGTTACGGAGGTAAGATGGAAGTGCTCTTGTATGGTGAAGACGAGATTTTTGTATTTGAATCGGCTGCAGATTTTCTGCCGCTGACCTTTGTAAGTGAAAATCTGAACGGTTGAGACTGATCAAGAAAATAGACTATTATATGCTCCGGAATTTTCTGGGGCTGTTTTTGGCTACTTTCTTTATTGCCGTGTTTATCCTGCTCATGCAGTTCATGTGGATGCATGTGAACGACCTGGTAGGCAAGGGTATCGGCATCTCAGTCCTGGCAGAGTTCTTCCTCTACGCCGCGGCGACTGTTGTTCCGCTGGCGTTGCCTTTAGCTATCTTGCTCAGTTCGCTCATCTCTTTCGGTAACCTGGCGGAGAAGTTCGAACTGACGGCGATGAAAGCAGCGGGTATATCGCTCTTCCGCATCATGCGCGCGCTGACGATAGCAGTGGCTATACTGAGTGTAGGCGCGTTTTTCTTCAGTAATAACGTCCTTCCGAAGTCACAAGTCAAACTGTGGGCGCTGATCTTCTCGCTTCGCCAGAAGAGTCCGGAACTGCAGATCCCGGTAGGCGAGTTTTATGCCGATATCGACGGCTATCATATCTATGTGCGCGGCAAGACCCGCAAAGGCGAGCTGCTCAATATCATGATCTATGACTATTCTGGCGGCTTTGAGAACGCGAAAGTGATGGTGGCGGATACCGGTCGTCTGAGTTCGAGTGCAGACAAGCGTTTTCTGGTGCTGGACCTTATCCACGGCGAGGCATTTGAGAATCTGAATAAGAAACAGCAACGCGCCACAGGCTCGACCAAGAGTATTCCGTATCGCCGCGAGACATTCTCGCACAAACGTATCATCATTGATTTTGCTACGGACTTTAACCGTTTTGACGAGTCTATTCTGGACGATCAGCATGTGAGCAAGAACGTAGCTCAGTTGACTCATTCGATCGACTCAGTAAGAAAGGTGTCGAACGAACGATGCAAGGAGCAGAGCCGCAAACTGGTTGCAGAGCATTATTTCGGGCGGGAAATCACAAAGAACGAGGTGCTGTTACCGACCAACCTGACGAAGGAGGAACATAAGGTGTATAACTTAGATTCTTTATGGACCAGTCTGCCGGTTTATAAACAAAAACAAGTGTTGGAATTGGCATTGGACAAAGCGCGAAACCAAAGGGATCTGATCGAATATAACGCCATCATGCTCGATGATGCCGAGCGGTATAAACGCAAGCACGAGATCGAACTGTACCGTAAGTTCACCCTCGCTTTTGCGTGCCTGATCTTCTTCTTTATCGGTGCCCCGCTGGGTGCTATCACGAAGAAAGGCGGTCTGGGTGCACCGGTAGTGATGTCTGTGGTGCTCTTTATCATCTATTATATCATCGATAACACGGGGTATAAGATGGCGCGAGAGGCACTTTGGCCCTGCTGGGCAGGTATGTGGCTGAGCTCGTTTGTGCTCTTACCCATCGGTATCTTCCTTACCTATAAGGCAGCGACCGATGCGCCGCTGACACGAGGTACAGAGGGCCTCAAGATGCTGCTCGACCGATTCAAAAAGAAATATCAACAAGAATATGAAGATTAATACGATAGAAGAAGCATTGGACGATTTTCGTCAAGGTAAGTTCCTGATTGTTGTGGACGACGAAGACCGAGAGAACGAAGGTGATTTCATCATCGCGGCGGAGAAGATTACGCCGGAGAAAGTCAACTTCATGCTTAAGCATGGTCGCGGTGTGCTGTGCTGCCCGATCACAGAGCAGCGTTGTGCCGAACTGGACTTGATGCACCAGGTAGCCAATAACACCTCGATGCTGGGAACGCCGTTCACAGTGACGGTAGATAAGTTAGAGGGCTGTTCGACCGGTGTCTCTGCGGCTGACCGAGCTGCGACGATACAGGCCTTAGCGGACCCTGCTAGTAAGCCGGAGACCTTCGGTCGTCCCGGACATATCAATCCGCTCTATGCGCGCGCAGGCGGGGTGCTACAACGTGCAGGACACACAGAGGCAGGTGTGGACTTGGCACGTCTGGCAGGACTGCAACCAGCTGCTGCACTGATCGAGATCATGAACGCCGATGGCACGATGGCCCGTATGCCGCAACTGCAAGAAGTGGCGCGTAAGTTTGCCCTCAAGATCATTACCATCAAGGACCTCATCGCCTATAGGTTGGAGAAAGGTGAAAGGTTAGAGGACGCTTCGCTACAGGACGGCCTTCGGCCTACAGGGGCCGGTCTTATCGAGCGCGGTGAGACGGTATTCCTTCCGACGCAGAACGGAGAGTTTATGTTGACGCCCTTTAGGGATCTGACGACCGGACTCGAGCATGTGGTACTCACCAAAGGGGAATGGAAGGAAAACGAACCGATCCTCTGTCGTGTGCACTCCAGTTGTATGACCGGAGATATCTTCGGTTCCATGCGATGCGAGTGCGGCGAACAACTCACCAAGGCGATGCAGATGATAGAAGCCGAAGGGCGGGGTATCATCGTCTATATGAACCAGGAAGGGCGCGGGATAGGCCTGATGAACAAGATCCGCGCGTATAAACTGCAAGAGCAGGGAGACGATACCGTAGAGGCTAATATTCACCTCGGTTTCCGTCCTGACGAACGCAATTACGGCGTAGGTGCACAGATACTGCGCGAGATGGGTGCGCATAAACTGAGGCTGATGACCAACAACCCTGTCAAACGTGTCGGTCTGGAGAGTTACGGCATTGAAATCGTTGAGAATGTGCCAATAGAGATAGCGCCTAACCGATGGAACGAACGCTATATGCGTACCAAAAAAGAGAAAATGCATCATGATCTGAAGCTGGTGTAAGGTGTTTGGCACGGTTTTTGGAGATAAAGAGTAACGGGATACCGGTATAACGAGATACCGGGATACCGAGAACCATTTAAATTATTACGATTATGAAAAAGTTAACTACACTTCTGATGGCGCTGATGCTGATGAGCACGGCGCTTTGGGCAGACGAAACGATCACGGTTTCTGCCAACAGTTCTGACATCTCGGAAGGACTCGACTTGAAGGTTGTAGCTAAGCTGTTTGCAGAGGCTAAGAACCTGGAAGAGTTCGAAACGATGCTCAACAACCCCGATAGCGCGTTCTGCAACCTCGACCTCAATGGCGACGGTCAAGTGGACTATCTGCGCGTAGTAGAAACGGGTGAAGGAAGCAAGCGTCTTATCGTCTTGCAGGCTATCCTCGCAAAGGATATATATCAGGACGTAGCATCTATCTACGTAGAAAAAGACGAGAGTAACAATGTGTCCGTTCAAGTTATCGGTGACGAATATGTGTACGGTAAAGCGTATATCATCGAGCCGGTATATGTTTACAGACCTGTTATCTATGACTGGCTTTGGTGCGATGCATGGTATGCATGGAATAGTCCTTGGTATTGGGATTTTTGGCCGAGTTGGTGGTATGTACACAGCTGCTGGGCACATGACTGGTATTGGCATCACTGCTACGCCTGGCATCATCATCACCACTGGTGCTCTTTCCGTCCGGGACGCGAGATCAGACGCGGCTATCATGACTTACATCCGACCGTTCGTCGCAACGAATACGCGGTATCCCATCCGGATCGTTCGTTCAACAACCGTAACACCGGTCTGATCAACGCTCGCGAGATACGGAATACCCACAGTGTCAGCAGTCGCAGCGCAGGTATGGGCAGCTCCAGAGGTAGTGCTTATGGCAATATGAACAGTTCTCGCAGCGTAGGAACTGCAGAACGTTCAGCAAGCAATAGCAGCCGTACTTTCGGTAGCGCAAACACCGTATCTTCTCGCAGCGCAGGCACCTCGACCAGATCCACAGGTTCGGTAAGCCGTTCGATCAATACGGGCAGCAAGAGCGCAGGTACTTCGGTAGGGCGTTCTATAGGCAAATCGACTCGTTCTACAGGCACAGCAACTCGCTCGACGGCAAGTACCTCGACTCGCTCAACAGGTAGTTCAAGTCGCTCAACGGCAAGCACTTCGACTCGCTCTACCTACACAAAATCGAGCGCAACAAGTAGCAGCCGCAGTACCAGCAGCAGTTCTCGTCCGAGTAGCACTTATTCCGGAAGTTCGCGTAGCAGCAGTGGTTCCTATTCAGGTAGCTCCCGCAGCAGTGGTTCCTATTCAGGTAGCTCCCGCAGCAGTGGAGGCGGCGGATTCAGTGGAGGCAGCAGTCGTTCCGGTGGAGGCGGTGGAAGTAGCCGCTCCGGAGGCGGAAGTATAAGACGCTAAAGAAACTAAATAAGGTGGCCAAAAGGTCACCTTATTTATGTATGATGTATTGTGTCTGATGTATTATTTGGCTGCCAGCATGTTCGCCGGATTGAGCAGGTCGTCCAGTTGTTCCTTGCTCAGCAAGCCATGCTCGAGCACTAAGTCATATACGCCTATTCCTGTCTCCAACGCCTCCTTGGCGATCTTGGTCGAAGCCTTATAACCGATCACAGGGTTGAGGGCTGTGACGATACCGATGGAGTTCTTTACGGTCTGGGCATTATGCTCGCGGTTGAGGGTGATGCCGTCGATACATTTCTCGCGGAGGATCTTCATCACATTACGCAGCCAAGTGATAGACTCGAAGATACACTCGGTGATGATAGGCTCCATCACATTCAACTGTAACTGTCCGGCTTCTGCGGCAAAGGTAACAGCGGTGTCATTACCGATGACCTTGAAGCATACTTGGTTCGTAACCTCCGGAATAACCGGGTTCACCTTTCCCGGCATGATGGAACTACCTGGTGCCATAGGCGGCAGGTTGATCTCATGCAGGCCACAACGGGGACCGCTGGCCATCAGGCGCAGGTCATTACAGGTCTTACTGAGTTTGACCGCCAGACGTTTGAGAGCAGCGGAGTAGCTGACATAGGCGCCTGTATCGGGCGTTGCTTCGATGAGGTCACTTGCTTTGGTGAACGGCTCTCCGGTTAACTCGCACAACTTCTTGGTGCATAGTTCAGCGTATCCTGCAACAGCATTCAGACCAGTTCCGATAGCCGTACCGCCCATATTGATTTCATAGAGCAGTTTGATGCTACGCTCGAGGTTAGCAATCTCTTCTTCGAGGTTATTGGCGAATGCATGAAACTCCTGTCCGCTGGTCATCGGCACCGCATCTTGGAGCTGTGTACGTCCCATCTTGATAGAATCATTAAACTCGTCGCCTTTCTTGCGAAGAGAGTCTATCAGTTTTACCAACTCATCTTCGAGACCGCGATTCATGCGAATAAAAGCATAGCGGAAAGCAGATGGATACGCGTCGTTGGTGGACTGAGCGCAGTTGACATCATCGTTCGGAGAACAGTATTGGTACTCACCGCGGCGGTGTCCCATAATCTCCAGAGCACGGTTGGCGATCACCTCATTGGCATTCATGTTGACGGTTGTTCCGGCTCCGCCCTGTACCATATCGGTGGGGAACTGGTCGTGCATCTTGCCGTCAATGATCTCACGGCAAGCCTGTGCGATCGCTTTGTATTTCTCGTCGTTGATGACACCCAGATCATGGTTGGCTTCTACGGCTGCCAACTTGATATAGGCGATCGCGATGATATACTCGGGGAAGTCCGACATCTTCAGGTTAGACACCTTGTAGTTGTTGATGCCGCGCTGGGTCTGGACGCCATAGTACGCCTCTACCGGTACTTCCAGTTCGCCTAATAAATCCGATTCAACACGGTGAAGTGTAACGCCTTGGGGGGTAATGAATGATGTTTCCATGTGTTTAAATTTTGTGTGGGTTATATGAATAATGTTTATAATATCAATGATTTGACGAACTCTTCGCGGTTGAAGCACTGCAGATCAGTCATCTTTTCGCCGAGTCCGATGTACTTAACCGGTATCTTAAACTGATCGCTGATACCAATGACGACGCCGCCTTTGGCTGTTCCGTCCAGTTTGGTGATGGCGAGCGAGGTGACTTGGGTAGCCGCAGTAAACTGCTTCGCTTGTTCGAAAGCATTCTGTCCGGTAGAGCCGTCCAGCACGAGCATCACATCGTGCGGTGCATCGGGAACCACTTTCTGCATCACATTCTTGATCTTCGTGAGTTCGTTCATCAGGTTGATCTTGTTATGCAGACGGCCGGCTGTGTCGATGAGTACGACGTCGGCATCATTGGCTTTGGCGGACTGCAGGGTGTCGAAGGCCACAGAGGCAGGGTCCGAACCCTGTTGCTGCTTGATGACAGGCACACCTACGCGCTCGCCCCATATACATAACTGCTCTACGGCGGCAGCACGGAAAGTGTCTGCGGCACCGAGGTACACTTTCTTTCCGGCTGCTTTGAACTGATACGCTAACTTACCGATGGTAGTGGTCTTCCCGACGCCGTTGACGCCTACGACCATGATCACATACGGTTTGCAGGGCAGGGGAGCACTGAAGTCCAGCACGTCCTCCACGTTATTCTCCTGCAGCAAGGACGCTATCTCATCCACCAGCAGGCGGTTTAACTCGTCTGTACCGATATACTTATCCCGCTTCACGCGCGCCTGTACGCGTTCGATTATACGGAGAGTGGTCTCAACACCCACATCAGAGGTGATAAGGGCCTCCTCCAACTTATCGAGCACATCATCGTCAATCGTGGACTTGCCGGCGATCGCGTGTCCTATCTTGCTGAGCACACTCTCTTTGCTGCGTTCAAGTCCGCGGTTGAGTGTCTCTTTTTTCTCTTTACTGAATAATCCGAAAAATGCCATATTTTTATTCGTGTGTTTCTTTGAGGAAGGAATCTTTGAAGCCTAAGAAATACAATATACCGTCAAGGCCGATGGTCGAGATAGCCTGCTGGGCACTTTCTTTGACTTTGGGTTTGGCATGGAAAGCAATACCCAGACCGGCTTTGCTGAGCATGTTGAGGTCATTAGCTCCATCGCCTACGGCGATCACTTGTGCCAGGTCGATATGCTCTACCTGTGCGATGAGTTCGAGCAGTTCGGCTTTGCGTTTGGCATCGACCACATCGCCAATATACCGGCCGGTGAACTTACCGTCCTGCACTTCCAGCGTGTTGGCATAGAGGTAGTCCACCCCAAAACGCTCTTGCAGATATTTGCCCACAAAGGTGAAACCACCCGAGAGGATCGCTATCTTATAACCGCATTTCTTGAGTACACCAAACAGTTTGTCTGCGCCCTCTGTGATCGGCAGGTGATCGATGATATCTTGTCGCACAGACGCGTCCAAGCCTTTGAGCAGAGCTACGCGGCGCGTGAAACTCTCCTTGAAATCGATCTCTCCACGCATCGCCGAGAGGGTGATAGCCTTGACCTCGTCGCCTACGCCTGCGCGCATGGCGAGTTCGTCAATGACCTCTGTCTGAATAAAAGTTGAGTCCATATCGACGCAGATAAGTCGTCTGTTACGGCGGAAGACATCGTCCCGCTGGAACGAGATATCGATTTCTTCTTCACGGGAGACCTCCAGCAGCTCTTTCTGCAAGTTCTCGCGGTCGGGCAGGTTGCCGCGCAGCCAGAACTCAATACATGCGCGTCGTTTCTCTACCGGCAACTCCACACTCGGACGCTCGCTCAGACGCAAGATATTATCGATATTCAACTGCCTGCTCGCTACCAGCGCTGTTACTCGAGCGATATGGCTCGCTTTGATCTCCCGCGCTACCAGCGTTATTACATAGCGCTCTTGCTCTTGGCGGCCTACCCAAGCTGCATATTCTTCTTCGCTCAGCGGCGTAAAACGAACGATCATCTCCAACTTCGAGCAGCAGAAAAGCACCTCTTTGATCATATCCCCGCTCTGTGTAGGATCGTCCACACGAATGAGAATACTGAGGTTAAGCTGATGATGCAGATTCGACTGCCCGATATCTTGAATAAAGGCGCCGTACTTACCCAGCACTTCCGTCACCGCAGACGTCACACCCGGCTTATCAAAACCGAGAATGTTTATCAAAATAAACTCTCTTTGCATATCCATACAATTTTGCGGGGCAAAATTACTAAAAATAATTGACATATGCAAGGGTTTTAGGAATAAAATGAATTTTGATATTTTTTTTTCCTGAATATTTGTTCATATGAGAAATTTTTTGTACCTTTGCGCGGCAAAGGTATACGACATAAGAAAAACGATGTTTAAACGAGTTTGGGTAGATACAGTTATTTGGGTGCTGGCTGCATTGCTGTGCATGTTGTGGCGCTGGGTAGCGGACAAGAGTGAGATAGTGCATTACTGGGCGCTTTTCGGCGTACTGTTATTGGCTTGGATCCTTATCGGCTGGGCTGTACAGTTGTATAGGTCCTATAAAATCACGCGTCTTTGGCAGTCCTTGCTGTCTATGCTGGCGGATGCCGGCATACTGATCGGTTTGTGCTATTGGCTTTTGCCGATGATCCCGTATCAGCTCTCGCCGCGTGTGGCTACCTGGACGATCTGGATCGTAGCTGCGCTGGAGTTCTTCTATATCTTTGCGGAGCACTATTGGAAGTACGCGACGAACATGACTGTCCCGGTAATGAAGATCGAGCAACGTCAGAATGCACAGGTGACCCGTGAGGACGAGAAACGCACCAAGGCTTCTATTGAATCGATTCATCAGTCGGTACTGAGTGTGACGACGGAAGTGGATTATTACATGTTGCGTAAGAAAGCGCGTTTAGACTCTATACAGACGAGGGTGATATGCGACAGGGACAACTTTAGCATTCTACAGGTGCCGGACTACCAGTATATGACGATCGTTGATATGACGTTGTTGAACGACATGCGCGGTATCAACAAACGTCTCTGTATGGTGAACCAGAAGTTACCGGACGAGGGTAGGTACGTATGCTGTTACCGTCCGCAGGAATATATGAAGCAGAAGTTCCTCAAGAAGTACCCGCCGATACTCCGCTGGATATTCTATTCGTTCTATTTTATTCACAAACGTGTAGTGCCTCGTCTTTTGCTCACGAGCCGTTTGTATTACGATGTGAACAAAGGCCGCAAGCGTATGCTTAGTAAGACCGAGGTGTTCGGACGCTTGTATTATTGCGGCTTTGAGGTGGACGAAGTAGTACCGATGGGACATATCGAATATATCTTCGCACATCGTCATTCACAGCCTTATCCGCAGGAACAGTTGAAGTTATATGGTCCGCTGATTAAGTTACCGCGTATATGTAAAGATAAGAAAATCAAGTATTTCTATAAGTTTCGCACCATGCACCCCTATGCGGAGTATATCCAAAAATATGTCTTCGACGCGCGCGGGGGAATGAACATCGCCGACAAGAGTGACGACGACTGGCGTATCACCAACTGGGGTAAGTTCCTCCGTAAGTACTGGCTGGACGAGTTACCGATGTTGATCAACTGGTTTAAGGGCGATGTGAAGTTAGTCGGCGTGCGGCCGTTGAGTAAGACGATGTTTGAGACCTATCCGGCATGGTTGCAAGACAAACGTACGCTGAGTAAGCCGGGTCTGATACCGCCTTTCTATATCGACCACCCGGATACGTTTGAGGAGTTGTTCGCAAGCGAGGACAAGTACTTGACAGAGTATCTGGCGCACCCCGTTCGGACCGATTTCAAGTATTTCTTCCTGACCATGCGGTCTATATTAACCCGTAAAACGCACAGCGCGTAGGAAATGGAAAATGGAAAATTGAAAATGGAAAATTTTTTCCAACCGATCCGCGCGGCCTTGTGGCAAGAGCCGTTTACGCCGGGACCTGTCAGCGATGAGTGGGTCCAGATGCATCTACAGCAGGGGACGGCCACATTGGTTTTTCCCTTGGTGCCTATGACACAAGAGATGAAGAGCGTGTGCGTGCGGAATATCCAGGAACAGGTGAAGTTGCAATATACGCTGGTCAAGGCTTGGAAAGCGCTGGAGGCATCGGGGATAGAGGCGGTACTGATGAAAGGGGCAGGGATAGCAGCCCTCTATCCGGAGATGAGTATGCGGCATTGGTCAGATATCGACCTGTTTGTGGGCAAAGAGCAATACCATCCTGCGTGTGCGGTGCTGCGCGAGACTTTCCCCGACGCGCTGAAGTTCGACGAAGAGTTGGACCACTATAAGCACTATAACCTCATCCCCGATGGGGTGTCGATCGAGGTTCATCGGGTGACAGTTGCGCTGACACATCCTCGAGATATACGGCTTTACGCGAAGATGGAAGAATTTGGAAGGGCTCATAGTGAGCGCTTGTCGGTGAATGGGTTAGAAGTGAAGGTGTTTGAGCCAACATTCAACACGCTGCTGATCTTCTTGCACTCCTGGGAGCATATGACGACAGAAGGTGCGTGCGTACGCCAACTATGCGACTTGGCGGTGCTGATTAATCACTATAATGAAAAGATCAATTGGCCACTTTTTGAGCTTTGGTTAAAGCAGCTTAACTTATTGGAAATATGGCATTTATATGCTAACATACTGGTACAAGGTATAGGATTGCCTATAAGTACCCTCGTAAACGACTCGGAAACGACTCGTAAACGGGCCGAGAGACTGCTGGAGGAGATGATGGAAAGACCGCTGCGCTGTAAGACAGCTGACGCTGCAGGACCGGCTTCGTCTGTAGGAAATAAGAATCGCTTTGTGCGCAAGTGGAGAACGATGAAAGAGCGGATGGCGAAGGCCGAGAAGCTGACGGTATACAGTCCGGCCTATGCGCGGCATGTGAAATGGGCGATCTGGTTGAGCGGATTAAAACGACTTTTTGCACCGGACAGGCATTGGGAATAATGGTGTAAGGCGTAAGTGTAAAGTGTATGGTAAGGAAATTCGATGATATAATGAAAGCGCTGAAGGCGGGTGAGTACGCGCCTGTCTATGTGCTGTGCGGCGAGGAGCCGTATTATGTGGACCGCGTGTATGAGTTTATTGCCGCGAACGCCTTAGACGAGATGGCACGTGAGTTTGACCAACAAGTGCTGTACGGACGAGACCTGCAGGGCGCGGATATATCGCCGGTCATCGGTGCAGCACGCGGTTTTGCGATGATGGGCGGCCGAAAGGTCATTATCGTGCGCGAGGCGCAGGCTATCAAGAAATGGGAGTCGCTGGCGGCTTATCTTGATAACTTTATGCCGCAGACCGTACTTGTGATCTGCTATAACGGCAAGCCCGACAAACGGCAAGGCGTATGGAAGAAAGCGGCAGAGCATCAACAGGTAGTGTGGCTGCAGTCGGACAAACTGCGTGAGTACGAAGTGGAACGCTGGATATCCGCCTATATTCAAGACTTCAAACGGCAACATCCCGAGATCAATATCGATCCCAAAGTGGCACCGCTTTTGGCGGACTATATCGGTACAGACTTGTCGGCGATCGTAGGCGCCTTGCAGAAACTGATTGACGGCCGCCCAGAAGGCGTGAATACGATAGACGCCGCGCTTGTGGAGCGAAATATCGGTATCTCAAAGGACTATAATATCATCGAGTTACAGAGTGCGCTGATCCGCGGCGATGTAGTGAAGGCCAACCGTATCACCCAGTATTTCGCGAGCAGCAAAGACCACCCGATGATACGTGAGTTGGCTCCGCTCTTTACCTTCTTCTCGAACTTGCTGATGTACCATTATCTGCCGGACAAGAGTCAGGCGGTAGTGGCTAAGGAATTAGGTATCAATCCGTATTTCGTAAAGGATTATCAGACGGCTGCCAAGCGTTATCCGGCCGGTAAGACTTTTCTTATCGTCGGTTACTTACGCGAGATAGATGCCCGCTTAAAGGGTATTAATAATCCTTCCGCAAAGGACGCCGATCTCTGGAAGGAGCTGATTTATAAGATTCTTCATTAGGTATCTCTATCGTATGCTTTTCTTCCGGTTCTACTGCTTTGACAGGCTCTGCCGGTTTATGCGGTGTAGCATCGTCGACTATTAATGAGAACTCTTTGTCGGGCATCGGATTCCATAGAGTAGGGAGTCCGTGCAGCATTACCCAGTTGATACTGTCGATCTGTTCCTGCGTGATCGTAGGGGCTTGTTGCTTGTCCAGTTTGCCGCGCGGCTGTATCTGCAGTTCTTCTGCATGTGCCGCCAAGAAAGCGTCTTGCTCTGCGTGCAGTTGTCGCATTACCTTTGGATAAATCTTATCAAACAGCTTCGGGTGTGCAGTGTACCAGACGAGCGAAGAGTCAAACTCCGCTTGCGTCACACCGTGTTTCTCGAGCACCTCGGCGTAGTAATAAGCACGCTGTTCCTCGTAGCCGTGGTGGTAGTTATGAACGACCATCAGCGCCTCGGTCTTATGCAGATCGACCAGCACATCGCGCATCTTCCCGGAGTGCAGAATACCCCGCGGACGGCAGCCGGCGATAGTCAGGAACAAGGAGCAAAGAGCAAGAACTACTATGTGAGACCAGCGTCCCTTCATCTTTTCAATTCTTTCAAGTAGAAGAACAGAATCGCGAAGACGGCGCATGTGATACAGCTGTCCGCGAAGTTAAAGACCGGCCTAAAGAAGAGCACCTCGCCCGCGCTGTTATGGATGAGCGGGAAATAGAACATGTCCACTACGCGGCCGTAAAACCAGCCTGCATAGCCGAAGAGCTTGCCGTAGAAGACGCAGTCGATGATGTTGCCCAGCGCGCCGGCGATGATGAACGCCAAGGTGACGATATAACCCGTCGGCACTTTGGGTTGACGGATCTGCTCATGCGTGTACCAGCATAACAGGCCTACGACGATGAGGCGGAAGAGCGTCAGTGCCAGCTTCGAGAACCACTCGATACCAAAGGCCATACCATTATTCTCGATATAGCATATCCAGAACCATGAGAAGACTTCATGGCTCTCACCCAAGGCAAAATGCGTAGCGATATACAGCTTGATGGCCTGGTCAATGATGAGCGAGGCCAGGATGATGCCTGTTACAAGCCAAACGCGGCCTTGACTTCCTCTAATCGGTTCAGTTTCTCCCATGTGAACAATTCTACTTCGCGGGTGTATTCTTTGCCTTCCGCATCGATGAAGGTCTTGGTGACGATCTCGTTGGTACGGCCGACATGTCCGTATCTGGCCGTCTCCTGATAGATAGGCTGGGTGAGTTTGAGGGCGCGGATGATGGCTGCGGGACGCAGGTCAAACAGGGCCTTGACGCGCTCGGCTATCTCGGCGTCATTGAGCGGGACGAGCGCAGTGCCGTTGGTGTTGACATAGACGGAGACAGGCTCGGCGATGCCGATGGCGTAGCATATCTGCACGAGCACCTCGTGCGCTACACCTGCTGCCACCAGATGTTTGGCGATCCAGCGTGCTGCATAAGCAGCCGAACGGTCCACTTTCGATGGGTCCTTGCCCGAGAAAGCACCGCCGCCGTGCGCACCGCGACCGCCGTAGGTATCTACGATAATCTTACGTCCTGTCAGACCTGTGTCACCGTGCGGTCCGCCGATGACAAAGTTACCGGTCGGGTTGACGAACAGCTTCGCGTCTTTGTCCTTGATGAACGCCTCGAGCAACTGTGCATAGCGCGAGTCACGCGTCGCTACACGCGGCAACAGGTACTTGACGATATCGGCTTTGATCTGCTCGGGCGTCACGCCCTCGTCATGCTGCGTCGAGAGCACGATGGTATCGATACGAACAGGATGATTCTGCTCATCGTATTCAATAGTTACTTGCGATTTGCTGTCGGGACGCAGATAGGTCATTACTTGACCCTCTTTGCGTATACGCGCGAGCGTATAAACTAAGGTGTGTGCCAGGTCGAGCGTCAGCGGCATATAGTTGTCCGTCTCGTCGGTGGCATAACCGAACATAAGGCCTTGATCGCCGGCGCCTTGATCCTCCGCGTTCTCGCGGCTGACACCCATGTTGATATCCTGACTCTGCGCGTGCAACGCCGTGAGAATACCGCAACTCTCGGCTTCGAACTTATACTCGGCCTTGGTGTAGCCGATCTCGGCGATCGTCTTCCGTACGACGCGCTGGATATCTACCCAGCCGTTGCAACTCACCTCGCCGGCAATAACCACCTGTCCGGTCGTACACAGGGTCTCGCAAGCTACGTGCGCGCCGGGATCCTGCGCCAACATATTATCCAAAATAGCGTCCGAGATCTGGTCGCTCACTTTATCCGGGTGTCCCTCCGACACCGACTCTGATGTAAAGAAATAATGCATATTGTACAATTTTAGCACGCAAAATTACTACATTTTTCTGACTTATGCAAATATTCGTGAAAAAAAAGTGAATATTCTTGCATATATGAAAAAATTGTCGTATATTTGCAACAAATTTTAACAATTTAATTTTTTACTACCATGAATGTAACGATTAATGCTGTCAATTTTGAGATGGCGGAGAAGCTTGAGCAGTTTATTGACAAGAAGATGAGCCGTTTTGCTCGTCACTTGAGTGCAGATGACAAAGTAGAGATTCGTATGTCGGTAGTGAAGCCGCAGACGAATGACAACAAAGAGGTGAAGATTCGTATTGCCGGCCTGTTTGCAGAAAAAACCGCCGACACCTTCGAGGAAGGTATCGACGGTTGTCTGTCGGCTCTGGAGACGCAGTTGGAGCGCCGCAAGAACGCTTAATCGAGGCGCTGGCCTAAGACGTTATACTTGGCTTCGCCTACGCGAATCACGAGCGAGTTATTCTCAATCGACTTACAACCACGCAGATTCTCATCGGGAGTCTGCGTGATGTTTTCTGCCCAATGGTAGAAGACCTGCATGTAATACGGTGCGCAGACCGCGTAAGCCGGTTTTGTCTCCGAGGGAGCAGCGGTGCGGTTGATGGAGTGCCCTGTCGTACTTGCGTTCTCGTTCCAGAAACCGCGGTTAGACCATGTCTCCTCCACCAAGCCTTCTTTGGTATCCCAGTTGACATAATCGCCGTTTCCCAGATCCTCCGGATACCAGTAACTGATTCCATCTACGTTGCTCAGCGGTTTGAGTGCATAGACAAGGTCGTTCACAAAGTTATATTGACCTTGCTTCGAGCACGGCCACACATCGCGAGTGTCATAGTTCACACCCTCTGACGGCCAGTACTGGAAGTTATACGCGCACTCGACGATATGCACGCGCTTGTCCGGGAAGTCGGTTGCCAACTGCTTGACGGCCTTCACCAGATTGTTCTTGTCCTGTTTGCTCTTCACCTGCTCATCGGTCAGATAGCCGTGCCAGAAAGGGTAGTAACTCAGACCGATGATGTCATAATCCACCTCGCCGTCAATCAGCTTCTGGTAGTAATACTTGTTATATCCGCTGTTGCTCGGCCGGTCCGTATGAATGATGATCTGCGCCTCTGGACATACTTCGCGAACGGCGTTGCAGCCTGCGCGCAGCAAGCCCAGATAGCCTTCCCAGTTGTCGCCCTGACGATTATATGGCGCTACTTTGATATCGCATAGGCCGTACATGATCTCATTGCCTACCTGCACGAGGTCGGGCGTCGCACCCGCTTCCTTGAGCGCTGTCAGTACCTCGCGCGTGTATTTGCCGAGCGTGTCAGCCATCAGCGAGTCAGAGAGTCCTTTCCATGCGGCCGGCGCCTGGATATGGCCGGCGTCTACCCAACTGTCCGAATAATGGAAATCCAGTAGGAAGTATGCACCCGCGTCTTTGATACGTTTGCCTAAGGCCTTCACGTACGCTAAGTCCTGACAGATCGCATAATCGGTCTTTTTGTAGTCCGGTGCTTGCTGTTTGGGATCCACGAAGATACGTACGCGAAACGTGTTCCACTTGCATTCGTCAACGAACCATAGGATCAAGTCGTTGATCTTCTGTCCGTTTACATCTTTGTAACCGGAACTGTATTCTTCGAACTTTGGCAACATCGATATGTCGCCGCCTACATAACGTGTCTGCGCGTGCACGCACATACACACGAGCGCAGTAATAAATAAGGTGTATTTTCTCATATCGGCTGCAAAAGTACTATTTTTTTTTGATTCGTGCAAGTGTTTTTAACTTTTTTGCTAAGTTTAGTTTGCAAAATGCAGAATTTTGCACTTTTTGCTAATTTTTTATTGTGTATTTAAGAAAAATGTAGTATCTTTGCCACGATTTTCGTACATTTGCAACGAAAAACAGAACAAATGTGACATTTTGTATATCAAAATACAACATTTATTACAAATTAACTTTATTATTAACTAAATTTTTTTAAGGTATGAAGAAATTTTTCTCTATCCTTTGCGCTCTTGCAATTGTGTTTAGCGCAAACGCAGCTCAATTGAGCAAGAAAGACATTCTTGCCGGCAATGCTGCTAAGAAAGAAATTCGTTCGCAACACGTTTCGAACGCAAAAGTTTCTACATTCAAGTCCTTCACTACCACAACTGCTACTGTAGCTAAGGTTGCTCCGCAAACCAAGCACGGTATCGAGGGTAAGGCTGTTGCAGGCGTAGAGAAGAAGGTCGTTAAGAACCTTCCGACCAACGCACTCAAGGCTAAGAAGGCTGCTATCGATCTGTCCTTCACCTCAGCTGATGCAGACATCGAATGGCAAGACCATTGTGCTGATGCCGGTTGGTGGCAGATTCAGGCAGAGACCGACGAGTACTATGTAACTCTGTCTAACCTTAGTTCTAATGAGGCTGCAGGTGAGTATGCTTGGGAAGACTTGGATCCTGCGTACTGCGGTATTTGGTATGAAGAGGCAGGTGATAATATCCTTGCTTTCACCGATGGTTCTTGCACGGTAACTGTTTCTGAAGAGGCAGTTCTTGTTGTTGGTACGTTCACCGCTGAGGATGGTAACACCTACAACATCTCTATTACTTATGAGGCAACCGTTTATCCGGAAGGTGGTGAGTTTGAGTGCGACGAGGTTACGTTCTCGTACTATTCTTCTGATGGTGACGCTTGGTACAAACTGGTTGTTGCTGAGCCGGAAATGACCTTCCGTTTCGACGTCATAGTAGGTGAAGGCCTTGAGGACGTAAAATTGGATTCGACCTACACGCTGGACGACATGATCGCTAAGTACACTTATGTTTATCTGGGTGAAGACCAACTGACCTTTACTGAGGTATCTTTCTTGAAGAGCTCTAATGAGGATGGTTCTGCTGACCTCAATGTAGTTGCTACGGATGAGAATGGTAACGTTTGGAAACTCCACTACGCTTTCCCGGCTGCTCCTGAGGCTGAGAAATTCGAGACCATTACTGCTGATGTAACGATGACCAAAGAAGCTTTCTGGTACTGGTATAACTACACCTTCGAGGCTGCTGATGAGGCAAATGCTATCGTTCTGCAAATCATGCCGGATGACTCGTTCTACGGTACTTGGGAGGCAGGTAAGGATATCACCGGTGCTGTTACTCCGCTCAACGGCGTTGAGAGTGAGATCTACAGCGGTGAGGTTACCATCGAGCAGAATGCAGAAGGCTTCAAGATCACAGGTAAAGTACTTTGCTGGAATAGTACCGAGTACACTCTTGACTTGACTTATACGATTCCTGATGCTACCCGTCAGGCTGAGCTTACACTTGAGAACCTTGAGTTGAGTGTATTCGAGGGTGCATGGCAATTAGATGGTTTCAGCGAGGACGGTAAGACATACGCTTCCATCGCTGCCTATGCTGACGAAGTATCCGGTACTTATACCGAGTCTGAATTGGCTGCTGACTACTGCTATATCTATACCGACCTTGTTCTTGACGAAGAGGGTCACGTAGTAGAAGGCTCCAAGTTCGAATTGTTGAAGGCCAACCTCGAAGTTACTTTCAACGAGGCAGACAGCACAATCTTGATCAACGGTACGTTCCGTGGCCAGAACGGAGAGGATATTCCTGAGTTCACGCTCGCTCTGAGCGGTCGTATCCCGACTCTGGAGGTATCTGACATGACCTTCGAGTTCGCTGACGAAGAGGAAGGTATCCGCGTTACTCCGTCCAACGATGACGATGCATGGGATTGGTATGTTGTTGATGAGGCTACATTTGAGTACAATGGCGCTGACTATATCGCAGAGGTTATCTACGGTAAGTATGGTAACACTTATGCTGTAACCGGTGAGCAACTCCTTTCGTTCGAAGAGGATCTCGCAAACTATCTGACTGCAAGCGGTACCTACTACCTCGTTGTATGGGGTGCAGGTGAGCGCGAGATGACTACCGAAGCATTTGTACACGAGTTTGAGTTCGAAGGCGGTCTGCCCGAGGGTTGCACCCAGTACGATGCAGAGGAAGGCAATGACTTCATCGTTAACTTCGCTGAGTTTGCAATCGATGACCAATATGTTGCAGAGCATGGTATTTATATCATCGGAGCTACTGACGCTCAGAGCAATTATGTCTCCCTGCAGATCTTTGCTCCGGAAGGACTCGCACTTGGTGAGTATTCTGTATTGGACAATAGCGAGGAGCCGTTCGTAGTTTCTGGTGAGTTGGATCTGACAGAAGGTAATATCTACGGTTCGTTCGCAGGCAAACTCAATGCATCCGGTCAAATCACTGTTCCTCTCTGGTTGCTCGTTGACGGTACTGTTACAATCACTGAGCACTCTGTTATCGTTGATGCAACGAACTGCGCTGGAGCCAAGATCCAATGTAAGATGGGCGCTGCTCAGGGTATCGACAACGTAGATGCTGACAAGGTGGCTACCAAGAGCATTAAGAATGGTCAGCTCATCATCCGCAAGAATGGTGTTGACTACAACGCTCAGGGTGCTATCGTTAAGTAATTAGCAATACCATCTATTCAAAAAGCAGTCACTTCGGTGGCTGCTTTTTTTTATGTCTCTGCACAAAAACCTCTCGGTATTTCATTAGGGTTTTATTAGACTTTTATTAGACTTTTATTAGACTTTTCTATAGTCGTCCTATAGTTCACAAGCCATTTCTGCTAAAATACATTAAATTTTTGAAAAAGTTTACTGCAATTGTTGATAACTTTTTTATTTTGGACAACTTTTTGTGTTTTTAAAAATCGTAAAACGCTGAAAACGTGTAATATGACTTTTTGTTTTGGACAACTTTTGAAAATTGTTAATAAATTTTCTTGCCAAAAAATTTGCACAATTCAAAAAAAAGCAGTACCTTTGCACCGCATTTTCGCCCAAATTGAATATTTTTTATAACAAACACCATATTATGGAAACATACATTATCAAACGTGACGGTAAAAAAGAACTTTTTACCATTGACAAAATCAAAAATGCCATCTCGAAGGCATTCTTAGCGGTAGGCGCTTTTGCCACCGAAGAAACATTAGGTGCTATCCTTTCGCACCTCAGAGTACATAACGACATTACCGTCGAGGAGATTCAGAACCAAGTGGAGGTTGCATTGATGGCGGAGGGCTATTTCCAGGTAGCTAAGGCGTTCATTCTCTATCGTCAGGGACACACGGAGGATCGTGAGACACAACGCCGTCTCGACTTCATGATGAACTACGTGCAGGCTTCCAACGCCGCAGAGGGCTCAAAATTTGACGCCAACGCCAATGTAGAGCACAAGAACATCGCGACCCTTATTGGCGAGCTGCCTAAGCAAGGCTTCATCCGCCTCAACCGTCGTCTGCTCACCGAGCGTATCAAAGAGATGTTCGGCAAAGAGCTCAGCGATAAGTACATGTCGCTCCTCAACCAGCACTTCATCTACAAGAACGACGAGACCAACCTCGCTAACTACTGCGCCTCAATCACCATGTATCCTTGGCTCATCGGCGGTACCAAGTCCATCGGCGGCAATGCAACGCCCCCGAAGAACCTCAAGTCTTTCTGCGGCGGGTTCATCAACATGGTCTTCATGGTCAGCTCCATGCTCTCCGGCGCATGCGCTACGCCTGAGTTCCTCATGTACATGAACTACTTCATCGAGCAGGAGTACGGTGACGACTACTACAAACGTGCGGACGAGGTAGTGGACCTGAGCAAGAAACGTCGTACCATCGACCAGGTCATCTGTGACTTCTTCCAGCAAGTAGTGTACAGCCTTAACCAGCCTTCCGGCGCACGTAACTATCAGTCTGTGTTCTGGAACATTAGCTACTACGACCGCTATTATTTCCAGAGCCTGTTCGAGCACTTCCGCTTCCCGAACGGTGAGGCACCGCATTGGGACAGCCTCAACTGGCTCCAGAAACGCTTCATGAACTGGTTCAATGAAGAGCGTACACGCTGCGTGCTCACCTTCCCGGTAGAGACGATGGCGCTCCTCGCTGAAGACGGAGACATCAAGGACAAAGAGTACGGCGATTTCACGGCAGAGATGTACGCCAAAGGACACTCGTTCTTTACCTACGTTTCAGACAATGCCGACAGCCTCTCGTCCTGCTGCCGTCTGCGTAATGCCATCACCGACAACAGCTTTAGCTATACCCTCGGTGCGGGTGGTATCTCGACCGGTTCGAAGTCTGTGCTCACCATCAACCTCAACCGCGCTATCCAGTACGCCGTACGTAACAATATCCCGTATCAGGCTTATGTAGAGGAGATTGTGGACTTGATGCACAAGGTACAGCTCGCGTACAACGAGAACCTCAAGAACCTCCAGGAGCGCGGCATGCTTCCGCTCTTCGACGCCGGTTACATCAACATCGGCCGTCAGTACCTCACCATCGGTGTGAACGGTCTGGTAGAGGCTGCTGAGTTCCTCGGCATCGAGATCAAAGATAGCCCTGAGTACGCACACTTCGTACAGGAGCTCCTTGGTATCATCGAGAAGAAGAACAAAGAGTACCGCACCAAGGATGTGATGTTCAACTGCGAGATGATCCCGGCAGAGAACGTAGGTGTGAAACATGCGAAATGGGATCGCGAGGACGGCTATGTTGTTCCGCGCGACTGCTACAACAGCTATTTCTACATCGTCGAGGATACCTCACTCAACGTACTCGACCGTTTCCGTCTCCACGGACGTCAGTACATCGAGCACCTCACCGGTGGTTCGGCGCTGCACTGTAACCTCGAGGAGCACCTCAGCCAGGCGCAGTACCGCCAGCTGCTCCGCGTAGCGGCTATTGAAGGATGTAACTACTTCACCTTCAATATCCCCAACACGGTCTGCAACGACTGCGGTCATATCGATAAACGTTACCTCAAGGAGTGCCCGCATTGCCACTCGAAGAACGTGGACTACCTGACGCGTGTGATCGGTTATATGAAGCGTGTATCGAACTTCTCGGAGGCGCGCCAGAAAGAGGCGGCTAAGCGCTACTACGCAGAGCCCGCCAAGGCTCCGAAAGTAGAATGCTGATGAAAGTAGCGTCTTTCGATATTGTCTTTCAAGAGATTCCGGGCGAGGTAACACTCGCCCTTAATCTCTCGAATTGTCCCTGCCACTGTCCGGGCTGTCATAGCCCGCACTTGGCTCAGGACATCGGTGAACCCTTGAATGAGGAGTTATTGGACGGCCTTATCGCCCGTTATGGCGCGATGATTACTTGCGTCGCTTTCATGGGTGGTGACGCCAACCCCGAGGAGGTCGCTAAATGGGCCGCATGGATTAAAAATCAAAAATCACAAATTACAAATCACAAATCCGTGCTCCGCACGGCTTGGTATAGCGGGAGAACTAGTTTTCCTAGTGAGCCTAGGACTCCTAGTCAGCCTAGTTTCGACTACGTCAAACTCGGCCCGTACGTAGAGGCTCTCGGCGGCCTCAAATCGCCGAAGACCAACCAGCGCCTATACAAGCGAGTAGGGGACTCTTGGGAGGATATAACCTCCGTTTTTTGGCAAAAACGCTTCGAATAGTCGATTTTTAGTACGCAAAAGTGCTTTTTTTGAAAATAATTGCCCAAATATTTGCACAATTCAAAAAAAAGCAGTACCTTTGCACCCGCTTTCCAAAAATGAGAGTTGGACGGGTCTTTCGGGGCCCCCGAAAATTTTAATTTTTGGGGAGAGCGAGAACACGGCGAAAATTCCTATGAGCGACGAGGTCGCGAATCGTATTGAGCCGTAGATCGCGCGACGGTGGTCATAGCTCAGTTGGCAGAGCATCGGATTGTGGTTCCGAGTGTCGTGGGTTCGAGCCCCACTCTCCACCCTTAGAGAGCTTTACGGCTCTCTTTTTGTTATGCTATTTCCTGCAGAGGAATACGGACGAAGTCTCGCTGCGTCCAGAGAGGATGCGGCAAGGTGAGAGTAGGGGTGTTGAGTTGTATCTCATTGCCCTGCTCGTCGAAAGCCTCGATGATATCGATATCGATCGTGCGGTCAGAATAGACCGGTTTGTTATTGGTGATTTGTGATTTGTGATTTCGGCCTAAGGCGCGCTCTATCGACTGCGTACGAGTAAGTACTTCCATAGGGCTGAGCGGTGTCTCTACCGCGCAGCAGAGGTTACAGAAACCGTGCGCACTCTCAAAGCCCCAAGGTTCGGAATAAAAGAAAGAAGAACAGCGTAGGACATGGCCTATCTGCTGCTCGATCAATGTGATGGCTTGGCGGAGCGTCTGTTCCCGCTCGCCGAGGTTACTGCCCAAAGAGAGATGATAGAGCATGCGTTGCTTTCACCATTAGCGGATAGATGACAGAGGTCTTGACGATCTCGGCTTTGTCCAACCAATGAAAACTCTCGTTTGTCTTATCCATGATAAACACTACCAGCAGTACGATCAGTCCGTACTTGCATATGCCGAACACTCCACCGAGGATGCGGTTCACCCAGCCCAGATGGATGGCTTTCATCAGCTTGGTCAGGCCATGAGCAATCAGGGTGAGGACGATGGTAATGATCAAAAAGAGGACTACGTACGCCACAATGCTGCATACTGTTGACGGCCAGCCGAACTGACTTAACAGCCAGTGTGAGAACGGAGTCCCGAAGATGTTGGCGCCGACTACTCCGAGAATTATCGCCCCTATGGCGATAACCTCGGAGATTAGTCCACGCAGCAGGCCTCTGACAAGGCCCACAAGAAGAGGCAAGAGTAGTATTACGTCCAGCCAATTCATCGTTTACTGGTAGTCACGCGGGTCAAACTCTTGCGGAACCCAGTCGTCGCCGGTATCCTTATGCTTCATAAGGATGTCCTCTATACCGATTCCCGGAATACCGCGCGGAGTAACAGACCACTCGTAGCCGTCCAACTTGTTTTGAGCCATTACGCTCGCCTTGTCCTGATACCAGCCTAAGATACCTTTGACGGAACCTTGGTAGTTCGGGCAGTTGGCAACACCTTCTTTATTTGCGCCCGGCAGGTAGTAGTAAGCGAACTTAGCGTACTCGGAGTTGGAGCACATGAGGCTCTTCTTGACGCTGGCTGCGGATATATCTGTGGTCTTTTTGTCCTTATAATCCGCGATGTTGGCACTCAGATCACACAGCATACGGCTTTGCGGATAGCCGATATTCTTAGTGGTCGGAGCAAAGACGTTCGCGATACCGGAGGAGTCAGGATGTAAGGGCTCACATTGTTTGATCGTACCATTGTCGTCAAGCAGACCGGAGAAGAACACGTCCTTGATGATCACCAGACGGCCATCTGCCTTACGAACTTGGTCCATGCCTTCTTTCGTCAAGGCCGGCTCAACAGGAACCTGGCTGAACAACTCAGCAAGCGTCAACTCGTCGTATTGCAGTTTGCTCTGATCCGGTGTACCGATCAAACGCACCGCATTACGGAAGACTCCGGCGGGAATACGTCCCGGACACCATCCTACTTTCTCAGAAGCAGTCATGGCGTAGATATTGTTGTTATACGACGGAACGCAGAGTTGCGGTTGGTTCGCATAGCGACCTACAGACAGACCATTGCAACGAATGATGATCTCTTGACCGATCTGGTACAAACCGCCGCTCGAACCCAGGTCTACAGAGATACGGAGCGTCTGCTGCTTTGCCACACCGCCCTCTTCTACGATCTGCTGGATGACCAGCGCTTTGTAGAAGTTACCGGCGAAGTCGTCGGTGGCAACACGGCCGCGGATATAAATACCGCGACCTCCGTGACGAATGGTATCTACCGAGTAGAGATACAAGCCGTGCGTAGCATCATACGAGCGCTCACGATACGGCGTCGTATCATTGTGATAGGTGCCTTCTTCCGTCATAAAGGCGTCGAGGAAATCGTTGAGGTTATAGAAATCATATCCCTCGGGGTTCTCTTCTTGGAGAATCTTCTCCAGCGAAGCTTCATCTGTGAACACATCTTCCGGTTTCAATGGATCGGCTTCACAGGAAGTCATCAGCGCAACGATCGGCATAGCCAATATCATTGCATATGTATATATAGACTTTCTCATTGTTGTTAGAATTTATAAGTTACGCTTAAGAAGAAGTTTGTGCCCCATGCGTAGTAGTACTTAGATGGGTACTTCCATGCATTGGCAGTGAGGAGGGAGTTCTTATAGTCCTCTTTTCCTTGACGAACGGAACGCGGCAGACGAGCCTGTTGGTAACCGCCGGTCTTGAAGTGCGTGTTGTTCGTGATGTTCGATACGCTCAGGTTGATCGAGATCGACTGACGGTTCTTGAGGTAAATGAGTTTACCTACCGATGCGTCGATGAGGAAGCGGTTGAGCGGGTTCGTAGCTGCCAGACTCTCTTGCGCGGTCATCAGGTTGAACGGATACTTAAGCTGTGGAACACCGTTCTCGTCGAGTACTGCATTCTCGTACGTTGCATTGCCGTACTCGTCCACCGATGCACGAAGGAGTTGACCGTCTGTGGTCTGGATGGCATTCGCATTCTCGTCGCCGAACCAACCATTGACAGCAGTACCGTCAGCGCGGGTTCCGGTGAACAGACCTTGCATACGACGACTCGGTGCTACGCCAAGGTAGTTCCAGTCGTGGTAACTAACAGTGATGTCAGCGAACCACATCTTCGGGTGGAAGAAGGAGAGCTTGAGGCTGGCGTTTGCTTGCGGACCTGTCGAGAGGTGCAGACCCTTGAGCAGCACTTTGTCTTCGGTCTCGAAGATCAGCTCTTTGGTGGTCTGGTCTTGGGTCATAGGCATACCGTTCTCAGCCGAGGTGATCGAGCGAGCGTCTGTCGTGTAGCGGTAGTCGCCTACAGAAGCGACACCGGTCAAGGTGAAGTACGTGCCCAGTTTGACAGCGATAGCTGCCTCTGCACCGATGTATCGTTTGCCGATACCGGACAGCGCCTGGTTCACGAACGTACGTGCCTCGTCGTCATAGTAGCCGTTAAGCTCCGAACCGTCCCAACTCTGGGTATAGAATCCGGTTACACGACCGCGAACGATCGGGTAGTTGAACTCATAGGTCAGGTCACCCGATACCACTTTCTCGCTGGCAGCAAAGAACTCATTGAGGTTCTTCGCATTGTCGTGCGTGTAGATCTCACGGATCACACCATCGTGTACACGCTGCGAGATATAAGCATCACGTGCGTACGGAGCTTGGGTCTCTGCCAGTGCATTCAGTTTCAAGCGGTTACGACCATTGATCTTGTATACTACACCGAGCTTGAACGACGGATCGAGGAAGTGGTGTGCTGTACCAATATAGGTGGTACCGCTCTTGACTACCTTCTCCAGATTAGCCATACCCGGGTCGAGGGTGTTCAACTTATCGAAAGTAGCTTTACCGAAGTAATTAGCTGCTTGATCAGAACCTGCCTGGATCGCTGCGTAGGTAAGATACCATGCACGACCATTGAGCATGTTCGTCGTACGTTGCATCGAGCTGTAGTTCACTTGGAGTGCGTAGTAGAGATCTACCTCATTGAAGTTCCACTCGTTCTGGAACCATGCTTTCATGTTACCCATGTTGATGCGGTAGTCGTAACCGAAGCGACGACCGGTGTTGTTAATCACGTCGTCATAGTCCTCAGCGATCTCGTTCTTACGAACGTTCATGATATCGTGCTGTGTGAAACCGCTGTTGGTAGCGAGCTCCTTGATATCGCGGTCTGCGAAAGCATCGATATCGATCCATTGATTACCGCCCAGCAGGTCGTCCAGCGTCTTGTAGTGGATACCCTGAGAGAACTTACCCTCTACGCCCAGCGTCATCTTGAGGTGTTTGTACTTCGTGTTCACGTAGTTGAACATAGCATTCGCCTCCTGGATGTTGTTGTGACGACGCTCCACTACGTAACGAGCCGAAGCCGTCGGGTTGTTGATGTTCTGCTCGTAGTTAGCCTGATAGAGGGCTTCCCAGTCGATCTGAGTGGTCTTGTTGTCGCGGTTACGCCAGAGGTTATACAGCGTCATATACTGATCCTGATCTACCGACGGACCGATCCAGTTACCCGGGTTAAGCGGGTCTTCGAAGCCGGAACCTAAGTATTTCTCACCGCTCGAAGCATCATGACCGATGAACAGACCCCAAGGATAGTGGTTACCGTTTTCGTCAAAGAGCTGCTTAGCCGAGTTCTCGCTGTTCGGGTTAGCGATCTGGCCGTCCCAGAGGAACGAAGGCAGGTTGCGGTAGTAGTCCGGACGCGGATCCGGCGCATTGTAGAAGTTGATAGCCGAGTTGGAGTACATCGAGTAGTGGTATCCCGCAGCTACTTTGAGACGCTGTTGCTCGTCAATCATGTGCTCGAAAGCGACGATAGCGGTCGGGTCAAAGGACTTGACGATACGGCTGTTACGTACTCTACCGTTCTGGTAGCCCCAATAGGGGTTGTAGTTGTTCGTACCTGTCAGGTCATACACCTCTTGTGTCACAGCTGCGTTCTGTCCGCGCTCTGTCGGTGCACCGAAGGTGATCAGTTTGAGGCGGCTCTTCTCCCATACGCGCTCTGCACTCAGGAAATAGCCCAGCGAGTAGTACTTGATACCCTCGCCGATGATACCCTTGTTGTCGATGTAAGGCGAGAAACGATACGCGAGTTGTGCAATAACAGCCCAGCCGCTCGGCATCAGACCGCTGGCATAGGTCGCATTGACACGTGCTTTGTAGTTACGGTTAGTTCCGGCTGCGCCTACTTTCCATCCTTGTGCGTAGCGGGTAGCACCCATCAGGTAGTTCGTCGATTGAGCGATACCGCCAAAGGTGAAGTTGGTAGCCTCCATCGGGTTGAGCACCTCTTTGTAGCGGCTTGCGTCGTTCAGACCACCCATCGCCGAGTAGTTGAACTGTCCGCGCTCTTGGGAGCTGAAGTTCAGACCCTCGATGTAGTAGTTCTCCTGGGTCGACTCGTAACCGCGGTTGCGGTAACGTGCTGTAGACCAGGCAAATGAGGTGGTGGAGTTGAACACGTCTGTCGAAGCGGACGAAGCCGAAGCCTGCGATTGAGAACGACCTTCATCATCGGTCATCTCCTCTTCTGTCAGGTTCAGCAGGATCTCATCATGCGTCTGGCTGACTACGTCCTGTTGCAGGATGACATCGTCCAACTGATTGACCTCATTCTCCTTAAGACTGATCAGTTCAAGCGCAGCTACAAAGCCTTCTGCTTCAATGACCAACTCCTCGTCCATGGCCTCCAGATAGAGTAACTGGAACTCTCCCGCCGCATTCGTCGTCGTAGAGATGTTCTGATTGACGAGTAAGATCTTTGCTTCCACCACAGGTGTCTGGGTGGCTTCATCGATAACTCGCCCCTTGAGTGATGTTTGCGCAAAGGCACTAAGCCCCATCACCAGCACAAACATCAGAGATAAGAGTTTTTTCATACGATTGTTTGTTAGTGTTTTTATGGATAATGTTAACTTAAAATTCAGCATTCTTCGGTGTACGCGGGAAGGGTATCACGTCGCGTATGTTCTGCATACCCGTCACAAACAGCATCAAGCGCTCGAAGCCCAGACCGAAGCCGGCGTGCGGGGCAGCACCGAAACGACGGGTGTCGAGGTACCACCACATATCTTTCATCGGGATATGACGACGCTCGATCTCGTTGTTGAGCAGCTCCAGACTCTCCTCACGCACACTACCGCCGATGATCTCGCCGATCTGCGGGAAGAGCACGTCAGTACCCTGTACGGTCTTACCGTCCTCGTTGATCTTCATGTAGAAGGCCTTGATATCCTTCGGGTAGTCCGTCATAATGACCGGCTTGCCGAAGTGTTCCTCTACTAGGAAGCGCTCGTGCTCTGAACTCAAGTCATCGCCCCAGTTGCAGGGGAACTCGAACTTCTTACCGTTCTTGATAGCCTCCTGCAGGATGTTGATTCCCTCGGTGTAGGGTAGGCGAACGAACTCCGTATCCACTACACTCTTCAGACGCTCAATCAGGCCTTTGTCCACAAACTGGTTGAGGAACTCCAGGTCGTCCATACAATGCTCAAGCGCCCAGCGTACGCAGTACTTGATGAAGTCCTCCTCGAGGTCCATCAGTTCGTCTTTCTGAATGAAAGCCACCTCCGGCTCAATCATCCAGAATTCCGCCAAGTGACGCGGGGTGTTACTGTTCTCCGCACGGAAGGTAGGACCGAACGTGTATATCTTACCCAGCGCCATCGCACCGAGCTCTCCTTCGAGCTGACCGCTTACCGTGAGCGCTGCTTGCTTGCCGAAGAAGTCGTCCGAGTAGTCTATCTGCCCATTCTCATCCTTTTTGAGGTTGTAAAGGTTCTTCGTCGTCACCTGGAACATCTGGCCTGCACCCTCACAGTCAGAGGCCGTGATGAGCGGCGTGTGGAAATAGAAATACCCGTGCTCATGGAAGTAGGTATGGATGGCCATAGCCATGTTATGACGGATACGGAACACCGCGCCGAAGGTGTTGGTGCGGGGACGGAGATGCGCGATGGTGCGCAGGAACTCCATACTCAGACCTTTCTTCTGCAGCGGGTACTGCTCCGGATCGGCGGTGCCGTATACCTCCAGCTCCTTGAGTTGGATCTCCACCGACTGACCTGCACCCTGGCTCTCTACCAGAATACCGGTGGCGGAGATACATGAACCCGTCGTGACGGGCTTGAGACGCTCTTCGTCGAACTGAGCGAGGTCTACTACGATCTGGATGTTCTTGATCGTCGAGCCGTCATTGAGGGCAATGAACGATACGTTCTTGTTGCCGCGACGGCTACGAACCCATCCACGAACGTTGATCTCTGCACCAAAATCCGTGCGCTTCAATGCGTCTATAATTACTGTTCTTTGCATTATATCTATAAATTTCAAATATCAAATATCAAATCTCAAATCTCAAATGTTAATTTACAACGTAAATTGACTCAGGTCTTCTCCTAAACTGTTCATACTCGACTGAATCGAGACGGTCTCGCTTGCAGCCGGTATCGGTGCCAACTCATCGGCATCGATGGCCTCGTCCTCGTTCTGGAACTTCGCGTACTTACCGCGGAAGCGAAGCCATATGCTGTCGGTCGCACCATTACGGTGCTTGGCTACGATGATCTGTGCCAGGCCGCGCAGGTCCTTGCCGGTCTTGTCGTCATTATACAGGTGGTAGTACTCCGGCCTATGAATGAAACATACGAGGTCGGCATCTTGCTCAATAGCACCCGACTCACGCAAATCACTCAGCTGCGGGGTCTTGCCTTCTACACCCTGACGTGCTTCTACACCGCGGTTCAACTGCGAGAGGGCGATGATAGGTATATCCAGCTCTTTGGCGAGTCCTTTCAGACCGCGGGAGATGATACTCACCTCCTGCTCACGGCTACCGAAGGATGTTCCGCTCGCGTTCATCAGCTGCAGGTAGTCAATGATGATCATACGTACGCCGTGCTCACGAACGAGCTTACGGGCTTTTGAGCGTAACTCAAAGATCGAGAGCGAAGGGGTATCGTCCAAGTAGAGAGGTTTGCCCTTCATGATGTTGATCTTCGTGTTCAGTTTGCGTGTCTCTTCCTGACTCATTTTACCGGTCTTGATACGGTCGCCTTCGAGCTCGCAAACGTTCATAATCAGACGATTGACGAGCTGTACATTACTCATCTCCAGCGAGAAGATAGCGACAGGGATGTTACGGTCCACTGCGATGTTCTTAGCCATCGAGAGCACGAAAGCAGTCTTACCCATGGCCGGGCGGGCGGCGATGATGATGAGGTCAGGCGTCTGCCAACCGGATGTGATCTTGTCGAGCGCGGTGAAGCCCGACGGGATACCGGAGATAGAACCGGTGTTCTTGGCCGCTTTCTCCATACGCTTAAAGGCCTCTTCGATGACCGGGTCTATCTGCGTCACATCACGTTTCTGGCTGCGCTGGCTGATCTCGAAGATACCGGCTTCGGCGGTCTGCATCAGTTCATCGACATCCTGCGTCTCGTCGTATCCCATCTCTTCGATCTGCGCCGCAAGCGCAATGACATCGCGAGCCGTTGCTTTCTTGGCTACTATCTCCGCGTGATACCGCAGGTGAGCCGTAGAGGCCACACGACGGGTCAGTTCGGCCAGATAGATAGCACCGCCGGCTTTGTCCAGCGTGCCCTGACTCTTCATCTTCTCCGCTACCGACAGCATGTCGATAGGCTGGTCTTGGGAGGCTAACTCACGGATCGCCTCATATACCATACGGTTCTGGTCTTTATAGAAGACCTCCGGGCGCAGCAGGTCTGCGACTGTTCCGTATGCGTCTTTCTCTATCATCAATGCGCCGAGAACGGAGTCCTCCAGCTCTTGCGCCTGAGGGGGTAACTTACCCATCTCATTGGCACCTACCTTGATGATCGTCGTCTGGGACGCGCGTTTGCGACTATTTCCTGTTGAGTTTGCCATATTCGGTAATTAAGTTATGTGCAGCAATGAAACTGCTTATCTCGTTATTAAGCACCTGTCTTTCTGCTACTTCTATCTGGTGCTCCATTTGTTCGTTCTTATAAAAGCCATCCAAGAGGCTCTGGTTGATCGTCTCGTACATCCAGTACTTGGCCTGCTCGGTACGATGGCGGTCGAAGAAGCCGTTCGCTTTGGTGAACTCGATATACTCTTCGATGTTATGCCATACGTCCATCACGCCGCTGTGGTCGATGGAGGAGCAGCAGAGCGCATCGGGTTTCCATCCGCTCTCGGAGGGAGGGAAGAGTGCGAGGGCGTTCTTGAAGCTTACGCGCGCGGCGCGTGCGCGTTCCATATTATTTCCATCGCATTTGTTGATCGCGATGCCGTCTGCCATCTCCATGATACCGCGTTTGATACCTTGCAGTTCGTCGCCTGTACCGGTGACCTGAAGCAGCAGGAAATAGTCCACCATGGAGTGGGCAGCCGTCTCGGACTGACCGACACCGACCGTCTCCAACAGCACCGTATCAAAGCCGGCTGCTTCGCAGAGCACGATCGTCTCGCGGGTCTTACGTGCTACACCGCCTAATGAACCCGCACTCGGGCTGGGACGGATGAAAGCATTGGACTTGACGGACAACTCGTTCATGCGTGTCTTGTCGCCCAGTATCGAACCGCGGCTCCGTTCGCTCGACGGGTCAATAGCCAGCACTGCCAGTTTCTTGCCTTGGTTGCATAGCTCGCTTCCCAGCGCCTCGATGAAAGTGGACTTGCCTGCGCCCGGCACACCGGTGATACCTACACGTATCGAGTTACCGGCGTAGGGTAGGCAGAGCTCAATTACTTTCTGCGCGATGGCCTGGTCGGACAGCAGACTGCTCTCCACCAGCGTCACCGCCTGGCTGAGGATCGTCAAGTCCCCGCGACGGATGCCCTCGAAATACTGCTCGGGGGTCAACACCGTCTTCTTACGGCGGAAAGTCGCATAGGGATTGACGCTCGGCAGGTTCTCTACGCCGGCATTGACGGTCAAGCCTTTGTATTCAGAACTATTTTCCGGATGGTCGATCATTCTTTCACTGTCCACTTGATGAAGAGGGCATATTTACCGTGTTGCGGATCGTTAGTGTACAAATATACCTGGCGGGAGTAGTTACCCGGTTTCATCGGTTGACCGTTCTCAATCGTATTGAGGATGATATTCAGCGTACCTTTCTTACCGCCTTTCACTTTCGGGGTAGCGGTGCAAGCGAGGACACCTTCGCTCGGGTTATAGACACGGTAGATATAGAGCGGTGCTACGTTCGTGTTGCTGAACGGGATCGCTTTCTTGATACCTTTCTTACCAGCCGGCACTTCGCCTAAGTCGATGATGTTGTTTATCTCCAGGATCGGAGCCTCGTGCTTCTGATCGGTCGTGAGGTTAGCGAAGTTCTCCTGAATCTCGGCTTTGATCGTCAACTTGTGGGCGTCATCCAGAATACGCTTGCCGTCGATCACTACATATACGTATGTCTCGATCGGGCCGTATAGCTTGGTCTTCTTGCTGTCCAGTGCGAAGATGAACTTACCGGTCTCGTTCGGTTGAACGGTAGCGAGGGTCACCTGGTGAATAAGGAAAGCGTCTGCTTTGCCGGCTACTAACTCTACCGTATGCTCAGCCTGGGTGAGGTTCGCGTACTCCAACTCGCCGCTCATGTTCTCGCCTTTCTTGATGATACCGAGGTTGAGCGAATTGCTCTTCAGGCTCAACTCACCCACAGCAACAGCGTATTTGTTCGAGGGCTTGGCCGGTCTCGGGATCACCTCACCGCGGATATACACGCGCTGCACCGAAACGGAAGCATTGGAGGTGACGGTCACCGTCTTGCTGAACTTACCCGGACGGCTGTTGGGGTTATACGTGACGGTAATACTACCGGTCTGACCCGGCTCTACCGGCTCCTTGGTCCATGTCGGCGTCGTGCAACCGCAACTGGCTTTCACGTTGCTCAGGATCAGCGGAGCCATACCTTCGTTCTTAAAAGTAAAGACTACAGACACACGGCCGTCTGCCTCGTTGATCTTACCGAAGTCATGCTCGGTCTTCTCGAAGGTCAAGACCGGTTCTTGTGCAATCATGGCTACTGCGAAGAGAGCCATGCAGAGAGTACTAAAAATCTTTTTCATATCGTTTTACTTCTTTGATGTTATCTATCTTACGTAATGCTTTCAATAGGTCATTCAGTTCGGAGCGGTCATAGACGTAGAGCTCCATCGTGCCCTTGAAGATTCCATTGTCGCTGGAGATGTTGATGGACCGCATGTTGATATGGAAATCCGTCGTGATCGTCTGCAGCATATGAATCAGCACGCCGAACTTATCGATACCCTTGATCTCTACCGTCTCCACGAAGGACTGCACGCGGTGGGTGTTCCAGGTCGCCGAGTAGATACGCTTGCCGTAACTGGTCTTTAAGAGGTTCGCCTCCGGGCAGTCGATCTTATGGATATGCATCTTGTTGTTCTCGTCAAGGTAACCTAACACCTCGTCGCCCGGGATGGGGTGACAGCATTGACTCAGGAAATATTTCTTGCCTAAGTTCTCGTCCGTCAACTCGATCTCATGCGGCACTTTCTTCTTTTTCTCCTTCGGCTGTGCCTCACTTTCCACAGCGCTAGCGGTCTGTACACCTTCACCCGTAACCTGTAACCCGTCACCCTTAACCGGTAGTCCCTCATCCTTCTTCCCCAAGAACGGAATATAGGACAGCCATCCTCGTTTGGGTACGACTATCTCGCGGATATTATCGAGCCGTATCGCGCCCTGGCCTACGTGCGCGTACAGTTCGGTCGGTTGCGTGATATGGTAGTAGTTCATCAGGCGCTGAAGGGCCGCATCGTGGTTAGCCGCCAACTCCTTATCCATCGCTATCGCGTCCTCCACCAGGCGCTCACCGTGCTTGATGTACTTGCGCTCCTCGCGCTGGAAATACTGGTTGAGGCTCTTCTTGGCTTTCGCCGTCGTGACGATATCGAGCCACTCCGGCAGCGGATGTTGGCTGTTCGAGGTCAAGATCTCTATCTGGTCACCGCCCTTCAACTGATACGAGAGCGGCACAAGCGTATGGTTGACTTTCGCGCCGATACAATGCTCGCCCAGATTGGAGTGGAGTAGGAAAGCGAAGTCGAGTGCTGTCGCACCCATCGGCAGCGTCTTGATCTCGCCTTTGGGCGTGAAGACGAACACCTCTTGCGCGAACAGATTGAGCTTGAACGTGCCTAAGAACTCCATCGCATCCTTGTCCGGGTGCGCGAGGATGTCCTTGATCTCCTGCAGCCACTTGTCCAGCTCACTCTCGTCCTGCTCGCCGGTCTTGTATTTCCAGTGCGCGGCATAGCCGTGCTCGGCTATCTCATGCATGCGGTCGGTACGGATCTGTACCTCGACCCACTCGCCGTTCTTACCCATCACTGTCACATGCAGTGCCTCGTAGCCGTTCGCCTTCGGCGTGGATATCCAGTCGCGGATACGCTCCGGGTGCGGACGGTAGATCTCTGTGATGGCGGAGTAGATCATCCAGCACTGGTCTTTCTCACTCATTGTCTCGTGGGGTGTGAAGATGATACGCACGGCCATCAAGTCATACACGTCCTCGAAAGCGCACTGCTTGCTCATCATCTTCTTCCATATCGAATAGACCGATTTGATACGGCAGCGCATCGTGAACGTATAACCCATGCTCTCCAGGCGCTCGCGGATCGGCTTGGCGAAAACTTCGTAGTCCTCTAACTTGCTGTTCTTGATGGCCTCGAGCTTGTCGTGTATCTCCTGCCAGGTCTCGGGGTGCTCGTATTTGAAACTGAGGTCCTCGAGTTCGGTCTTGATGGGGAACAGACCCAGACGGTGTGCCAGCGGTGCGTAGATATACTGCGTCTCGCCGGCGATCTTGTACTGCTTGTCCTTAGGCTGCGCACCGAGCGTACGCATGTTATGCAAGCGGTCGGCAATCTTAATCAGCACTACGCGGATATCGTCCGAGATAGTCAGCAGCAATTTGCGGAAGTTCTCCGCCTGCTCGCTGGCCTGGCTACCGAACACACCGCCGCTGATCTTCGTCAGACCTGCTACTATCTGCGCGATCTTATCGCCGAACAGGCCCGCGATGTCCTCTACCGTATAGTCCGTGTCTTCCACTACGTCGTGCAGCAAGGCCGAGCAGATACTTGTACTACCCAGACCGATCTCCTTCACGCAGATGCGCGCGACAGCAAGGGGGTGCATAATATACGGCTCGCCGCTCAGACGACGGACACCGTAATGTGCCTTGTGCGCGAAGTTAAACGCATGCGTGATCAGCTCCACTTTCTGGCGGTGGGGAGTATGCGCATAGTCGTCCAGCAGCGCCTCAAACTCACGCCGAATCATCAACTCTTCTTCCGCTGTAAATTCGCTTTTCTGCATAATAAGACAATTTCGAGCGCAAAGGTACGAAAAATAATTGACATGTGCAAGTAAATTGCAAAAAAAATCCCACATATGCTTGCATATGCGGGAATTTTAGTGCTCAAGGACCCTAAATCAGTCGATCTTGATGTCTTTATTGACGTTCTTGCTACCCCACAGGGCGTAGAACAGGATATACGCTACGCCGATGAGTGGAACGATGTAACTGAGCAAAATATCATGCGCCGCTACGATACTCTGTATCTGCGGCACGATACCGCCGCCGACTACCATCATCATGAAGATCCCCGACGCCTTAGCGGTGTACTTACCGAGTCCCTCGGTAGCCATGTTGAAGATCGAACCCCACATCACCGAGGTGCACAGACCGCAGAGTACCAACAGCGTCGAAGCCAGAGGCACGTCGATGATGGCTCTTTGTACATAGGTCTTCACCATAATACTGTCGCCGATCAGCATAGCGGCTGCCAGCAGCGCAATAGCGGCGCTGGCTACGCAAATCACCATCGTTCGACTGCTGACCCTACCGCCGATAGCACTACCTATGAACCGACCTACCAGCATCAGTATCCAGTACCGGCCGGCAATCAGGCCTGCGGCTGCAAAGCCTACTTTCGGCGTCAGATAACTGATCAGGGTCGCCGGGATACCTACCTCTACACCTACGTAGAAGAAGATAGCGATCACACCTAAGGTCAGGTGACGGAATGACCACGGCGTACGCTCATACACGACCTTGTCTCCCGTAGCTTGCGGTTCGGCAATCGGCGTGATGCGAATGACGAGATAAACAACTGCGAAGACAGCCATCGCGATGTATAACACCACATTCACATCGTCAATCTGCTTACCCACAAGACTCTCGCCGATGATTGCACCGACCAGCATAGGCGTCAGCGCACCACTCAGCGAGTTGAGTGTGCCGCCTACCAGGTTCAACTGGTTACCGCGGTTACCGCCGCCTCCTAACAGGTTCAGCATCGGGTTCGTCACCGTATTCAACATACATACGCAGAAACCGCCTAACAGCGCGCCGCACAGGTAGACAGCAAAGCTGTCAAACATACCGCTCAGCCATTGAATCGTGATGCCGATGAAGCCCAGAAAAATAGCCACCAGCGCCGTACGTTTGTAGCCGTACTTAGCCAGGATGTTACCCGCCGGAATACCCATGATGAGGTAGGCGAGGAAGTTAAACAGGTTGCCTAACATACCCATACGCTCTGCCTGCGCAGGATCCTCAAAAGAAGCGCCCCAGATCTTACCCACCGGAGCTGCCAGGTTCGTCACAAAAGCAATCATCGCGTAGAGAAACATCATCGCAATGATCGTAATAATTCTCAAAGAATTAGACTGTTTTGCACTCATAGTATTAATAATTTCTTTATCCTTTCAACTTTCAACTTTCCGTTTTCAGTTTTCCGTTTTCAGTTTTCAACTTTCACTCCTTCCACTTATCCCACGTCGCGCCGAAATAATACGTCAGCGTATCGCCCAGTTCATACGGCTTGACTGCCACCAGATTGCCATCCTGGATGTCCGTCAGCGTCGCTCCGGGGGTCTGCACGGTGATGTAGATGCGGCCTTGGCTCGTAGAGCCATTGTAGTCGAAGTTCATCTGCGCCGCGGTCTTATCGCTCAGCGCCTCTTCCTCATAGAACACCGTTCCTATCTTCTCGTACACCTCGCAGTGGTCGATCGTGTCATGCATATAAATACCCCCGCCGACGAGTAATTTTCCATTCTCCATTTTCCATTTCCCATTGTCCGTCAGGACCACCTCCGCCTTGTTCATCGCATTGCCCGCTTCGGTTGTGATGGTGATCGACTCGTGCAATATCTGTCCTGCTACCAACAGGCTGTCATATTCGAGCTTAAAGACAAAGCGCTCCGCGGTCTGCTCGAGGATCTCCCAGCGGTCATACGGCCCGCCGATCCAGGTCTTGTACGCGCCCTCTTCTTCGGTCAGCACCACCAATCCGCCACAACCGCAAGTATGGCCCACTTTGTAGCAGTCCAAGCCCTTGCCGTAGTTGATATGGTAGGGTAGGCCGAGCACATGTTCGCGGTAGTAGAAACTGTCCACCACCAACTCCGGACTCGCCTTCAGCCAGAGGTCTACGCCGTTCGAAGGGTTCTCGCCCTTCAGCCCCGGTCCGTACATACGATACGCCGCGTACTCGTTCTCCCAAGCGAAGTCATCCTTCCGCTCCGGCACATACCGCCCGTACACCTTCGGCTGCACGGCTTCTTTATGACATGCAGTCAGACAAAGGGCTACTAATCCTATCAAAAAAAACTTTTTCATTTGGGTTGACGTCCTATATAGGCGAGAATTCCGCCATCTACGTATATAATTTGCCCGTTGACTGCATCGCTGGCGTGCGAAGCTAAGAACACCGCTGTGCCGCCTAACTCATCCGGCTCTAACCAGCGGCCTGCGGGGGTCTTGGCGCAGATGAACGCATCGAACGGATGCCTGCTGCCGTCGGCCTGCGGCTCACGTAATGGCGCAGTCTGCGGGGTCGCGATATAACCCGGACCCAGGCCGTTGCACTGGATATTGTACTCGCCGTACTCCGAGCAGATATTGCGTGTCAGCATCTTCAGACCGCCCTTGGCAGCGGCATAAGCTGATACCGTCTCGCGGCCTAACTCGCTCATCATCGAGCAGATATTGATGATCTTGCCTTCGCGGCGCGCCATCATCTCCGGCAGCACCGCCGCCGACACGATATACGGCGCAACGAGGTCAATATCAATCACTTGCTGAAACTCCTCGCGCTTCATCTCGTGCATCGGGATACGCTTGATGATGCCGGCGTTGTTGACCAGGATATCGATCTGTCCTACCTCGCGGTGGATCTGCTCCACGAGCGCCTTAACAGCCACCTCGTCCGTCACGTCGCATACGTATCCGTGCACGTTCTCTATTCCTTCCGCGCGATACAGCTCCAGCGCTTTGTCGATCGCCTCCCGGCTGCGGGCATTGAAGATGATAGCACGCGCTCCTGCCTGCGCAAAAGCCTTCGCAATGGCAAAACCGATGCCGTAACATGCTCCGGTCACCCATGCGTTCTTTCCTTCCAAACTAAAGGGATTTTTCATATATTCACTTCTTTTTCAGTTACTGCATTTTTTTCGCCTTTTGATAGTCCTCCTCGGTGATGTAATACACGCGCAGAGGACGGTAGAGGGCAGGATGATACCGGCTGGCACGACGAACCGTCAGACTCTCGTATTTCCACTGCGACTTATCGTGTATACAATGGTCCTTGTAGGATATCTTCCAAACAGGGTAGGCATTGTGGCGCAGCAGGAGGGTGTCGTCGAAGACGAGATAGGCCGAGTCCAGCCACTCCATCCGCGGGAAGTTCGACACCGCGGCTTTGGACATGCTGTCGCGGAGAACCCAATAGCCCTGCGGCGCAATATGGTGCGTAAGCACAGTGCCCTTGGCGTCATTGACGAAGAGATGTAAGTCAACCGCATGGTCTGTTTTGTTCTCCACACCTACCGCTCCGCCATGGGTATATAACTCCTGCTGACGATGCTTGTCATCGTAGATAGAGTACGCAAAGACGGCTATGATGCAGACAAAGACCACAATGGTCTTGATGATCGTCGATCTCCTTCTCTCCCTTTGCTCACGTATGTATTCGTCTACCAGTGACATAATCTGCACCTATCCTGAATCCGCTGCAAAGGTACTACAAAAAAATGACATACGCAAATATTTGTATAATTTTATACAAAAAAAAGAGCCTCTCATAAGAGAGGCCCTTCCCGTAAGCGGTTACGGGTTACCGGTTACGGGTTACTCGCCGGTCACTGCCGCTTTGGCGAGCTTCCAGAGATACGACTTCCAGGTCTTTGCGCCGCCCGGCTGGTCCTTCTGGGCCAGGTAGGCCACCTGGTCCTGACTCAGCGTACTCAGGTTCTTCGCGCGGGCATTCACCCACTCCAGACGCTCGGTGAAGAGCGTACGGATCTCGATCTCGTGATCGGAAACAGGAGTGCTGCGCGTCACCGCTCCGATACCACGCAGGTAGATGCGGGAACAGTTGGGGTTCGTGGACTCTG
>Ga0247611_10000762_pt1 | contig 62804 bp, 53 predicted proteins | sample 177DNAGHGhighgp2_FD_192422 | JGI IMG/M metagenome (GOLD analysis project Ga0247611, IMG submission 192422) | Sheep rumen microbial communities from Palmerston North, Manawatu-Wanganui, New Zealand - 1770 DNA GHGhigh gp2 | ecosystem: Host-associated > Mammals > Digestive system > Stomach > Rumen... | reverse complement strand
TATAACACGCTCAAGTGGAGTATTAAAGTTACTTTTAATACGATTTAATACGGTTTTTTCCGATTTTCGTATCATTTCGGAGATTTTCCCCGCCCGGCAACTGCTATCATCCAGACAGCAACGTTGTAAATCTTTTATTCGGAGGGAAACACATGGCAACTATCAAAGATATGTCACAGCAATTCGTCAACAGCATTTATGAACTCAGTATCTTTCTGCGGCTTAACGGACATGCAAGCCTTGGTGAGAGGATACTTACATCGGCAGTGGAGATCGCGGTGCTCAGTCACACGTCCTGGACGACGGTAACCAATGAGGAATTCATCTCAAATCTCGTCAGGACGCATGAATGTGCGGAAAAGCTCAATGACCTTGTCGGCGTTGTAAAGTATCTTGAATTGGAGTATGAGGGGATGAACAAGATCGTTGAGGATACGGAAGCCATATATAAAATGTCCAGATCTTCCGTAAACACAATCTTCTCAAAGCTTGGCCTCAAGGAGATCAAGCGAAGTGATTCTGCAATGGAACACAAGCCCAGCAAGGATCTGAAAGCAAAGATGGAAGAGAAGAAGAAATTTGAGAATGAGATCGCCAGGGAAGGCAATGATACCGTGCCAAAAAATGATGAGGAAAACGAAGCATCTGAAAATGAGCTTCCATATGAACTGGATGATAATTCTGATCAGAAGGAACAGTCCGGGGATGAAGAAAAGGAGGAGATGTCCGCTTGATAAAAATGGTCATTTGTGTACTATTAAAGGTAACAAACTTTAATAGGAGAGACATTATATGGCCAATTCCGAGAATGCAAAACTGAAGATATTGCTGCTGTATGACTATTTCCTGCACGACGTGGGCCCTACGAGTGAGACGGGTGTCACCGTGCAGGAAATTATCGATCTGCTCGAGGATGAACTCAATACAAAGTTTGAGCGCAAATCCATATATGCGGATATTTCCAGGATCAATGAATTTATAACTCTTAAAGGTGCATGCGATGTTGATTTTATTGCACGTGACGGCAAGCACTATATCAGAGGTCTTCTTAAGGATGAGATAATGCTCGAAGAAGCGAAGATGATCTCTGACTCTCTGAGAACAACCGAGTTTATCTCGGATGAGCTTTGCAGGAAATTCGAAGCCATGTTCCCGGCATATTTTGAACATGAGGAGAGTGCTTATGTCGGAAGACTTTATTCAAGGCACATCAACAGGGATTCCGTGTCCAGCAGGAGACAGCTGATCAACACCCAGAACATTCTCGTATCCATACGTACGAGCATGGAGAAGAAAAAGCCTCTTGTCATCAGATACGGTTACACCGGAGGAGAGTCAAAGGTGTACAGCAGCTATGTTCTGACACCTCTCAAGATCGACTGGACAAACAGCCATTATTACCTGATCGCGATCGATCATCTTGATCTGTTTACAAGGATCGGATTTGACAAGACTCCGTCTGATAATGATCTGAGTGAAAGCATCAAGCGCTTCCGTCTGGACCGTGTGCTTTTTGAATCACCGTCTGACAATACATATATTTCATGCAAGGACAATCTGAATTTCATCGAACAGAAGTTGCCGGCTCATTATGAGGAACTCTTCGGAACTGCAAGACCCAGGGTGAAGAAACCCGAGATGCGTGAGATGGCCGCCCAGTATCTTGATTTCCAGAAGTTCTCATCTGAAGATGCCCAGGAAAAGGTTATCGATGCATATATCAAGAGATCTCTTGATGCTTTCAGTTCAGAAAAAACTCCTGTCAAAGTCAGACTGTCGATCGAGGCCGACAGCAAATGCACAACGGTCAAAGATCCGTGGAAGCAGGTTCTTGTAGCTTTCTCAGCCATCAAGGATGAGTTTGATGTCAAGGAGATAAGAGAGATCAAGAACGACGGAGTGCAGAAGATAAGCTTTACCATAATAACCCCGCTGTCCAAGACTCTTTATAAGCACCTGTTCAGCATTTATACGATGGACGGAGTCATATTCAGGATCGATAATGACGATATAAAGCAGGAAATGCTGGCTTATGCAGACAAGATCCGCAGGATGATCGAAGACGGACAGTAATGCTGACCTATTGAATTGATTATCCTTGTGTTTTATAATTCTTTGGTTATTTATATTATAAGGAGACAACTGTATGCAACCTCTAGGTTTGAATGAGATCAGAGAAAGATATCTGAAGTTTTTTGAGTCAAAGGGCCATTTGAGAATGCCTTCATTCTCACTTGTTCCGAAGAATGACAAGTCGATCCTGCTCATTAATGCGGGAATGACACCTCTTAAGCCGTACTTTACGGGAGCTGAGACTCCTCCATGCAGAAGAGTTACAACATGTCAGAAGTGTATAAGAACTCCCGATATCGAGAATGTCGGTCATACAGCCCGTCACGGAACATATTTTGAGATGCTCGGCAACTTCTCTTTCGGAGACTACTTCAAGAAGGAAGTAATACCGTGGGCATGGGAATTCCTTACAGAGGATCTCGAGATGGATCCCAATCTTCTCTATCCTTCAGTCTACGAGGAGGATGATGAGGCTTTCGAGATCTGGAACAAGGTGATCGGAATCCCTGAAGAGAGAATCACAAGACTTGGTAAGGCAGATAATTTCTGGGAGCACGGAACAGGTCCGTGCGGTCCCTGCTCTGAGATCTATTATGACAGAGGCATTGAGCACGGGTGCGGTAAGCCTGACTGCCGTCCCGGTTGTGAGTGCGACAGATTCGTTGAGATCTGGAACCTGGTATTCTCACAGTTCGACAGACAGGAAGACGGATCTTATCTTCCCCTTGCGCAGAAGAATATCGATACGGGAGGAGGACTCGAGAGATTTGCCTGCGTTATGCAGGGCGTAGAGAACCTCTTCGAGGTAGATACCGTCAGGAAGATCCTTGATACGGTATGTGAGAAGGCCGGCAAGACATATGGCGCAAACCAGAAGGACGACGTTGCGATCAGAGTTATCACTGACCATATGAGATCTTCGACCATGATGATCTCAGATGGTGTTATCCCGTCCAATGCAGGTGCAGGATACGTTCTGAGAAGACTCATGAGAAGAGCTGCAAGATTCGGCAGACTCCTTGGAATTGAAGGCAAGTTCCTTGCTGATATCGCTGATGTCGTTATCGATCAGAATAAGGATGCATACCCTGAACTTGTTTCCAAGTACACAATGATCATGACGATCATCAACAAGGAGGAGGATGACTTCTTAAGAACTGTTGAAGCAGGCACAGCCATCCTCAATGACATGATCGAGGAAGCAAAGAAATCCGGTTCTTCTGTTCTTGCAGGAGCTGATGCGTTCAAACTTCACGATACATACGGTTTCCCCCTCGATCTTACAAAGGAGATCGCACAGGATAACGGACTGACAGTTGATGAGGAAGGGTTTGCTGCCGCAATGAAGGAGCAGAAGGAGAGAGCCCGCAAAGCTACAAAGGAAAATGTTTCCGATACTGCATGGGGCGGAAATAAACTTCCCGATGAACTCCTTGAAGACAAATCATCAACACAGTTCCTCGGATATGATTCGCTTACATGTGAAGCAAAGCTCCTGTATCTGCTCAAGGCTGATGACGAAGGTGCGCTCCATATAGTTGATGAAGTATTTGCAGGCGATAAGGCAGTAGCGATCTTCGATAAGACTACCATGTATGCAACAATGGGTGGTCAGGTCGGCGATGCAGGCCGCATCAGCAACAGCACAATGGAAGCTGTGGTTCTTGATGTCGCTAAGGATAATGCATCCAAATATCTGCACACGATCGAGATCAGTTCCGGTTCAATCAAGACAGGATGCGAAGTTACTATCGAAGTCGATAAGACAACAAGGATGGCTACATGCCGCAACCATACAACAACACATATCCTTCAGGCAGCTTTGAGAACCGTTCTTGGAGATCATGTTCAGCAGAAGGGTTCATATGTTGATTCAGAGAAACTCAGATTTGACTTTACTCACTTTGCCGCAATGGGTGAAGCTGAGATCGCAAGAGTCGAAGAGATCGTTAATAATGCAATCCTTGAGGATATGCCTGTAATAACAAGAGTCATGAAGCAGGATGAGGCAAGAAAACTCGGTGCCATGGCATTCTTTGATGACAAGTACGGCGATGAGGTCAGAGTCGTAAGCATTGGTGAAGATCCTGACAATTCTTTCTCGATCGAATTCTGCGGCGGTACGCACCTTAAGCACACATCCCAGGCAGGACAGTTCCGCATTCTCTCAGAGACAGGTACTGCTTCCGGCATCAGAAGAATCGAAGCCGTTACAGGTAAGGCTTGCTATGAGATGGCGGTAAGTGACCGTGAGACTATCAGCAAGGTTGCAGAGACTTTGAAGGTTAATAAGGATCAGATAGTCAAGAAGAGCGAGAATCTGCTCAGCGACATCAAGTCTCTTGAGAAAGAGATCGAGAAGATCCAGAAAGCTGCTGCAGGCAATGTAGCAGAAGAGGCTGTATCAGCAGCTGAGATCATCGGATCAACGAAGGTCGTAATCGCGAAGGTTGACGTTCCCGATGCACCCGCACTCAGAGATATGGCAGATCAGATCAGAGACAGACTTGATAACGGATTCGTATTCCTCGCATCCGTTAACGGTGATAAGGTTCTGTTTACTGCTATGGCTACAAAGTCAGCTGTAGACAGCGGCGCTCATGCAGGAAATGTCATCCGTGAAGCGGCAAAAGCTGCAGGCGGCGGTGGCGGCGGAAGACCTGACATGGCACAGGCCGGCGGTAAAGATGTTACAAAGGTGGATGCAGCTCTTGATGCTGCAAGAAGCGCGATCAGATCTCAGATAGGAGGTTGATATCATGTGTTTGTTCTGTGATATTATTGACAGCAAGATACCTTCAACCAAGGTTCTTGAGAATGACAAAGTATACTGTTTTAACGACATCAATCCTGCTGCTCCCGTCCATGTTCTTATTGTCCCCAAGAAGCATTTTGATGATATCAGGGATATAGCAAAAGCAGATGACGGTGCAGAATATCTTAAGGCAATTGCTGAAGCTGCTGATGAGATCGCCGCAATGAAGGGTCTTGATAAGGGATTCAGAGTGATCAACAACTGTGGAGAAGACGGCGGTCAGACAGTAATGCACGTCCATTTCCATTTGTTGGGCGGCGTTAAGCTCAGCGAGAAGATACTCTGACAATGGCATACAGATTCTACGGCTGGCAGGATGCAACTGTACCTGCGGTAAGTGATGAATACAAAGGCATCACAACGCCGCAGATCCTGTATGATGTTCTGTCCGGAATCTGGTGTGAATATACATGTGCTCCGAGAATGAGAGACCAGTGGAGCGCTGACAACAAAACATTGGGTCAGTGTTCCATAACTGCATTTCTGGTGCAGGATATTTTCGGAGGGAAGGTATACGGCATTGCAAGACCGGGAGGCAATTATCACTGCTATAACGTGATTGGTGATGCCGTGTTTGATCTTACTTCCGAACAGTTCGGAGATGAGGTTCTGGATTACGGCAATAATCCCGAACAGTTCAGGGAAGTTCATTTCGCAAAAGAAGAGAAGAGGCTGCGGTACGAATATCTCAGGAAGAGATTGAGAGAAGTTGCGGAGGGAACCGGCAATGAATGAGTTTAATCCCTTGTCGATATCTCTTACCATAGCTGCTCTTATGGTGGCACTGTCCGATATCCTGTTTACAAAGATTCAGGGCAGGATGGGCAAAAAACAGAATTACCTCTTCCTCATGCTGCTGATAACCGTTGCAGTCAATTCCGCCTGTGATGTAATTACGGCATATTCACTGCCGTACAGGAGTAATTCTTCGTTTGCGATGGATCTTGGCAATCTGGCCAGATATCTGTATTTCGTTTTCCATACCATGCTGTCTCCGCTGTTCTTCTTCTATGTTGCAAGGGTCTGCGGAGTATCTTTTAAGACGAATGTCTTCAAGAGGTATTTTTTCTACGGGCTGTTCCTTGTAACGGAATTGGTGGCGATCCTTAATCCAATTACCGGGTGGGTATACTACCTTGATGAGAATATGGAATATCAGCGTAATTGGGGTATAGGAGTCATTTATGTAATGGCAGGTGTCTTTATGGTACTGGCACTCAGTTATCTTATGACGACATGGGGTGCACTGACGCTGAAGAGAAGAACGGGAATTATACTGTTTTCTACGATCGCAATAACCGGTATCATGATCCAGCTTGCCTCAACAGAACTGAAGGTTGAACTGTTTGCTGAAGCCGTAGGTCTTACAGGTCTCATGATCATTATCGAGAATGAGGATGACAGACTTGATTCCAATACAGGTATCTATAACAGGCAGGCTCTTATTACTGATCTCGGCAGTTATATCATTCATAACAACCCGTTGTATTCGATGTGTATCCGCATCACGACACCCGAGATAATAACGCACAGATCCGATGTCGATAATACCGAATTAATTGAACATAGTGTTGCGGAGTACCTGCAGACTCTCGTACAGAGATTCAACATATACAGAGTCGGTCCGAAGAATTTTGTTCTGATCATTTTTGACAGAAAGGATCAGAATGTGTCGGATATTGCAAACAGCATAGTATCCAGATTTGAAAAACCGTGGCTCTTTGCTGATTCAATAGCGCTGCTGTCAGTTGCCATTCAGATAATCGAGATACCGGAGAGGATCAATTCCGTTAAGGATGCGCTGTATATGTTTGACAGCATTCCGGATCCGCATTCCGACAAGAAGATCTATATCGGATCTGATCTTGATTATCTGTTCAGAAGGTTCAGTGTAGAAAAATCGATCAGCAGTGGTCTGTCTTCTCATAAGCTGGAAGTATATTATCAGCCGACATATTGCATAGACGGCAAGACTCTTCACGGTGCCGAGGCTTTAGTCAGGCTTAATGACGATGAGATGGGCATGGTGGGACCTGATGAATTCATACCTATTGCAGAAGAAAACGGCCTGATAGATTCAATAGATGATTTTGTTCTTCTGGAGGTCTGTAAACTTCTCAAGGAGATCAGTCTCCCGAGTTACGGAATGGACTGCATTAACATCAATCTGTCTGTCGTCCAGTGCCTCAAGCCCGGCTTTGTTGAGCACATCAAGGGTATTGTTGAAGAAGCGGGGATCGATAAGAAATATATCAATTTCGAGATAACCGAATCTCTGTCAGCTTCCAATTATTCGATATTGAGCGATGTGGTATCTGCTTTGAAGAGGGAAGGATTCAAGTTCTCGATGGATGATTACGGAACGGGATATTCCAACTTAAGGGCTCTCGCCTCAATGGATCTTGATGTAATAAAGATAGACAAGAGTATTTTGTGGGAAGCTGAGAAGAATGAATTCGGAAAGATAATCCTGGAAAACAATATAAGGATGATCCATCAGATGCACAGGAAGATCCTTGTTGAAGGTGTTGAGACGGAGTCGCAGATAGAACTGCTGCGTCCGCTTGGTGTTAATTACCTCCAGGGTTATTACTTCTCAAGACCGGTTCCCAAAGATCAGTTTATAAAGATTATCAACGGCAATGAAAAATAAACTGTCCTACATTTATTACGGGATCTGTCTTGCAGTAGATATTCCTGCCGCAGTCCTTTCTTTCCTGGGTATTATCACATTTATACTGTTGGATAAAAAAGACAATGTAATTCTGACAGCGGTATTATTCCTGTTTCCCGCATTGCTTACGGCAGCAAATATCATAGGGATAATCCGAGTCCGCAGGAAGAAACCTAATCAGGTCCCGATATCGCTTTTTATGAAGCTCATCATATTCCTGTTCTGTTTTGGCGCACTCTACCTGACACCTCCCATGAGGGTGATCGCGGCTTTCTTAAGTTTCAGTCTTATTGGTGCGTTCCTGGCAGTTCTTGCGGTTCATTTGATAAGATCCATCAACGCACCCAAGACCAATCCCGTCTTATCCCGCAGTGCATATTCCTTCCAGGGAGGGAGCGGAGTACGTCCTTTCGAAGGTTATGTTGCACGGAAATACCACGATAATGTTTTAAGGGAACTCCCGCAGGATTCATCTCCGGATGAGAGGACTGTCTGCGGTTATGCATCGATGCCGTTCATATATCTTTTCCAGTGGCTTCTTGACAGGGAATATATGAGTGATGAGTTCTATGAGAACAATCCCAAAGAGGACATTTTGGACAAACTTAAGTACCAGTCTCCTCTGGAGATCTTCGGAGAGAAGATGGACTACTGTCTTGTTCCCGAAGACCTGAGAAGTGACATCAAGGAGTTCTTTGACTATTACTGTGTTGATACCGGGGTATATTCTCTGAAGTCAGTCAATTACATCTTTGATTATTATGATGAGATCAGTAATCCTGATAACAGATTTTATACAGTTGATTATTCTTACGAATCATACGGCAGACTTGCGAAAGTGTTTGATCAGCGCCTGGCAAGATTCAGGGGTCTTGCGAAAGCGGAAAAGAGGCAGAGACACAAGACCTCTGATACCGTGTTATGGAAAATGTGCAATAAGACTCTGGGTGTTGCCGTATGCGGTGAGGTCAGTGATGATTATGTCAGGAAATGCGAAGAGTCGCTCAACAGAATTGATGATGAACAGTGGAGAAGACTCGAAAGAAGGATTGGCGCTGATTACAGATTTGTCTTCACTGTCAAGGATCTGATGGTCGATCAGATCGTTATCTTTGCCCCCAAGGGTGAGGAAGCGGCATTTGTTTTATGCTTATCACAAAACGAGGAAGGCAGACACAGCTTTTATGTATCGGTAAGAGACGGGATAGTTTTTGAATATGGCATGGACGACGGATTCAAGGATCCGTGGAGTCCGGAGATATATGATGTATATCAGGCTGCAAAGCAGGATAACGGACTTTATCATGTAAGTGACGAGGCAGAATTAAACAGGCGTATATCCTGCGGTGAACTTACTGCATCAAAGTTGGGTGAAGAAGAGTTTTATGTGACCCCTGCTGCGGAAGAACAGATAGAGAAATTCAGAAAGAGAGTCGAAGCGCTTTCTTGTGTTAAGGGCAAGATGTCTGTTTTGCACAGATGCAGCAGATCAGCAGGCAATCCTGTTCCCAATACGGTTTTTGTAAACGCAAAAGCGGATGAAAAAATGGTGTTTTCCGACTTTGTTTGCGTGTGGCATTGATGTGAATAATAATGCTATAATGAAAATATATTTGATATTTAGGAGCCTCTGACAGTGGAAAACAGCACCGAAATATTCAAGCAGATACTTGAAAGCCTCGCAGGTCAGTTTGATACTGTCTACTATGTCGATGCAGAGACAAATCACTATTTTGAATATTCATCCAATGATGCGTATAAGAGCCTGAGTATTCCGTCAGAAGGCGATGATTTCTTTGCAGAGTCACGCAATAATATTCCTAAATATGTATATCCTGAAGATCAGGAAAAGGTCATTAACCTGCTTTATAAGGAAGAGATGATCAGCAGACTTGAACAGACGAAGTCAACCTCGATCAAGTACAGACTTGTCGTTCTCGATGATGTTGTCAATATAAGACTTACGGCCATTTGGGCAAATGACAGAAAGCATCTGATCGTTTTTATCGCAAATATTGATGATGAGATGAGAGCCAAGCAGAAGCTCTATGAAGCACAGGAGAGAAGTAAGACATACAGTCAGATCGCCGAGAGCCTTGCCTCACGTTATGATGTCATCTATTATGTTGATGCAGTAACGGATGCTTTTATTGAATTCTCGTCGACGAACCTGTACAGGCATCTGGAGATACCTGAGGAGGGCAGTGATTTCTTCGGTGAATCCCTGAAGAATATCAGAAGATGTGTGCACCCGGAAGACAGTGCCCGCGTTATAAGTGTTTTGAATAAGGATTATATTATTACTGCTCTTGAAGAACGCAAACTGTTCAGTGTTGACTACAGGCTCATAGTTGACGGGGAACCGCACTACACTAAATTCATCGTAATGTGGTCAGGAGATAAGACACATTTTATCATTGCCGTAGCGAACATAGATGCACAGATAAAGAAAGAGAAAGAGCATCTTGCCGCACTGAAGCAGGCAAATGAGAGAGCATTGCGTGATGAACTTACGGGGGTTAGCAATATTAATGCATATAGAGACCTCGAGCGTGCTATGCAGAAGGATATCGATGATGGAAGTATCGAACTTTTTGCTCTTGTAATCTGTGATATCAATGATCTTAAATTCAGAAATGATAATTACGGACATAAAGCCGGAGATCAGTATATTAAGGATGCCTGCAAGATGATATGTGACGTGTTTGTACACAGTCCCGTGTTCAGGATTGGAGGAGATGAGTTCGTAGTCGTGCTCACAGGCCACGATTACTATGACAGGGAATATCTTCTCAAATCACTGAGATCACGTGTTATCGAGAGTAAGAATGATCCCGACATCCCTGTTATTGCAACGGGTGTTGCAGCCTTTGACAGCACAAGTGATACAAAGGTATCAGACGTTTTCGTGAGGGCTGACAAGATGATGTATGAGGATAAGTATTCGCTTAAACAGGGATTGTTCTGATTGATTTTAGGCAAATTTGAAGTATTACCGATTATAGTTTGACTATTTTTGACTTTGCGCTATACTATCGTTAGCACTCGACTGGTAAGAGTGCTAAACCGATGAAAGGAGCGCAGAGAAAATGGCATTGGACGAGCGTAAGAAGCAGGTCCTAAACGCGATCGTTGATGATTATGTATCCACATATGAGCCTGTCGGATCTAAGACTCTCATAGAGCGTCACAACTTTACGGTCAGTTCCGCGACGCTCCGTAATGAGATGGCTGAACTTGAGAAGATGGGTCTTATCGAGAAGCCTCATACGTCTGCAGGAAGGATCCCTTCCGACAGAGGATACCGTGAATATGTCGATTCATTGATGACATATGATAATCTGACAGACAAAGAACGCGCTGATATCGAGAACCGCATATCAGGAAGCGTAGATGACATAACAAATCTGATCAGGTCTGCAACTGATACTTTGTCTGAGAGTACGGGATTTGTATCCCTTTATATGAGCCCGAGACTTCACAAGAGTTTCTTAAAGCAGCTCAAGATGCTCATGATCGAACCCGGCAAGGCGCTGGTCGTAATCGTATTGTCAGCAGGCGTTGTCAAGGATAAGGTCGTAAGGATACCGAATTTTCTGACCGGAGATCAGATAATGAAGATATCTGATTCCGTTGAGCAGAACCTGACGGGAAAGCCGCTTGATGAGATAACTCTTGTTACAGTCGCTTCTTCGATGAAGGGTGCTGACATTCCCGAAGCCATGATGAATCAGATAGTATATGAGGCCTATACTGCGATCAAGCAGGCAGACAGCCTCAACATCTATCTTGAAGGAGAGAACAAGATGCTCCAGCTTCCTGATTTCTGCGAGCTGACCAAAGCACGCAATCTCCTTGACTCACTTTCCAACGACGGAATGGTCGCAGGATATGTCAATGAGCTCCATCCCATGGATGAGCCCTCTGATGATTCTTTCATGATAAGGATTGGTCAGGAGATCACACTGGACGGACTTCAGGATTGTTCTTTCATTACGACCACTTATAAGATCGGTGATGACATATCGGGTAATATCGGAGTCATAGGACCCAAGAGGATGGAATATTCCAAGGTCATCTCACAGATAAACTTTGTTCGTAAAACTCTTAACGATAAAATAAAAAAACTGACAGAATAAGGAGAAGACATGGCAGAAAACAATGAGAACAACGAAGAGATACTTTTCCCGCAGGATGAGGTGGACGTATCTCCGGTAGAGGAACAGGAAGTGACGGAAGCTGTTGCAGAGGAAATGACTTCCGAGCCTGATCCGGTCGAAGAAATGGAGAAGAAGTATCTTGCGCTTTATGCGGAGTATGAGAATTTCAGAAAGCGTACTGCAAGAGAAAAGGAAAAGCTTTATCAGGATGCCGTAGCTGACGTTACTTCGCAGTGGCTGACACTCCTCGATAATATTGCAAGAGCAGTCGAATCAACAAAGAATGCTGATGAGAATTCAGTTGAGAGCATTGTTGCAGGCATTGAGCTCTTGAGCAAGCAGGCAGATGACGTCCTTGATAAGATCGGCGTAACAGTGATCGAAGCCGACAGGGGAACAAAGTTTGATCCTAATCTTCACGAAGCGGTCATGCATGTTGAGGATGAATCGCTCGGAGAGCAGGAGATAGCTCGGGTCTTCCAGAAGGGTTACATCTACAAAGAACAGGTAATAAGACATTCAGTTGTCCAGGTTGCAAATTAATATAAAGGAGAATACAAGATGGATTTTTACGAGAAAGCAAGTTTGGTGCCTACAGTAATCGAGAGTTCCTCCAGAGGTGAGAGGGCTTATGATATTTTCTCAAGGCTCCTCAAGGAGAGGATCGTTATCCTGTCAGAGGAAGTCAATCACGTAACAGCAAGCCTTATAACGGCTCAGCTCCTTTTCCTCGAGGCAGAGGATCCCGACAAGGATATTCAGTTCTACATCAACAGCCCCGGAGGATCCGTAACGGACGGCCTCATGATCTACGATACGATGAAGCTGATCAAGCCTGATGTTCAGACGATCTGTATGGGTATGGCAGCATCCATGGGCTCAGTTCTGCTCTCAGCAGGTACAAAGGGCAAGAGATGCATCCTTCCCAATGCAGAGGTTATGATCCACCAGCCTTTGGGAGGCGCTCAGGGTCAGGCAACAGAGATCCTTATCGCAGCAGATCACATAAGGGATACAAGAACAAGACTCAACCAGATCCTGGCAGATGCATGCGGCAAGCCGCTCGAACAGCTCATGCAGGATACAGACCGTGATCATTGGATGACAGCTCAGGAAGCACTCGAATATGGAATCGTTGATAAGATTCTTGAAAGTAAGAAATAATAATCAGGGAGGATATAAAAATGGCAAAGGTAATTGGTATTGACTTAGGTACAACAAATTCATGTGTAGCAGTTATGGAGGGTTCCGAGACAGTCGTAATCCCCAATCCGGAAGGCGACAGAACAACTCCTTCAGTAGTTGCTTTCGCAAAGGACGGAGAAAGACTCGTAGGTAAGGTTGCAAAGCGTCAGGCTGTAACAAATCCCGACAAGACAATCCAGTCCATCAAGCGTGAGATGGGTTCCAACTATAAGGTAAACATCGACGACAAGACATATACACCTCAGGAGATCTCAGCGATGATCCTTGGTAAGCTCAAGGCTGATGCGGAGGCTTACCTCGGTACACCTGTAACTCAGGCAGTTATCACTGTTCCTGCTTACTTTACTGACTCACAGCGTCAGGCTACAAAGGATGCAGGTAAGATCGCTGGCCTTGAAGTATTGAGAATCATCAACGAGCCTACAGCAGCATCACTTGCTTACGGTCTTGATAAGGAAAATGACCAGAAGATCCTCGTATTCGACCTGGGCGGCGGTACATTCGATGTATCTATCCTTGATATCGCTGACGGTGTATTTGAGGTTCTTGCAACAGCCGGCAACAACAGACTCGGCGGCGATGACTTCGATAACAAGGTTGTTGATTTCCTTGTTGATTCTTTCCAGAAGGCAGAAGGCGTTGATCTCCGTGGTGACCGTATGGCTATGCAGAGACTCCGTGAGGCTGCAGAGAATGCAAAGATCGAACTGTCAGGCAAGACAACAGCAGAGGTTAATCTCCCTTATATCACAGCTAATGAGACCGGCCCTAAGCACCTGAACGTTACTCTTACAAGAGCAAAGTTCGATGAGATCACATCAGGTCTTGTACAGTCAACAATGGAGCCTGTTAAGAGAGCTATGAGCGATGCAGGCGTAACTCCTTCAGAGATCGACAAGATCCTTCTTGTCGGCGGTTCAACAAGAATCCCTGCAGTACAGGATGCTGTTAAGAATTATTTCGGCAAAGAGCCTTTCAAGGGCATTAACCCTGATGAGTGCGTTGCTATCGGTGCTGCTATTCAGGCTGCAGTTCTTACAGGTGATGTTAAGGGACTTCTGCTCCTCGACGTTACACCTCTGTCACTCGGTATCGAGACAATGGGCGGTGTATTCACAAAGATGATCGAGCGTAACACAACGATCCCTACAAAGAAGAGCATGGTATTCTCAACAGCTGCTGACGGACAGACACAGGTTGACGTTCATGTCCTCCAGGGCGAGCGTGAGATGGCTGCATACAACAAGTCACTCGGAAACTTCATTCTTGACGGTATCGCACCTGCACCCCGTGGTGTTCCTCAGATCGAGGTTACATTTGATATCGACGCCAACGGTATCGTTAACGTATCCGCAAAGGATAAGGGAACAGGCCGTGAGCAGAAGATCACTATCACAGCTTCTTCCAACATGAGCGAGGAAGATATCCAGAAGGCTATCAAGGAAGCTGAGCTCCATGCTGCAGAAGATAAGGAGCGTAAGGAGAAGATCGATACTAAGAACCAGGCTGAGTCAACTGTTTACCAGGTCGAGAAGACAATGAAGGATGCAGGCGACAAGCTTTCAGCTGAAGACAAGGCTCCTGTAGAAGAAGCTCTTACAAAACTCAAGGATGCTATTTCTGCTGATGATACAGAGAGAATGAAGTCTGAGACGGAAAACGTTACACAGGCTCTCTACAAGATGAGCGAGAAGCTTTATTCCGCAGCAGGAGGCGCTGCAGGTACCGGTCCTCAAGGTTATGGCGGATACGGTGATGCAGGTGCATCAGAAGGCCCGAGCCCGTTCACGGCAGGCGGAAGTGATGACAATTCAGGAGATGACGGCTTCAAGAATGCCGGCGGAGATTTCTGATAAAATAGAACAACATGTCATGACTGCAGGTGTGGTGCCTGCAGTCAATGACTTTATTGGAGGAATAGAATTTGGCTGATTCTAAAAGAGATTATTATGAGGTCTTAGGCGTAAGCAAGAGCGCCACAGATGATGAGCTTAAAAAGGCTTACCGTCAGCAGGCCAAGAAATATCACCCGGACTTGAATCCCGGTGATGCGGCAGCCGAAGCGAAGTTTAAGGAAATAAATGAAGCTTATGCCGTTCTGTCTGATTCTCAGAAGAGGGCTCAGTATGACCGCTTTGGTCATCAGGCTGTTGACGGTTCCGGCGGATTCGGCGGAGGCGGCGGTTATTATTCCGCACAGGATATCGACCTTGGAGACATCTTCAGTTCGTTCTTCGGAGGAGGATTCGGAAGTTCTTCCCGTCAGCGCAACGGCCCTCAGCGCGGTGCCAATCTTAAGTATGGTATGACGCTTACCTTTATGGAAGCGGCATTCGGATGCGAGAAGGACATTACTATTTCCAAAGAGGATCTGTGTACTTCCTGTAAGGGATCAGGTGCCCAGCCCGGGACAACACCGGAAACATGTCCTTCGTGCCGTGGTGCAGGACGTGTTCAGCAGCAGACTCAGACTCTGTTCGGCATGACTATGGTCACAAAGACATGTCCTATGTGTTCAGGCCGCGGCACGGTCATCAAGACTCCCTGTACTGCATGTAACGGCAAGGGACGCAGGAAGATCAAAAAACAGCTTCATATCAAGGTGCCTGCAGGCGTTGATACAGGTGATCTTTTCCCTGTGCGCGGCGAAGGCGAACCCGGTACAAACGGCGGAGGATATGGTGATCTTTATGTAGAGTTCCGTGTGAGCAAGCATGAACTCTTTAACCGCAACGGCATGAATACTTCATGCGATGTGCCTGTTACAATGACTCAGGCAACATTGGGCGGAGAGATCGAAGTGCCTACGATCGACGGAAATGTTAAATATATTCTTAAAGAAGGTACCCAGCCGGGTGATACATACACTATCAACGGCAGAGGTATTCCTAACAAGAATAATCCTTCTATGAGAGGCAATCATACAGTAAGGTTTGTTGTGGAAGTCCCGACACGCCTCAACGAATCACAGAAGGCTAAGCTCCGCGAATTTGAAGCAAGTCTGAGTGATAAGAACTATGACAAACGAAGAGGATTCTTCGACTGGTTCAAGAAGAAATAATTAAGCAAAATGAAAAAAGTATTAGCTCCTGTTATCGTTGTTATGTTACTGCTGATAGCAGGAGCTTTTATTGGCTGCAGTTTTATTGATTCCGGCTATAAGAAGATATCAACACCTGAAGATCTTTTGTCGGTCGTATCCGATCCGTCAGGAAAATACATTCTTACCGAAGATATAGATATGAATGGATATAAGTGGACTCCTGTTGTCTTTGCCGGCATTATCGACGGTAATGGTCATAAGATATCCAACCTTACTGTTAATTCTGCAGGAGATTCTGTCCGGACGACAATCGACGGCAACAGGAAAGAATATGAGACTCAATTTGCGGGGATGTTTGATGTTCTGTCCGGGGAGATCAGGAATCTTGAATTTACTGACTTCAAAGTGGATATCTCATCTGATATGCCTTGCTTTGCAGGCGGTTTGGCAGGATACCTTGAGAATGGTACCGTAACAGACTGCAGTATTAACGGAACGGTATCACTCAGAGCCCATGACAGAATGTTTGGTGTTGGCGGTGTCTGCGGTGCAGGATACGGCAGGATAGAGAATACCGGTATAGATATTACTCTCGTCTGCATCGATACAGACCGTGAAAGCAAAGATGAGCAGTTCATGGGCGGTGTATGTGCAGTAGGATATCCCGATATAATCAACTGCAACATCAATATCGACGGATATGATTCTGATCATGGCTATGTGCATAACGGAGGCCTTATGGGAATGTATATCTATGAGGAAGATGTTGTGCGTGAAGGTCAGATTACAGGCAACATTGTGACCGGAAAGATCACATTCTTCGAAGATAATGATGACAGGCGTGCATACTGTAACTGGTATATAGGTGAGGTAATGAGCGTGATACTCGGCAAGAGCAGCAATGACGGCTCCGGTTTTACTTCTGACGAAGTGTTTGAATATGATACAGATCTTCTGCCGGGAATGAATCAGTAAGAATAAGTCAGCTTTAAGGTAACGTTAAGGTTTATCGCTTTGTGCGTTAAGAAAACATCTTTAGAATGACATCATAAGCAATAACACAGGAGGTATTCGGCTTATGTGGAAAAGGAAAGATGTTAAAGCCAAAGGTAAGGCAAGTTTTAAGGCTAACTTTTGGAAGTGTGTAGCAACAGCTCTGATACTGGCTGTTATCGGTGGCGGCTCAGGTTCATTCTCGAGTGTGGGTTCTTCATTCAGCTCGGCAACACGTAATTACAAAGAGAGTTATGAAGAAAATGAACGTGATTACAGCAGCTACAGTTCTGACAGAGAAGCATTGCTCGAATCTGATGATGGCAGGAGCTTCAGCTTCACAACTGATGACGGCAGCGAAGTGAATGTCCAGGTCAAAGGCGATGAACTTATCGTTGATGCCGGAAACGGAAATGTCGAAAGCGTTGACAGGAAAGGAATTGAAGGCGCAGGTGCAGCGATTGTCGGAATAGTATTCCTGATCGTGGCAGTAGTTGTTATTGTTGCAATGGCTATAGGATTTGTTTTCGATGCATTCCTGATCAATCCGATCGAACTCGGTTGCAGAAGATTCTTCAGGAAGAATCTTGATGAACCCGCAAGTCTAAGCAATCTGATGTTTGCTTTCGATAATCACTATAAGAATATCGTAAAGACAATGTTCTTCAGAGATCTGTATATTGCACTGTGGAGCTTGCTGTTCATTATTCCCGGCATCATCAAGAAGTATGAGTACAAGATGATCCCTTATCTCCTGTCAGAGAATCCTGACATGACAAAGGAAGAGGCTTTTGCTGAGAGCAAGAAGCTTATGACAGGCAACAAGTGGAAGGCTTTCGTTCTTGATCTGTCATTCATCCTCTGGGATTTTGCATCAATGTTCACATGCGGACTTGCAGGAATCTTCTATGTAAATCCTTACAAGCAGTCAACAGATGCAGCTCTTTATGAGGCTATCAAGTACGGTACGGTTGAAGCAGCTAATTAATCCTTCGGAATAGGGGTATAATAGATAGAGTTTGGAAGGAAACTGGCGGAATATTATTCCGTCAGTTATCCTTATTACAGGAGGGGAATCATAAGATGAATTACACGGTCCTTGTAGCTGATGATGAGAAGGAGATAAGAAATCTTCTGCGTCTTTATCTTGAGAATGAATCTTTTAACGTTATCGAAGCTTCGGACGGGCCGGAGGCTTTGGAACTCATTAAGACCAAGAAACCTGATATCTGTCTTCTCGATATAATGATGCCCGGCATTGACGGCCTTCACGTTATGCAGGAGATAAGGAAGGACAGCAATATCCCGATAATGATAATATCCGCAAGAACGGCTGATGCCGAGAGGATACTGGGACTTAATCTCGGTGCGGATGACTATATCCCCAAGCCTTTTAATCCGTTGGAGGTTGTGGCAAGAGTAAAGTCCAATATGAGGAGATTCTACGATCTCGGATCAGGATCGAAGAAAGGCGATGTCCTTAAGGTAAAGGATCTTGAGCTTGATACAGATTCATGCCTGCTTACAAGGAACGGGGAAGTCATTGAACTTACATCCGTGGAGTATAAGATCATGGAACTGTTTATGAGTTCTCCCGGAAAGGTTTTTACCAAGCAGCAGATATATGAATACGGATGGAACGACAGTTATATCGTTGCAGATAACAATATCATGGTATCGATAAGCAAACTCCGTACAAAGCTTGATGAGGATCCTTCCAGATACATTAAGACTCTCCGTGGACTCGGATACAGGATGGAGAAATAATGACCGACGAGAAATCTCTGCGGAAATTTGTCATAAAGAAGTTTATCGCGACAATCATTATAGTGGGTATAGTCGAGTATTTTCTGCTCCTGTTTATAAACAATATCATGTTTCCACTTGCAACCGCTGCGTTCTTCCCGGAACTTGAGAATCTCAAGGTATTAAGCATCGGTAATGTCGTTTTTCTCATTATCCTGCTGATTCTTTATGCAGTGTCACTGATAATGTACAGAATTGTTCCGGCATCATCCGGATTTGTCGTTAATTTTACTTCAGAAGCTTTGAAGTTTTATGGTATCGGTACAACTGAAAGTACGATCGCCAATATGTCGGTGCAAAGCAGTGTCGCACTTGTAATGACTGTCACTGCGGTTTTGATATTGGTGATACTTCCTTTCGCGACGGGGGCCGTTGTATTCTCCGGACAGGTCACAAGAGAGATCAGAAAATTCGAAGATGCGAGAAATATGGAGCGCATGGAAAATGAACGCAAGAGATATCTTATGATCTCCGATATAGCACATGATCTCAAGACGCCGATGACTACCGTGTCAGGATATGCCAGAGCATTGTCTGACGGGATCGTGAAAGGAGATCAGCAGAAGGAATACCTTGAAGCGATCACGGACAAGACGGAGAGGATGAACGATATCATTCAGATGCTGTTCAATTATGTCCGTCTGGACAGTGAGGGATTTGCTCTTGTGAAGAACGATATTGATGTCTGCGAACTCGTAAGAGAATGCATTGGCGAATACTATCAGGACGTTGAAGATGCCGGGGATGAGATGGATATCGATATTCCCGAATCGAGAGTAATGATCAGTGCTGACAAGATACAGCTGGGCAGAGTTATCGGCAATCTTTTGTCCAATGCGGTACGCCATAATGATAAAGGCACACATATCGGAGTAACAGTCAGACAGGATGAAGATGAGATAAGGATATACGTTGCCGACAGCGGTAAGATGATAGAAGGGAATTTTGCAAAGGATATCTTTGAACCCTTTGTTATGGGAGACAGTTCCAGGAGTTCGGGAGGAGGTTCCGGTCTCGGTCTTTCTGTTGCAAAAAAGATCGTTGAGATGCACGGGTTCAAGATCAAGCTTGTTCAGTCTCCCGAGATAGCAAGATACAGGCTTGGGGAAGAGTATAACAAGGTTTTTGTAATAATAATCAGGTGATATAATACAGGCATGGCAAGATATAATCGTAAGAAGGTCACAAAACTCCGCAAGAGTCATATAGGAATATCCATTACGCTGCTGATCATCATTTCGTTGATCGGAATCGTTCTTTTGTCCTTGCTGTTCTCATTCCTTCTGTCACTCTTCATTAAGACGAAGTCAGAGAATTGTCTGAGCAACACTCTGATGATGGCGGATTTTTATAATTCCCTGTTAGGGGAAGAAGAAAAGACCATGTACGAAGTCCTTGATAACCAGAGAATGGAGTATTTTGTCCTGGATAAACAGGGTAATCTTGTTCATAACACGGGAAGTTATACATGCGATTTTGATAATAGTGTTGATTATTCGCACATGAATGTAACCGATGACCGGGAACAGTATAATATTAAAATCTACAGTGATACAGACAATACACTTCTTGATCCCGTGTCGCTGATCGACGGTGAGATCGGATATATTGAATTTGCCAGAACAATAATAAAGGATGAAGAGAAAGGCCGTATTTTCGGTAAGGATAATGTGGCACATCTGATGTTCTGGATGTCGGCAGATGTCAAGGACGGGACGATGTTCTGCCGCGGTGAGGTAACCATCAATACTGCAGATTTAAGTTACATGATCCTGATAATGTCAACGCTCGTCTTCATGATCGCAATGATAACGCTGATCCTCATTATCAACATCATCATAAACCTCGTTGACCAGCACAAGATGAAGAAACTCCTGTTTATGGATAATGTTACCCAGGATCATAACTGGATCAGGTTCTATCTTGAGGCCGGCGAACTTCTTGAGAAAGGCCGCAACGCCAGGAAGAAATTTGCTATTGTAAATCTTGTTTTCGTCAAATACCGCAACTATGTACTCTGTCATTCCGTTGAGGAAGGTGAGATCGAACTGCGCAAAGTCTATAATCTGATAAGAAGGAGTATTGGCAAAAAAGATCTTTTAGGTCATGATACTTCTTCAAGTTTTGCTATGCTGATCCAGTATCACGATGAGAAGGAACTCAAGGCAAACATACAGAATATCATCGATGAACTCTCGAAGATCAATGCGAATCATGATTTTTCTTTCCAGGCGGGAGTTGATCTGATCCCGGTGTCTTCCAGGAAACGCAGAAATGTTGATGTAGATGCTCTTTATAACAATGCCTGTGCAGCCAGGATGAGCATGGATTCCACAGACGCCTCGGGCATTGCTTTCTTTAACAAGCAGATGGTTGAGGAGCATAAATGGATCGACTCTATTCATGAGCTTCAGCAGAAGGCTTTGGAAGCGGAAGAATTCATCGTTTATTACCAGCCCAAATATAATCCCAGGAACGACAAGCTTGTAGGTGCGGAAGCTCTTATCAGATGGCAGTCTCCGGAACTCGGATTTGTGTCTCCCGGAAGATTTATTCCTGTATTTGAAGATAACGGATTCATTACCGAGATAGATCACTATATGCTCAAGCACGTTGCGGCAGATCAGAAGAGATGGTCTGATGAAGGTTTTGACTGTGTTCCGGTATCCGTAAATGTGTCCCGCGCTCATTTTATCGAAGACGACCTTGCGGAGCAGATCAGGGATATCGTTAAGGATGCGGGATGCAATCCTGAGTTTATTGAGATAGAACTTACAGAGAGCGCTTTCTTCGACGATAAGAATGCGATGATTAATACTATCGGACGTCTTAAGGAATATGGTTTCTCTGTTTCCATGGATGATTTCGGTTCCGGATATTCCTCTCTCAATTCGCTAAAGGATATGCCCCTTGATGTACTTAAACTTGATGCTGGTTTCTTCCGTGACATGACTGATGACGGAAGAGGCGAGATAGTTGTATCGGAAGCCATAAGACTTGCAAAGTGTCTTAATATGAAGACTGTTGCCGAAGGCGTTGAGGATAAAGAACAGGTTGATTTCCTTGCTGCGGAAGGCTGCGACATGATCCAAGGTTATTATTATGCAAAGCCGATGCCTTCTGAAGAGTATATGGCAAGAATGGAGAAGGCTGAGATGTCTGATACGGCTGATACTGAACCCTCCGGCGGAAATGACATAGTTGAGTGATCATGGACAGAGTCATTCATCTTATCCGCAGATTCGGTTTTGATTATAAGAGGATTCCCAAAGACTACATCAAGGATCAGATTCTCTTTCTTGAGACCACAAGGCAGCGGGAAGGTGTGATCGATCCCGAGTATGCAAGACTCCTGACAGGATATCTGATGTGCATCGGAGACCGCGGCGATGGTGATTTTCTGTCAGATTTTCCGATAATCCTTGAAGATAAAGTCATAAGCGGATGGCACAAGATTCTCTGTGACGGCGGTGATAAGTCAGAAGGGATCAAAAACTTCGAGGAGAGATTCGACAAATACTTAAGAAGCTATACGGCAAAAGAGCTTTTTGAGACAAAACTCAACAGGGATATATGGTTTGCGGTCTTTGCAATTCTTATCGTGATCTCGCTCGGACCTTTGGTTTTTCTGTATTATTCTGAAGCTGAATTGGATATTCCGTTAGGCAGGGACAGATTTGCTCTTTGCAGTATCGCGGTATCATTATTCTGGTCAGGTCTTCTGGCATTCAGATTGCGATACCTCATCCCTGTAGGGTTTGATCGCGACAGACGTACATCTCTCGTATGGGGGAGCTCATTTTTCTTTGGCTCGGTCTGTCTTATATCAGCTGTTCTTATAAGCATATATGGTTCAGGTTTGTATTATTCTGCTTCCCTTGCGACCGTCCTGATGATTACCCCTGTTGCTCTATTCTTTTTTGCAGGCGGAATTTTAAAACTTACCGGTATGAAGAACAAGTCCCTTGCGAAGGTCACGGCCAGGGTCATAGAGCATGCAGACGTTGTGAATTTTATGGCGAGGTCATATAGACCTGTCTTCGGATATGAGTATGACGGTGTGGAATACCGCGGTTTGGATGAAGCGGGCAGATCTTATTCCAAGAAGGTCATGGATTCCAGATTCCCAGTAGGCGGGAAAGCAGAGATAACGGTTGATCCTTATAATCCCTCAAAGATAATCACTCCCGGTGAGGATAAGGCTGCGGTACTCCTGCTCTTTTTGGCCGGTTTTGTGACGGTTGCCATTGCAGTGGTGGTTTTTGTCTTCAATGTAGGATAGAATACATTATTATTTCGATCACGAGGATTATAAGATGACAAGGATGAGAATGAAGCGCCATATCCCTGAGAGAATGGATAGGTGCCATGAGAGATGGTTTGACGCTCCTGAAGAGAATAAAGGCAAGTGGCGTGAAGTGTGCGGTGTTGCTGCAGATACGCCTCTGTTCCTGGAATTTGGATGCGGGAAAGGCAAGTTCTGCGCTCAGACGGCAATGGACAACCCGGATGCTTTGTATGTTGCGGTCGAGCGTGACAAATCTGTCATCCTTGCAGCCATCGAGAAAGCTCATAACCTTGAGATACCGAATCTTTATTTCATCAATTGTGACATAAACTTCATCGAGAATTATTTCGACGAGGATGAGGCGGACCGCATCTATATCAATTTCTGTGATCCCTGGAACAGACGCAATAAGCCTAAGAGAAGACTGACATACAGGGATTTCCTCACGAAATACAAGGTGCTGCTCAAAAAGGGAGGGGAGATCAGGTTCAAGACCGACAATGACGATCTGTTTGATTTCTCACTTGAAGAGTTCAAGGAGTGCGGATTTACTCTTTCCGAACTTACAAGAGACCTTCACAATTCGGAATATGACGCGGCAAACGTCAGGACTGAATTCGAACAGAAATTCGCTGATGAGGGAATACCGATAAAAAGAGTGGTTGCGAGGTACTGATATGGATTACCGTAAATATGGTGACAATTACTACATCAGGATGGACAAAGGCGACGAGATCGTTTCCGGTATTGTCGGCATATGCAGGAAAGAGAATATAGAATCTGCCATATTCAGCGGCATCGGAGGCCTGTCAGGGGCTGAAATACAGACATATATCCCTGAGGAGAGCCGTTATGAGACTGAAGTTCTGTCGGGCATGCTCCTTGAGCTTGCTTCACTTAACGGTAATGTTGAGATCAATGATAAAGGGGAATACTGTCAGCATACGCATGGCGTGGTGGCATATAAGAAGGACGGACAGCACCATATTATGGGCGGACACATCAAGTCACTGACAGTGCTCATCACCGCTGAGATCGAGCTCCGGCCCGTATATGGCGGACAGATCACGAGGGTTTATAACCCTGAGACGGGAACGGGATCCTGGAGCTTTTGAGGCTAAACCGCGGTTTTTACAAAAAATAGTGAATAATTAACAAGTTTTTTATACCTTAGTTTATTGTAAACGATGTCACTTTGTTGTAATATTTTATCTGTGCAAAAATAAAAGCACTAATTTAGTATTCTTCCCCGTTCGGGGATTTAGGAGGAAATTCATATGGCAGTAAAAGTTGCAATTAACGGTTTCGGTCGTATCGGTCGTCTCGCTTTCAGACAGATGTTCGGTGCTGAGGGTTATGAGGTTGTTGCTATCAACGATCTTACAAAGCCTTCCATGCTCGCTCACCTTCTGAAGTATGACACAGCTCAGGGCGGATACTGTGGCGCTATCGGAGAGAACAAGCACACAGTAACAGCTGATGACGAGGCTAACACGATCACAGTTGACGGCAAGACACTTAAGATCTACGCAATGGCTAACGCAGCAGAGCTCCCTTGGGGTGAGATCGGTGTAGACGTAGTTCTCGAGTGCACAGGTTTCTATACATCTAAGGCAAAGGCACAGGCTCACATCGATGCTGGTGCTAAGAAGGTTGTAATCTCTGCTCCTGCAGGCAACGATCTTCCTACAATCGTTTATAACGTAAACCACACAACACTCACAAAGGATGATAAGATCATCTCCGCTGCTTCCTGCACAACAAACTGCCTGGCTCCTATGACAAAGGCTCTTAACGATTATGCAGCTATCCAGAGCGGTATCATGACAACAGTTCACGCTTACACAGGTGACCAGATGATCCTCGACGGCCCTCACAGAAAGGGTGACCTCCAGAGAGCAAGAGCAGGTGCTGCTAACATCGTACCTAACTCCACAGGTGCTGCAAAGGCTATCGGCCTCGTTATCCCTGAACTCAACGGCAAGCTCATCGGTGCTGCTCAGAGAGTTCCTACACCTACAGGTTCAACAACAATCCTGCACGCTGTAGTTAAGGGTGACGTTACAGTTGACGGCATCAACGCTGCTATGAAGGCTGCTGCTAACGAGTCATTCGGCTACACAGAGGAGAAGCTCGTTTCTTCCGATATCATCGGTATGAGATTCGGTTCACTCTTCGATGCTAACCAGACAATGGTTTCCAAGATGGATGACGGCAACTCACTCGTTCAGGTTGTATCCTGGTATGACAACGAGAATTCTTACACATCACAGATGGTAAGAACAATCAAGTACTTCGCAGAGCTCGGCTAATTAACAGCACTCTTAAGTAAAGATTGATTAGACCATCCCGGCAGACATAAGTCACCGGGATGGTTTTTTTAAGCTTTTTATTATTGATTCTTACCGGAAATATCCTTCAGAAGGATTATAAGAAGAAGCGGGATCAGATATAAAACAGGGAACAGGTATCTGGGCTGCCCATGATTTGCCGGTGCAAGCATCACCATCAGCACCGGAGCTATAACAGGAACATAATAGATGAGGCTGTGCCTGCGGTACAGAAATAGTGACATAAGCAGACAGAACAGGAGAGCGATGTCACAAATGCCGGCATTTGCCGTGATCCAGGGAACCGGAAGCTTCATCATTGCAAGGCATATGGAGCTTACGATCGCTTTTGCAGTGTCCAGAGTCTCGGGCTGAGAGAAAATGGGGTCATACATCCACGATCCCTCAGTATCGAATTTGTTGTCCAACTCATAGAAGACGGTAATGCCTTCGTAGAAAGCGTTGTTATCAGTAGATGTTATGGGGCAGAGCAGATAGTAATTCTGCTCCAGGAAAGCATCAATATAGCATCCGGGGTGAGACATGAACTGTTCAAACCACACACCGAAATACTTTTTGAGGGCGGCCTTGTCTCCGGAGTAATCCCATCTGACGGGATCTGCGATCCTGGGATCATAGCGCTCTGCCAGTGAATCGTAAGGGATGACTCCGTTGATTATCTCTTTCTGTTCATCAGTTACTTCATCACCGTAATCCCTTGCAAATCTTGCCGTCTGCTGGAAAGGGATCGAGAGCATCTCTTTATCGGCATCGGCAGGGCGCGTAACATTGAATGCGCTGTTTAATGCCAATGTTATTACATATCCGCAAACAACAGCGGCAGCAATAAAGGCGGCAGGTTTTATGGTCACCTTCTTCCTTATCAAAGAGATAATGAAGAACAGCAAAACGATCAGCAGGATATGAAGCCCGTTAGGCCTGAACAGATACATGATAAGTGCACTGATAAAAAGCAGCACATTCTTCTTCATTGTCAAAGGTCCCTGTAATGACAATTCGCATAAGAGGGTGACAAATACGATCAATGCGCTGATAAACTGGATATCCTTGACGACAACACCTATGTAACCGAATGTAAACGGCGAAAATGCGAAGAGGAAGATCAGAACGTATCCCGTAACTTTACTGATGTTGAATTTCTCAATATATGTCAGAAGATATCCGAAAGAAAAACTGTACATCAGATATCCGATCAGGGAATACAGAAATATCCCGGCATTGTTGCCAAAGATCTTAAGGAACAATCCGACAGAAACAATATATGTAACGGGCTGCTGCACTTCTATCTGTGAATTCCTGAACTGCCAGATGCCCTGCCAGGTATCAGGATGAATGGCTGCGGGGTATTTTATGAGAACAAAAGGAAGCCAGATAATGGCAAAAAGGAGAGTATTCCTGATAAGACCTTTTTTCCTGCTCTTATCCGGATCTGCAAAAATGAATTTGGGCAGTTTATATGTGAAGTGGATAATGACCTTGTAAAACAGGAAAAACATAAGGACAGTTCTTACTATGAACAAGGCGGTTTTAATGATTCCGCTGTTCTCAAAGCCGTACCGGAAATAGAGCATGGCACCTGAATAAAGGATGCTCAAGATCAGAGATATGATCACATATTTACGGTCTTTGAGATTGACAGCACTGTCCATATGAATGAATCAGTCCAGAATAGGAAGGTCTGCCTCGATGAGCTGGGAATTGAGCTGACGGACAGTTATCCCGTTGTTGACAGCATAGATGATGATCGCATCTCTGGGATCTCTGGGATATAAGATCCCTTCCTTGGCGATCTCAAGGCCCCGCTGTGTCTCTTCAAGAGAGAGTTCAGTGGCAATGCACATGGCAATGATCTTGTCCCTGTTTGCATTCCTCGTTCCGTCGATTATCTGGTAGCCGTATGTGCGTGAGATGAGACTTCTGCTGATGACTTCAGCCTTGGACATCTTCTTCTCGCGGATCATGTATGAGATGTATCCTGCGAAAGTCTTCTCCACAGTATCATCTTCAAGACTTCTGATGTAATTGTTCAGTTCATGTGAACCCTTAACAGAATTGAGACTTTGCATAAGATCATTGGTTGATTTGTTCATAGAGCTACCTCCAAATGCATTATAACATTATTCTGTGTTAAAATATGACCATGAATAATTCCGATAAGTATTTAGATCTGCATAAGCAAAGTTATGGTGGTCATTCTCTCGTCAAATCCAATGAGAGCGATGAATTATTCATCATGAAGAAACTTGAATTCTTTGAAATCAAAGTATTTGAATATCTTAAGGAAAATCACAATATCCACATTCCAAGAGTATACGAATTCTGGGAAGAGGACGGTATGCTGACGGTTGTGGAAGAATATATCGCCGGCAAAACCCTTGAACAGTATATTAAGGAAAACACCCTGACAAGGGATGAGAAAAGGAAGCTGATCACAGATATCCTGGACGGACTAGAATTCCTCCACGGAGCTGCTGTTCCCATTATCCACAGAGACCTTAAAGATACGAATATAATGATCACGAATGACGGCGTTCTCAAGATCATAGATTATGATGCCGCCAAGACGTTTAAAGTGGGGGAGACGAAGGATACGCTGCTGGTCGGAACAGCAGGTTCTGCAGCTCCTGAACAGTATGGTTTTGCCCAGTCTGATCCGAGGACTGATATATATGCGGTCGGCATGCTCATGAGGCAGCTCTTCGAAGGTGACAGTCACTACGAGAGCATCATGATCAAGGCTACCAGAATGGATCCGAAGCAGCGCTATCAGAATGTCAGGGAATTCAAAAAGGCGTTCAGGTTTGATGTCGGAAGGGATTTTGACATTGTACGCAAACCTCTGATAATCACTGCCGGCGTTCTGGCAGGTTCTATATTCGTCCTGTGGGGAGTCTGGTTTATCAAATTCAGCAAGACCGTGGATGAAGAAGGCAATGTCATATATGTAAATCCGGTCAAGCAGGTGCTTGAGGATCTGAATGTAAAGGTTGAGGATGATTCTCCTCAATGGATCGAATATGACGGCCAGACATATCCATATTCCGACGAGCTTCTGGAATCGCTTTCCAATGCCGTAGAAACTTCTGAAAGCACAGGAGAGGGGCTTACTGCTGTGATCGGATCCTCCGGGGAAGGCGGCAGGATCGTCATATCGGGAACTGCCACGCCGACAAGCACGCCGGGGCCTACACCGACACCATATGTAAAGACCTATGATTATGAGCTTGAACAACTCAATAAGCGACTATATGTCTATATGTATTCCCGGGAGCAGATGATAAATCTTCTCATGGAAGAGGAGAATGTCAGCAGGAGTGTCGCTGAGACTGCCGTTGACAGGCAGAACTATGATTGGAGTGATAGAGCTGTGTATTCCGCAGCAAGCAGAAACACTGGTGAGTTGGCAGGACCTTCCTGTGATAATGGTCTGTCTCCCAAAGATATGCGTCCATATCTTTTAAGCTTAGGGTTTACTTCATCACAGATCCGCAATGCATGCGATATCACTTATTACATGAATGATAATAGAGACTATTGGGCTAGCGCTTTAGGGAAGTATATGAAGAGCAGTTTAAGCGGTCACAGATATACCACTTTATCATCTTATTTTGGTTATCTTCATAATGAGGGTTTTACACAGGCGTATATTGATAAGTTTCTTTCTATAGCAACGTATTTGAGGAGCGTGCTTTATTCTGAAATCCAAAATGGTTACATGACAGATGATCTGGGTTATTTTGACAACCCGATCACAACACCTACGCCGACTCCTTATCCAACAGCTACGGCTTCTCCGACACCGACACCGGTTCCGGATACAGAACCGACTGTAATATCAGAAGAAACAACGACCGCAAGTGAGGAAAATACAGATGCAGTGGATTGAGACACTTATTAAGACAACAGAAGAAGCATCGGATGCGATATGCGAGATGCTGGCCCAGCTCGGGGCAGACGGTATTGCCGTATGTGATCCGTATGAGATCAAAAGGATAATAGATGATCCGGATTCCCTTGCATATGCTGATGAGGGATATGTTGATTCACTCGGAACGGATGTTATCATCAGAGCATATTTCGCTGAACTTGATGACGGCCTTATCAGGATGGGTGCAAAGAGCGACGAATACATTGATCCTGACGGAATAGGAATGATATACGATAATATCACCGACAAGTCTCTTAAGGTTGATGAGGCTGTTGCCGAACTTAAGAGAAGACTCAATGAGATAGGAGAATTCCTTAATGTCGGTGAAGGGTTCCTGAGCTATCAGTACGTGAAGGATGAGGACTGGGCCAACAACTGGAAAGCTGATTATAAGTCTTTCAGGATCTCTGACCGTGTTATCATCTGTCCGTCCTGGGAGGAGACAGAGTTTGATCCCAAGGACGTTGTGATAAAGCTTGACCCGGGATCTGCTTTCGGGACGGGGACACATGAGACAACTTCGATGTGTGCTGAACTGATCGACAGGTATGTGGCAGGCCTCGGGGAAGGCAAGCTTCTTGACCTTGGAACAGGTTCTGGGATCCTGGCGATAATCGCAAGAAAACTCGGTGCCGAAGATGTGGAAGCGATAGATATCGATAAGCTCGCAGTAGATGTTGCGGCAGATAACTGTGAGATCAACGGATGCAGTGACATCAAGTGTCATACAGGTGAGCTTAAGGATGCCTATGAAGGCTCATACAAGATGATAATCGCGAACATTATTGCAGACGTTATTGCTGCCATCGCATCAGATGTCAAAGAACACCTGGCAGATGACGGCGTATTCATCTGTTCCGGGATAATCAATACAAAAGCAAACCGCGTAAGAGACGCGATCGCATCCTGCGGCATGACGATTGCTGAAGAACATGAGAAGAACGACTGGATCGCTATGGTCGTTAAGAAAGCCTAAGACTTAATTTACGAACCTGCGCTCTTCCTCAATGCCTCAAGACGCTTCCTGATATCGGCAAGTTCCGACAGGGAATCACCGACACTCCTTGCAGGAGCCTTCTCAGGTGCCTTAAGTTCAGATACCGTACCCTTTGTTCCTTCAGTCACAGGATCGATAATACTTGTCTTCGCAGGCTTGGCAGGCTGTGGTTGAGAATCGATGCTGCGTGCGATATCGCGCAGTGATTTTGCGGGAGATATCAGAGAAGGAGCTACCTGCGGCACCGGTATCGATTCGGATACGCGGCGGCCGTTAACAGTAAAATAAATGGCATTGGTAATGGCCTTTATGCCTTTTGTTCCCAATGCGAGTTCGCAGTTAAGTGCGTTGCCCAGTGACAGTTCAGGCTTGGATGATGAACGGACATCATCGACCCAGGTAATACCGGAATCATCACAGAATAATCCTTTGTTAAATGTCTTCGGGCTGCCCTTGATGTAGATCGAGGCGTTGAAGCAGTTGTGCAATTTTTTGGCAGCGCGCTCGAAATCATATATATTCCTGCATTCAAATCCGGCAAGGAGTTCTGTCTCAAGGTTGTTGATGATGATATGCGATGACAGATCAAAGATTGAAGTGGAGATGACATTATATGTCTCCTCAGTCATCCATATCTCTCCCTTATCAGATATGATCGAAGGATCGGACACAACAATGGCAGGCGAGTGTCCGTCGATTGCAGAAGCAACGAGAGATGCATTCTTAGCGTCTCTGATAAAACCAACGAATACGGCATCAGGTGTGCATTCTCCGAAACAGAAATCAAGTGTCTCGGAAATGTCGACAGGATCAGACGAACCGTCACTTCTGATGAACTCGCTGACGGCAATGTAGGGTTCCATCTCAAAAGACTTGATGGTCGTGATAGCACGCTTCACATCAAGGTGGGTACCCTCGTATGAGTCTGATATTGACAATATGTTTTTCATTAATAGCCTGCCAACATATTAATAAAGAATTGCACACTTATAGTGTCGCACTTCCGGAGAACAATAACAACAAAAACAAAATGCCAAAGTACATAATTTCGCGGAGCAAAATTTAGCACTTTGGCAAATGATAAATTTATTTGATGTATACCCGTGGTATAATCGCACATATAACCCGGGGAGGTAACCAATATGACAAATGTACCTGACAAATATCAGCCGATAAGCATGTGGGGATATTTCGGATATGAACTTCTGTTCTCTATCCCTGTGATCGGATTAATTATTCTTATCGTTCTTGCCATTGGTGGTGGCGGAAATGTGAATGTAAAGAACTTTGCAAGATCAAAGTTCTGCGTATTCATCATTTACGGCATAGTGCTCATTATCCTCTCTGTTACCGGAGCACTGGGTTCCCTCGGAGATCTTGTTCAGTAATCAGATCGAATCGATAAATCTCAGAAAGTCCTCCCGGCCCTTGTCTGTACATTTATAGACACCGGCATCTTCGAGAACGTGTGAGAATACAATGCCTGTTTCCCTGCGGATGATATCGTTGATATTGTCCGCATTTATATTGTAATTTCCGCGCCATTCATCCACCCAGTCCGCGTGCTTTGCAAGAATTTCATCTTCACGCAGATCGCGTCCGTCCAGGATGGCTTTTGCAAGAGAAGACAGCTCGCTTTTTAGACGGGAAGGGAGGACTGCAAGGCCCATTACCTCGATCAGGCCTATATTCTCTTTCTTGATGTGGTGATACTGTGAGTGGGGGTGATAGAATCCCAGCGGACAATCCTCCGTTGTAATGTTGTTGCGCAGTACAAGATCGAGTTCATAATTGCCGTCTCGCATCCTTGCGATCGGGGTTATCGTATTGTGTGGCGTATCATCTGTATATGCATAGATAAAAGCTGATTCGTCTGTATACTCTCTCCATGCTTTAAGTATCTTATCTGACAGTTCTGTTATGGCTCCCTTGTCAGGACTGTTAAGTCTTATAACCGACATGGGCCATCTGACGATTCCTGCATCCACATTATCGAAGCCCTCGAAATGAACAGCCTTCTCTATCCCTGCGCGTGCCATCGGGAAGATGTATCCGCCGCCCTGAAAATGATCGTGGCTTAATATGGATCCGCCGACTATGGGAAGATCCGCATTGGATCCGACGATGTAGTGAGGGAACTGCTCCACAAAATCCAGAAGCTTTGTGAATACTGCACGGTCGATCACCATAGGTGTATGTTTCTTGTTGAATACTATGCAGTGCTCGTTGTAATAGACATAAGGTGAATACTGGAGGAAATAATCCTCACCTGCAAGAGTAATGGGGATAATCCTGTGATTCTGTCTCGCGGGATGAGTCATGGTGCCTGCATATCCCTCATTCTCGCAGCACAAAAGGCAGGCGGGATACCCGGACTTCTTTGCTGCTCCTGCAGCGGCAATGTCCCGGGGGTCTTTCTCGGGTTTGCTAAGATTTATCGTTATATCGAGATCACCGTATTCTGTAGGAGCAGTCCATTTCTCGTCTTTTGCAATACGGTCGGTACGGATATAGTTTGTCTTACGGGAGAAGTCATAATACCATTCAGTAGCCTTAGAAGGGGACTCATCGAATAATTGCTCAAACCTGTCGCGGACAACTGATGGCGGTGGCGTAACAAGCCCCATTATCTTTGTGTCGAACAGATCTCTTCCGTTAACTGTATCTATGTCCCAGACACCTTTGCTTATTGCGTAATCAGTCATGTCATTAAGGATCTCAGACAGCGGACGGACGGGAAGTTCTTCATTGGGACAGGTATATTCAACTTCTCCGAATAATTCCAGCAGTTTATTGATCGAATAGATCCTGTCATCCTCACGGATCAAACCGCCGGTTACTGCATAGTTAATCAGCTCAGTAATGTAAGCACAGATCATATAGACCTCCATCGATGTTACTCAAACAACCCTTATCCCGCCGTATTTACGGATCTTCAATATGCTGCACGCACCTTCTCCGAAGAGATAGTTCATCTCAGATCTGTATTCATTTACGGCATCGTTCCTAACGAAAGCCTGTATCGTGCCGGCAAACCCTCCGCCATGTACTCTGGCGGCACCTTTATTATTACATAATACTCTGTCACTTGCACATAATGCAAGTGACACATTCTGATGTGCTGTATCGTGAATAGTATACACGTTCTGGAGATACTTGAAGGAAGAATCTCCGGAAGCCTGTATCCCATTCAGGAACGAAGCGATATCATTGTCCTTTATAGCCTGAACGAGCTGTCTGACGCGCCTGCTCTCGGCATAAAAATGCAGGGCTCTCAGAACTGCTCTGTCACCGCATTGTTCCCTGACTCTTGCGATGTTATTGTAAAGTGCTGCAGGGGGTACATTTCTCAGATGTTCTTCTCCGAAGTAACGTGCAACGGATGTCATCTCTTCGGGGACTGCTGCGTAATCTGCAGTAAGATCGGAGTGAGAGCCTTTCGTGTCGGTAATGCAAAGGCTCATGTCATATGATGACAGATCAAAAGCGAGCTGCTCGATCTCGGGATTGTCAGGATCTGCAAAATCGATATGAACGAGGCTGCCGAGTGAACATGCCATCTGATCCATAAGGCCGCACGGTTTGCCAAAGAAATCATTCTCCGCAAACTGCCCGATCTTTGCAATATCTACGGGCTTGATCTTCATATCATTGTAGAATCCGTTGATGACGGTTCCGATTATCGTCTCGAATGCAGCGGATGATGACAGTCCTGCACCTATAAGGACATCACTTGTAACAAAACAGTTGAATCCGCCAATGTTGCGCTTACGGTCTGCTATTCCGCGGAGAACGCCTTTTATCAGTGCCTTTGTTGTTCCATATTCGCGCTCGTCCTGTTCAAGAGAATCTGTTCTCAATTCGATCAGAGGCTGATCATCAGATATAACCTGGACGATACAGTCTTCTCTTGGCGCTGCTACAGCTATCGCATCCCTGTTGATCGAGCATGCCAGAACTTCACCATATTGGTGATCTGTATGGTTGCCGCAGATCTCAGATCTTCCCGGTGCGCTGAATACCGATACGGGGCAGTCTCCCCATGTGCCGATAAACCGGCGGCATGCGTTTATATACCTGTTTTTCTCATATTCCAGACGGGTATTATCGGGATCTATATCAAGAAGTGTACTGTTATATGTATCTGTTTCCAGCTGGCTTATAAGAGTGGATGCTTTGATCATGTTTGTGGTCCTCACTTATATACAATATTTTTGATATTATATATTATTCCACGAAAATGTAACATTGTTACTTTAGCTATTTGCCTTATTGAGTTATTTACTCAAGAGTTATAAAATGAGATTTAGGATTATTGGAGGTCATGGATGAACGACGAACTCAAAGACATTGTTTATTCCGATCTGTTCAGATATACGGGCAACGCCCGCAGATTTAAGAATATTTACAGAACTTATCTGGATGAGCTCCGCTCAAGCCCTGAGTTCAGTTATATAAGTGCATTCAGACGCACCCGTTATTACTATGACCAGATTTCCCGTTATGACGGATGGAGACATAAGTATTATCAGTGCCTTTTTGCCATTCATAATTTCTGGCTCGACAGATTGTCACGTAAGTATCACATCCAGATCCCGTACGATACTAATATCGGCAAAGGTTTTTATCTTGCGCATTTCGGCCGTGTAATAATCCATCCCAAGAGTGTAATAGGTCATAACGTCAACGTCTCTACAGGCGTAGTTATCGGTACTCAGTTCAGAGGCAAGAGGAAGGGTTCTCCTCATATAGGCAATTATGTATGGATTGGAGCCAACGCCATTATCGTCGGCAATATCAATATAGGTAATAATGTGCTTATTGCACCCGGAGCATACGTGAACTTTGATGTGCCTGACGGTTCTATCGTCATCGGCAATCCCGGTCTCATCAGAAGAAGCCCCGGTGCTACTCTCAATTATATCAATAACACGATCCTGTTCGACGAATACAATGTTCGTTCGGATGGTGTCAAGCAGTGGTAGAACTCTTAAGATCCCGCAGGGACAACTTTACAGGTAAGATGCCGAATAATACGGCAGCATTTATCTTTGCCGGCAATTCCCGTGCTATGACGCAGGATGAGGATTATCCTTTCCTTGTTGACCGTAATTTTTTTTATCTTACGGGTCTTACCGGTGAAGAGATGGTGCTTGTAATAGTTAAGAGCTCCAATGATGTTTCCATGTCTCTTTATGTGCTTCCGCGCGATGATCATGAAGAGCGGTGGCACGGCAAAAGGGCAGATCATTCAGAGATATCTGACATCTGCGGAATACCGGTGTCTTCAATATTTGATCTGGACAGATTTGATGAGGATTCTTATGAGATCATCAGAACGCCGCACCTAAACGTTGCTGTTGACGGTTCATCCGTAATGGATGCTCCGAGGAAGTTCCGTGACCGCGTGGCAGGTATAAGGGCTAATGCAGACATAATAGATCTGAAGGATATATTCATGTCCCTCCGCATGATCAAATCGGAAGAGGAGCAGGAATGCATCAGGTGTGCCGCCAAGATAACTGAGGACTCCATCGAGGCTATAAAGTCCTTCATCAAACCCGGAGTTACCGAATATGAACTTCATACAAGATTAGAATTCGAAATGAAGATGAGGGGTTCGGAAGTTTTCGCTTTTGCTACGATAATATCTTCGGGTAAGAATGCATTTTATCTTCATCACGGGATACCTGAGAAGACCGGTGACGGAGTGATCGCAGACGGCGGTTTTGTGCAGTTTGATGTGGGTGCGAGATATAAGGGATACTGTTCTGATATTTCAAGGGTTTTCTTTGTCGGATACGGTGACGGTGAAGATGATAAAAGGATCATTCTGCTCGATCTGATAAGAGATCTGCGCAAGGCTTGCTGGGACAATATCAGACCCGGGATGACATTCAATAATCTGAACAGACTTATGCACGAGATGACTTATGATTTTCTGATAAGGAACGGTTTTGCTTCCGAAGAAGAGGACACGGCCGTTGCCGCACACAGATATTACTGGCATAACACTTCTCATTATCTGGGCCTTGATGTTCATGACATGTCAAATGTTCTCCCGAAGGATTACAGGGACATTCCTTTCGAAGAAGGCGTGTGTCTTGCTGTAGAGCCGGGAGTATATATACCTGAATGGAATGTGGGATTCCGCATAGAGGATGATGTTGCGGTAACAGGTGACGGCTGCATTCTCTTAAGCAGCGGGAACAAGGGTGATATTCCGGAGGTGATATTCTGCTGATGATACTTGAGATAAGCACATCACTTCTTATAGCACTTCTCGCTGTTTCAGTTGTTCTGATAGCACTGTTTCTTTATCTGTTTATTTTCTTCAACATTACGGAACGTATCTACCATAAGGTTTTTGACAGGCGCAAGCCGGTTCCAGCAGTAGACAGATCTCCCCAAAAGATCGACCAGAGTACCATATACGGAAGAGGACTGGCATGGTTTTATACGAACAGAATGGAGTTCCTCAATGTGCGGATAAAATCTTTTGACGGAACGCCTTTGTGCGGTTATTACAGACCTTCCGCTGACCGCGGCACGCGCAACTGTGTGATACTCGTTCACGGTTATAACGAACATCCTGCAAACATGGCATGCTATGCCAAGCTCCTGATGTCCAAGATGCAGTGTCACGTCCTCATTGTCCATCAGCGTGCACATCATATGAGCGGAGGTAAGGTCAACACATATGGTTTGATGGAGAGCGTTGATCTCGACTGCTGGATCAAGTTTATGAAGATGCGGGCAGGGAAGGGTGCAAGGATCTATCTCATGGGACGTTCCATGGGTGCCAACACATGTCTTCTCGCAGCGGCTCAGAAGAATGTCGATCCCAATGTCTGCGGTGTCATTGCAGACTGCCCGGGCGATTCTCTCCTGAATGTTCTTGAGATAAGCGGCAAAAAGCATTACAAGGGTGATCCGCAGATGTATCTGCGTCGCGTACGCAAACTCGGCATCAAGAGGCTGGGGATCGATATAGATAAAGCTGACTGTGCGGGAATGGCACATAAGATCAAGGTGCCGGTTCTGATCTTCCAGTGTGGTCAGGACAACGTATGTCCTCCTAAAATGCAGGTGCGTATCTTTGATGCACTCAAGTGTCCAAAGAGAATGGTCATGGTAGATCACGCAGGACACCTGGAAGCATACGATAAGGCACCGGCAATGTATGAGAGGGAAGTCGCAAAGTTTATTGAGACTTGTGTTATCCGTCTTGTCAAGATGGGTATGATGTAATATAATCATGTCGACAAAAAAGGGGAGCTCTAATAGCAGGGCTGAGAGGGTATGAGTACCGACCCGTAGAACCTGACGGATAATGCCGGCGTAGGGAATGTGGTTATTTAATATATCTTCGCTTTGTCATGCTGTAATGCATCCCCGGAGTGGAGGTTTTTTATGTCTAATAATTCCAATAAAGAGAGGATACTTACTATTGCATCCGGCGGTGTATGTCTTGCACTCGGATTTGTGTTATCAAAACTCGTTATCTTTGAGATGCCGATGGGTGGTTCTGTTACTCCCGCATCAACGCTTCCGATCATTGTTTTCGGTATGGCATTCGGACCCATCTGGGGTTTTATCGTAGCAATCGTATTCAGTATGCTGCAGCTTATCGGAGGTTATCTGATGACCCCTTTCCAGGTTGTTCTTGATTATATCTTCGGATATGCAATGCTGGGTCTTACAGGCTTTGCAGGACTTCCTTCAGCGAAGAGAATCGAGATATCAAATCCTCTGAAGAGGTTCTCCTCCGCAAGTCTCGTAAAGGCAGTAATCTTCACCGTTATCGCATATGCTGCAAGATGGTTCTGCTCTGTGCTGTCAGGCGTAATTTTCTATGCGGAATATGCGCCGGAAGGAATGAATCCCTGGATATATTCAATGACATATAACGGCGGTTTTCTTGCGGCAGACCTTGGTATAACACTTGCAGTAATGATCGTTCTGTACTTTGTTCTCAAGCCACGCAAAAAAGGTTGAGTCAACAAATAACTGACGGAATTTTGTTACATATCGTTAATAAAAAAAAGCCTGTATGAGAATTATAATGATAGTAGAAGATTCTCATTTGAATCTTTCCAAAGTAACTGTACGGAAAGGAGTGATTTTATGAAGATCACGACACAGGGTAACGGTATCAAGATCGGTGAACGTCTCCAGAAGAAGATTACTGATAAGATATCGAAGTTTAACAAGTACTTTGGTGATGAAGGTACGATGAATGTTCGTATCAGACCCGAAGGCAAGAAGGTTGTAGTTGAGCTTACGCTGAAGGCTGACGGCAAGATCTACAGAGCAGAGGCTAAGGATGAGGAGATCCTCAATGCAGTTGACAGAACAGTAGATAAGCTGGAGTCACAGATCAGGAAGCAGAAGACAAAGTTCCTGAAGAAGAAGAAGGAATACCCGCAGATCGTCAGTCTCATCGAAGATGACAATGCAGCAGATTTTGACATCGAGAATGAGGTTGAGGCAAAGATCACAAGACGTAAGGAATTCGAGCTCCGTCCGATGTCAACAGAGGATGCGGCACTCCAGATGGAGATGCTCGGTCACAGTTTCTTTATCTATCTTGATGCTGATACAAATTCGATCTGCGTTATATATAAGAGGCAGGATGGCAACTACGGTTTGCTTGAGCCCAAATATTGATCCGGTCTATTAGTTCAGTGAATGGCGCCCCTCATCAGAGGGGCGTTTTTAATGCTTGCACCTCAACTATGGAAGTGAGAGTTGTATAATACAAATAGAGGTGATAAGAAATGTTTAATGAGCACGATATATCTCGTGATGCATGTCAGTTATTCGGCGAGCAGGCCAGCCAGGGATACGACTGGTGGTGGCATTCTTTTACGGCGCATAACGCTCAGACAGGAGAAGAGAAACCATTCTTCATAGAGTTCTTTTTGTGCAATCCCGCATCAGGCGGTGATGAGCCCGTATTCGGGCAGCTTCCTGAGAATAAGATCAAAGGTATCAAGCCGTCTTATCTGATGGTCAAGTGCGGAGCCTGGGGACCTGATGCGGCACAGCTTCACAGGTTCTTCGGATGGAAGAAGATCAATGTGAATATGGGGGTGCCGTTTGAGGTAAAAACTGATGACTGTTTCTTAACTGAGACCGATACTTACGGCAAAGTAAATATTACTGATGAGGATGCTCAAAAACACCCTGAATGGATGTGTTCGGCTGGCTCCATGGAATGGAATCTGCACATCAATAAGATAACGGCATTTAATGTCGGTTTTGGTGCATCTGAAGTGATGAGGGATGCCCAGGCTTTCGAGATGTTCTGGCATGCGGAAGGAATGAAGACGGAGTACGAAGGTGAAGTTATCTGGAACGGCACAAAGTATATCGTTGATCCATCCACGTGTTACGGATATGCGGACAAAAACTGGGGCAAGGATTTCACGTCACCGTGGGTGTGGATCAGTTCGTGCAATCTTACGAGTGAGCTGACGGGAAAGAAATTGAATGACAGCGTTTTCGACATAGGAGGAGGACGTCCCAAAGTAGGTCATCTCGCTTTGGAACGCAAACTCCTGTCGGCATTCTGGTATGAGGGAACTCCATATGAATTCAACTTCTCGAAAGTATGGACGCATACACACACGTTGTTTGACTGCCGTGAGACTGAGACTCAGATAATCTGGCACGTCGAACAGACTAACAGATGGCATGATAAGATGGTTACGGATCTGACATGTGAGAAGAGTGATATGCTGCTTGTCAATTATGAGGCGCCGGACGGAAGCAGAAGACATAACAGACTGTGGAACGGCGGCAATGGACGGGGGATAGTTGAACTTTATCATGATGGTGAACTTATAGACAGGATCCGTGTGGAAAATGCCGGCTGTGAATATGGTGAGTACGGCGATGCTGGAACTTAACAGATTTTTATGTGAGAATATAGGAAAGAAATGACGGAGTTACAATATGCAGCAAATAGATTCAAACCATAAATATTATGCTATGCTCAAGGGCTGCTGGAGAAGCGATGACGGCCTGTGCGCTGCAGAATTTTCAGAGTATCCGCATGTAAAAGTTGAATATGGCGGAGGGTTACTTGATTCATCTTACAATGTTTGTGAAGTCGATCCTTTTGCTTATATGCAGCCTGCAAACTCTTTCGGAATGATGAGTATGATCAATTGCGCACCTCATCCGAATGAGAGACTCAGATTTATGATAAACAATCATACTGTCTATGCTGATGGTAAAACACTATTCAGTCTCACTGCATGGTACACGATCGATGATGTTCTCCATTTTGATATGATGGATCTTAATGACGGAAGCAAGCAGGAGATCACTCTCACGAGAGTAAAGACAGACAGTGATGAAGCAGTTGATTGTTTTGATGATAACGGAAAATATCACTGCGGGTGCGGGTATGTTGGTCCTGTAGGTAAATTCTGTCCCGAATGCGGTAAACAGATCTGATGAAGAATTTGAGGAGGATACAGTTTTATGGCAGATTATGATGTTATAATCATCGGCGCGGGTCCCGGAGGAATATTCTCCGCATATGAACTTGCTCAGAAGAAGCCCGGAATAAAGGTAGCTGTCTTCGAAGCAGGCAAGCCTTTGGAGCAGCGTAAATGCCCGATAGACGGCGTGAAAGTAAAGTCATGCATCAACTGCAATTCCTGTGCCATTATGAGGGGATTCGGCGGCGCAGGGGCATTTTCCGACGGCAAATATAATATCACCAATGATTTTGGCGGAACATTATATGAGCATATAGGCAAGGAGACTTCCCTTGAACTGATGAATTATGTTGATGGGATCAACATGGCAAACGGAGGCGAGGGAACAAAACTCTATTCCACAGCAGGAACAAGATTTAAGAAGATCTGCCTTGAGAATAAACTGCATCTTCTTGATGCATCCGTAAGACATCTCGGAACCGATAAGAATTATGAAGTATTGGGCAATATCTTCGAACAGCTGAAGAACAAGGTCGATTTTTTCTTCAATTCCATGGTGGATGGAGTTGCAATAAAAGATGAAGAATATTTAGTCAGGGTCGGGGATAATGAGTATTCATGTAAATACTGCATCATTTCCGTCGGAAGATCGGGAAGCAAATGGATCGAGGATGTGTGCAGGGATCTTGATATCGAGACGTTCTCCAACAGGGTTGATATCGGTGTCAGAGTTGAACTTCCGGCAGTTGTTTTCTCTCATCTGACATCGGAATTATATGAATCCAAGATTGTATACCGGACTGAGAAATTTGAAGACCTTGTAAGAACATTCTGCATGAATCCTAACGGGTATGTTGTTAACGAGAATACAAACGGTATCGTGACAGTTAACGGACACAGTTTTGATTCGCCGGAACTTCAGTCAGACAATACCAATTTTGCTCTTCTTGTTGCAAAGCATTTCTCTGAACCTTTCAAGGACAGCAACGGATACGGTGAATCGATAGCACGCTTGTCAAACATGCTTGGAGGCGGCGTTATCGTTCAGAGATTCGGAGACCTCATGAGAGGAAGAAGAACCAATAATAACAGGATAGATGAGTGTACCGTAAGACCGACTCTCAATGCCACTCCCGGAGACTTGAGCCTTGTGCTTCCGAAGCGTATTTTAGACGGGATCATCGAGATGATATATCAGCTTGATAAGATTGCTCCGGGAACTGCAAACGATGACACTCTGCTCTATGGTGTTGAAGTCAAATTCTATAACATGGAAGTTGCCATTGACGAGAACCTTGAGACAAAACACAAAGGTCTGTATGTAATAGGTGACGGATCCGGCGTAACGCATTCACTCTCTCACGCTTCCGCAAGCGGCGTTTATGTCGCAAGAAGGATAGCAGAAGAATCATAAAAACTTGACACTCCGTTTATTATACTTGTATACTTTTGCACGTAATAATAACGGAGTGTTTTTATGGATTCTTTTCTGGAATGGGTCAAAAAAATAAATGATGCCATAAACGGGTTTGTATGGGGTCTGCCGATGCTCATATTGCTTGTCGGAACAGGCATCCTTATGACATTCCTGACGAAGTGGTTCCAGATAAGTCATATCGGACACTGGATGAAGAATACAGCCGGCGGTATCTTCCGCGACAGGCATGTTACGGCTCATACAAAAAGAGAAGACAAACAGATATCCCAGTTTCAGAGTCTGTGTACCGCTTTGGCGGCTACGATCGGTACAGGTAATATCGCAGGTGTTTCCGCTGCAATAGTGACAGGAGGCCCCGGTGCGATCTTCTGGATGTGGGTCGTTGCTTTCTTCGGCATGATGACAAACTTCTCCGAGAACGTACTTGGTATTTATTACCGCCGCCGCAATATAAATAATGAGTGGTGCGGAGGCGCCATGTATTATTTGAGAGACGGCCTCGGTTCGAAGAAAGGATGCAGGCACATCGGTTCGGTCCTGGCTGTAATGTTCAGCATTTTCTGTATCCTGGCATCGTTCGGTATCGGCAATATGAGCCAGATAAATTCCATCTCAGCAAATCTCAATTCTGCTTTTAATATTAAGCCGGTCGTAACGGGAATCATACTGATGATCATTGCAGCTCTTGTTATTATCGGCGGACTGAAGTGGATAGCAAGTGTTACGGAATTCCTTGTTCCTTTCATGGCAATCGCTTATGTCCTCGGAGCACTCATCATCTTCATCACAAATATAGGCCATGCAGGTGCTGTTTTTGAAGCAATATTCAAAGGTGCATTCGGCCTGAGAGCTGCAGGTGGCGGCATAGTAGGATCAGGTGTGTCGCTGGCTGTTCAGTGGGGTATGAAGCGTGGTGTTTTCTCGAATGAAGCCGGACTCGGCTCCTCTGTTATGGTCCATTCTGCTTCCAATGTCCGTGAGCCCGTCGTTCAGGGAATGTGGGGTATCTTCGAAGTGTTTGCCGATACTCTTGTCGTCTGTACTCTTACGGCTTTTGCAGTGCTGTCATCAGGAATAGTCGATCTTGAGACAGGCAAAGTGATATCCGAGAATGTTTCCACGGCTCTGGTCGCTGAAGCTTTCTCGACCAGATTCGGCATGCTCGGAACATGGTTTATCGCAATAGCGATCCTGTTTTTTGCTTTCTCTACTGTGCTCGGCTGGAGCCAGTATGGAACCAAGGGATTTGAGTATCTGTTCGGTACGAAAGCAACGGTAATATACAAAGCAGTTTTTATTCTGTTTATCCTGTTTGGTGCAACGATGAATCTTGAACTTGCATGGGATCTGTCCGATACCTTCAACGGACTGATGGCTATCCCGAACCTGATCGGTGTTATTACTCTGTCTGGCACGGTAATGAAGATAACGAAGAATTATGTTGACCGTAAGATACGCGGAAGATCTGATGTTAAGCCTATGCTGTCCGCTCTTGATGATATCCAGGAGCTGCATGAGCAGGAAATAGCACAGAAAGAAGCCGGAACAAATGCATGACGATGAGATCCGCGGTGATAAGAGGATCTATACTCTAAGTAAAGAAGATCCCTACAGGGCAGTCATCAAACTCGGTGTGCCGCTTATAGCAGGCATGTTCATAATGGTGCTGTATAACTGGGTCGATACGTATTTTATAGGAAAACTCAATGATGATTATCAGCTCGCTTCTGTTAATTTCGCTTACCCCGTGATGATGGTTACGGTCGCCATATCCAACATGGTCGGAACCGGTGCGTCATCACTGATCGCAAGAAGTCTTGGAGCGGGCAAAAAAGACCTTGCTGATCACACGGTCACGGCAGGTATCGTTCTGACTTTGATCAACAGTCTTGTGGTAACACTTATAGGACTCATTTTCCTTCCTCAGATAGTAACGGGACTTGGAGCCAAGGATCTGACTTTCGAGTACACAAGACAGTATGTTGAAGCTATCATCATCGGAAGTGTGTTTACCATGGGCAATTATACTCTGGGACAGCTTCTGAGAAGTGAAGGTTCAGTGAAGTTTTCCATAATTGGAATGATGGCGGGAACTGTTGCAAATCTTGTGCTTGATCCTATTTTCATATTCACTCTGAAAATGGAGATAAGAGGTGCAGCCATAGCAACAGTTCTCGGCAATGCTTTGGGTATGACAGTATCGGTTATCCTTTACCTTAGCGGCAGAACAATACTTAAACCGTCAATGAAATATATCAGACCTACATCAGAGATCCTCAAAGAGATATTTTGGGTAGGAGTCCCGGCTTCTCTTGAGACGCTTCTGACATCAGTAGCCTATATTGTCAACAATAATCTGGCAGTATCATACGGGGAACTGACTGTTGCTGCCACCGGAATCGCACAGAGAATAATGACAGTCGGCAATTATATCTATCAGGGTTTTGCTGCAGGCGTTCAGCCTCTGATGGGTTATAATTACGGAGCCAAAAACTTCTCAAGGATGAAAGCGTGTCTTAAGTCGGGACTTATCGTAGTCAGCTGTACCGAACTTGTTGTCATGCTGATATTTGCAGTATTTGCTCCGGCTCTCACAGATATATTTACGGACAGCACTACTGTTATCGATACAGGTGCGCATGTGCTGAGGACAATAATGTTCATTCTTCCTTTTGTCGGAGCCGTATCAATGTGCAGGATGTCTTTCCAGGCAATGGGCAAACCTGTTTATGCTTTTGTAATCACCCTCATCAGACAACTGTTCCTTTATGTTCCGCTTCTCCTCGCTTTGAACTATGTTTTCGGCTTTGGCGGAATGCTGTGGGCACAGCCTGTAACGGAGATCATCATGATGGCAGTGTCAGTCGTTCTTCTGCTTAATGTGATCAAAAATGCGGATGACTCATATAAGAATAAGATGATATAATACATAGGATTTTTATGGTTGGGAGACCTTGTTTTGACGGATCATCTGAAGAGGATTGATTATATTATCCTGTCCGCTATTATTACGGTATTTATTTTCATTGCCATATTTACGTCATTCCAGATCATTGATTCCAAGATTACGCAGTCTGAAGAGATAGCGTCCCTCAGACTCGAGAATATCAGAACTGAACTTGAGAGTAATCTGGCAGATGCCGGCAGTTCGCTCGAGAAGATAGCAGAGGGAGCTCAGGAACTCGTAAACGGCAATGCTCCCATCGAATCCATTGATGAATATATCAGAGCTCAAAAAGCCGAGCAGATCATGAAATCTGACGGAGTAAATTTCAATGCTTACATAGCAGGAAGAGGATGGGAGATCATTCCTGATTTTGACATGCCTGATGACTACCATGCGACAGAGAGGATCTGGTATGTGGGTGCCATAGATCAGGTGGGTGAGATCTATATTTCAGAGCCGTATATTGACAGCATGACGGGACAGATGTGTTATACGATGTCCAAGATGCTCAATGATCAGGATACGGTAGTGGCGATGGATTTTACTTTGAGCGAAGTCCAGAATTCGATCACCAAGATGATGGACGGTGGAGAGTATAAAGCTCTTATCGTAACAAATGAGGGCATGATCGTCGGTTATTCAGATATGTCCCTTGTCGGAACAAAAGCAGATGAATCACTGCCTCAATATGAATATGTGCTGAGTCAGATAATGACATCCGGTAAGGACAAGAGGTTTACGGCAAACATCAACGGCGGCAAGAGTACAGTGTTCAGCAGCGTTACCGATAACGGCTGGCACATGATACTTCTTGTTGACGATAATTCACTGTACAGCAGAACATATGCCGAGATAGCAGTTATAATATTCATCTATGTCATTCTTCTTGGCATAACAGTCTATCTCTATATGTACAGTGCCGAGAAGAGAAGTGAAGCCGAGAAGGCTCTTGATATTAAGAACGAGTTCCTGTCAGGGATATCAGAGGAACTTAAAAATCCTCTTAACAACATCATCAAGCTCAGCAATGCCGAACGCATCAACAACAGTATTGATGTAAGGGATGATATGTCTTCCATCAGGGCATCAGGACTTCTCCTTTCCCAGAAACTCGACAATATCCTTTCATATTCGTTTATGGCATCTGAGGAAGAGAAGAAAAAGAAAAGAAAGAATTCTTCCCATCAGAGAGACATCGCCAAGACCATAAGAAGATCAAGACGCATTATCGTCATTATCTTTATCCTCGTAATGCTGGCGAATATCTTCATCTGCTCATGGTTCGGATATTCGTCTGCACAGTCTTCAATGATAATCGCTGCTGATACCTATTTTATGAGGCTCATAGGTTGGACAGAAGATCAGACCAGTATCCTCAGTATGTTTACGGATGTCATAGAAGCAGACCCGACGATCCTTGATGACTATGACAGGTGTGTAACCTGGCTCAATGACATTTCCTCGAATTATCCTGATATATCCGTATGTTATATTGCCAATCCATACAGAGAACATTCCATCATCATGAATAACGGGTGGCAGCCTAATGCTGACTGGCATGTTGAGAACAGGCAGTGGTATAAGGATACGATCAAATCCGATAAGGGATACAGCATTTCGGCCCCTTATATCGATAAGCAGACAAATTCATACTGCATCACGATGTCCAAGGTAGTATACGGTAAGAATGAGGAATTCCTGGGAGTGTTTGGCATAGACTTCTTTATGGATAAACTCATCAATATCTTCGGCGAAGATAACAATGGAACAGAGTATGTATTTCTTGTTGATTCAAACGGAAATATCCTGAACCACCCTAATGAGGCATATCAGATCAAAGAGAAATCGTCAGTCAACATTGCCAATACTGAATACAATATGATCGATGATGTTTTCATCCCGGTAGGATTCAGAGATTATAACGGTAAGATCGTAACCGGTCTCAGGATGGATCAGTCAAGCACAGGATTTTCCATATTTGTAATAAGTGAATGGTGGAGTGTGTTTGGATATTTTGTGCTGGTAATGACGGTGAGCACGCTGCTTCTCATGATCTGTATCATAATCGTTGTTCTGATGATCAACAACATCATCAGATGGCAGGAGGCAGTCAACAGCAAACTTGAGGAATCGGTCAAGACTGCTGCTGCCGCAGACAGAGCCAAGTCACAGTTCCTTGCGCAGATGAGTCACGAGATAAGGACTCCTATCAATGCAGTAATTGGCATGGATGAGATGATAGTAAGGAGTACAGACGATCCCGTTATCAAAGAGTATGCATATAACATCAACAGTGCAGGCAACACATTGCTTGAGATCGTAAACGGCATTCTTGATTTCTCAAAGATCGAGGCAGGCAAGATGGAGATAATGCCGGTCAAATATAATACGATCCAATTAGTTAATGAACTTTACAGTCTCATAGCAGAGAATGCCCAGGCCAAGGGATTGAAGCTGGAGTTCGACATTGATCCTGAACTTCCGGTAAGTCTTTTTGGTGATGACGTAAGACTGAAGCAGATAATTCTCAATCTTCTGACAAATGCAGTCAAGTATACCAACGAAGGAAGCATTACTCTCAGATTAACAGGTGTAGCGCAGAATGAGGATGAATATAAGCTATATGTAAGCGTCAAGGACACCGGCATCGGAATAAAGCCGGAAGACATGGAGAGTCTTTTTGCTTCTTTCCAGAGACTTGATCTTGAACGCAACAGGAATATAGAAGGAACGGGTCTCGGCATCTCGATAGTACAGGGACTTCTCAATATGATGGGCAGCGAACTTAAGGTTGAGAGTATATACGGAACAGGGTCGGATTTCTATTTCGAGGTTGATCAGAAGATCATTGACAGGACTCCGGTAGGTGATTACAAGAGAGCAGAACCTGTCTCCAAGAAAGATACGAATGACAGCATCAGGATTAGTGATGCGGATATACTTGTCGTAGACGATAATGAGATGAACCTTAAAGTCGCATCAGGACTCCTTAAGCTGTTCGGCGTCACGCCCGATCTTGCATCAAGCGGCAAGGAAAGCATAAAGATGGCATCACGCAAGAGATATGACCTCATCTTCATGGATCACATGATGCCGGGCATGGACGGAATAGAAGCTCTTAAGCAGATGGTAAAAGAAGGTCTGGTATATGATACCCCTGTCATCTGTTTAACGGCCAATGCAGTTGCCGGAATGCGCGAGATGTATCTGGAAGCAGGCTTCAATGATTATCTTGCAAAGCCGATCGCCACGAAGGAACTGGAGAAGATCCTCATCAAATACATGCCGGGGGATAAGATAATGCACCAGTCCGGTGGGACTGGCGGAGAATCAGTTGTTCCTTCCGGAGGATCACCTTTGGAAATTCTTGCAGCAGCAGGATTTGATACTGAATCCGGTGTTGAATATTCTGCCGGCAGCGAGGAGTTCTATTTGGAGATGCTTACAACATTTGCAGAGGGATATGACGGAAAATCATCTGAACTCCGCAAAGAGTTTGACGGTAAAGACTGGGAGAATTACCGCATTCATGTACACGCCCTTAAGGGGAACGCAAAGATGATCGGTGCGATGAGACTCGCGGAGTCTGCACTCGGTCAGGAGATGGCTGCGAAAGAAGGAAGAGAAAATGATATCATCAACGGATTCATGCCTTTGATGAATATTTATACTGATACGGTTGAGACCATCAGGAAAGCTTTGGTGGAGGAATGATATGACAAAGATCCTTATTGTTGATGATGAAGAGATGAGCAGATTGGTAACGAAGAAGATCTTATCTTCAAAATATGAAGTGCTTCTTGCTTCTTCCGGTGCAGAGGCATTCAGTATATACGGTGCCGAGAGACCGTCGCTTATCCTGTCGGATCTTCTTATGCCGGAGATGAGCGGGTTTGAACTCCATGAGGCACTGAAGGCGGAATACAATACAAATATTCCGATCATGTATATGACGGCTGATGATGACGATGAACTTGAAGGCAAAGGGTTCGATACCGGTGCAATGGATTTTATCCGCAAGCCCTTCAGAGCTGACGTCCTTTTGCGTAGAGTGGAGAATATCCTGTCAAATATCGAGCAGATCCATGATCTTAAGGAAGAGGCATCTATAGACAAACTTACTGGTTTTCTTAATAAAGCCAGTTCAACGGAAACTCTTTCTGAAGTGTGCCGAAATGATGTAGGAGTCCTTCTCATGATCGACCTTGACAGTTTTAAACTCGTTAATGATATTCATGGCCATGAGTCCGGCGATGAGATCCTGCGTCAGTTTGCAAATGTCATCAGGCATAATACAAGGTCTGAAGATATTGTCGGAAGGATCGGCGGTGATGAGTTTATAGCTTTCTGCCGCAACGTAACTGAAGAGAGCATGGTCGCAGGCATCAGCATGAGGATCAATTCTCAGCTGATAGAGGCAGCCAAGGAACTGTTCGGTGAGGATATGTCAATTCCTCTCGGCGTCTCGATGGGCGGAGTATATGTGCCTGAGGAAGGAACGGATTTTAACGAACTCTTTGTTAAGGCTGATAAGGCTTTATATCATGTGAAGCAGAACGGCAAGCACGGTTATTCAATGTTCGGTTCGTCTTCAGGTAAAGAGATCATTGAAGTGAGGAGCTCGGAAGAGGATCTCAGGAACCTGACAATGATAATGGAGGAAAGAAATACCGCGAATTGTGCTTTCTGGCTCGGACAGGATGCTTTCAGTTATGTGTACAGATACATGATCAGATATATTCAGAGTTATCACGGCGTCGTATATAAGGTGCTGTTTACGGTCAATCCCGTATCCGGGGATGTTGACCAGGCATTGTTTTCAACTGTTGTGCAGCAGTTTGGTGAGAAGCTTAATATGTCACTTCGCAAGAGCGATATAATGATGCAGACAAAACCGAATCAGTTCTTTCTTATACTTGCCGAGATCGATGATAATTTCATTGACGGTGTCATAGGAAGAGCAATGGAGCAGTGGTACAGTATCAGCAACTGTGATATAGCAAGGATTTCTTATGCAAGAGAACTGATCACGGCTGATACAGACGAATCTCACGATTCGAACAGGGCTAACGATTAACAGTTACCCGTATATACATATCTGAGTTTTTCTTTTGCAATCGCGGCGAGTTCATATACAGTGGCAACGGGTGTGGCATCCCGGTCTGTCATATGGAAACGGGGGAAGAACCTCGATACATGAAGAGGTATCTCATTGCTTATTAAACATATCCATTCCGTCATCTCCCGCATCATTTCAGGTGAATCGCTGATCCCTGGAACGATAAGGCATGTCAGTTCAACATGAGATCTTTTTGAGGCTTCCTTTATAAAATCCATCGTCATCTGCATATCGCCTCCGAGGACCTTTTTATATGTCTCCGGATCAAAACATTTGAGATCTATGTTCATCGCATCGATATAAGGAATGATCTCAGACAGAACTGACAATTCCGCAGTTCCGTTGCTGACTATCACATTTTTCAGTCCGTGCCCGTGAGCCAGCTTTGCAGTATCTCTGACGAATTCATAACAGATCAGCGGTTCGTTATATGTGAATGCTATCCCGATGTTGCCGCGTTCTTTATATCTGTCAGCGAGTGTGACCAGTTCTTCCGGCGTCACAGTCTGTGCGGTATCAGAATAGTATTCCACCTCATCGCCCCACGATATCTCACTGTTCTGACAGAAAGGACAACGGAGATTGCAGCCGTAACTTCCCGCAGACAGGATCTTCGAGCCGGGCATAAAACGGTGCAAAGGCTTCTTCTCTATGGGATCTAATGCAAGGGAAGTAATGCGCCCGTATGCAGAAGGGATCACCTCGCCGTTACGGCAGATCCTCGCACCGCAGAATCCGGTCTTGCCTTCTGTAAGATTACAATGACGGAAACATACATGACAATCAGACATGGCGGATCACTTCAAACCTCTGAAGATAATACTTCTCGTCAGGCGATATGCCGCCTTTCTGCATTGCGATAGCGACCTGATATTCAACTGTGTCCACACCTTCGAGATCAGGGAGGAGAAGTCCTCTTCTTCCGTCACGTGTGGAAACTATCACGCCGTATCTTTTTACGTCAAGCTGATCCTTCGAATCGATATCTTCCGGCTGTCCTAAAACATCCACATTTATCTCAAGGAACGGAAGTTCATCTTCGGTAACAGGAAAGAACCTCGGGTCTCTTGTGGATGCGCTTATGGCATTATTTGCTATCTCCTGCGCCAGGTTGGGAGCGGTTGGACCGATCGTACCGATGCATCCTCTGAGGGCTCCGTTCTTGTGAAGTGATACAAAAGCACCTGCACGGTTTGTAAGGAGTTCTTCAGGGATCTTATCACCATCAGCTATCAGGTCGAGATCTTCCGGGATGCGGATCCTTTTGTGTTCACGGATATAGCTTTCGAGCGACAGTCTTGCAAGACGCACGAATATGTCACTCTTCTCCGGGTAGAATGAACATATTCCGTAACCTACCCCAGTAATGTCCTCATGGGAATACACTTTGGCTTTGACATGGAGACCATTCCACGCCCCGGCCATGATCACGAATGAACGGTGTCCGCACTCTGCAGCGTTATCGCAGAAGTCTTCATCGAACAGGAGGAGCTCATCGAAAGCAGCTCTTCCCATGACATCCATTATCCTTCTGTCATACTCGGGTCCTTCGGGAGCAAATCCATATGGACCATATTCCTGAAGCTTATGTGACAGGTCACCGCTTGCGACAAATACAACTCTGCGGTTCAGCGAATCGACAGCTCTTTTGATGATCGTTCCCAGTTTGTAGTGATCCTTAAGGGGAAGGCCTGACAGCCCGATGCGGACGATCTTTCCTCCTTTATAACTGTTCCTGATAAAACTGAGAGGTACCATTGTTCCGTGATCAAGTTCCCTGTCACGTTCTCCGTCAGTTCCGCACGGGAAGAATTCTTCTTCAGATATCTCACATATCTTTTTTACAAGTTCCTCATCATACTCCTCATCGAAAGATACTTCCGGAGCACCGAACCTTGCAAAAGAGCCTTTGGCACGACTGCCGGGGGATATATGGAAGTAATCTGAATACAATACGGAATGCGGACTTGTGATGATTATCGTATCGGGTTTGAGATCTGCGATCTCATCTGCAACAGCTTTATATGAAGCGATCGTTGCTGCAACTTTTTCTTCGCCTCCCCGTCCTACTTCAGGGACGATGAGGGGAGGGTGCGGAACCATAAATGAAGCTAGTATTGGCATAGTCGGTCACCATTTGATTCAGAGCCTGAAGGTTACTATTAGATTATAACAAAAAAGGCGGGTGGTGTTACCCATCCGCCTTTGTATATAAGCTATTTACAGGAGCAGCTTATTTTACTTCATTGAAGCCCTCTCTTGCAGCATATGATGTGTGCAGGAGTTCGTGAGACTTATGGCTGTTAGGCTCACCTAAGAACTTCTCATAAAGCTCGATGATCTGAGGATTATTATGGGACTGACGGAGTGTCATTCTCTCATCCTCTGAGTACAGAGCCTGAGCTCTCTTCTCTTTGTATGTATCCATGATGTCATCAGATTCGTTAGGGAGGAAGCACTCTCTTACGTAAGGCTGACCGCCACCGTTGATACATCCGCCGGGACAACCCATGATCTCAATGAACTGATACTTGGACTTGCCTTCACGGATTTCGTCGAGGAGAACCTTTGCAGACTTCATTCCGGAAGCGATGGCAACATTAACTGTTGTACCGTTGATATCGATAGAAGCTTCTCTGATGCCTGCATCATGGCCACGTACTGCAGTGAATTCGATAGGCTCGGATTCCTTGCCTGTGAGCTTGAAGTAAACAGTTCGCAGGGCCGCTTCCATAACACCGCCTGTTACACCGAAGATAACGCCGGCACCTGTGTAGTCGCCCATGATATCCTGATCCCAATCCTCATCAGGGAGTCTGTCGAAGAGGATACCGCCACGCTTGATCATACGAGCGAGCTCTCTTGTTGTGATAACAGCATCAACATCAGGAATGCCGTTAACCTTCTCCTGCTCACGCTCCTTCTCAAACTTCTTAGCTGTACAAGGCATAACGGATACAACGAAGATATCCTTAGGATCGATGCCGTTCTGCTCAGCCCAGTAAGACTTGATGATAGCACCCTGCATCTGGTGAGGAGACTTACAAGAGGACAGGTGAGGGAGGAGATCTCCGTAGTTGTACTCAGCATAGTTGATCCATCCCGGTGAGCAGGAAGTGATCATAGGAAGTGTTCCGCCGTTTGTGAGTCTTCCGAGAAGCTCTGTGCCTTCTTCCATAATTGTAAGGTCAGCACCGAAGTTTACGTCGTAAACTCTTGCGAAACCGAGTCTTCTCATAGCAGCTGCCATCTTACCTGTAACAGGTGTTCCGATAGGGAAGCCGAACTCTTCGCCGAGAGCTGCTCTTACAGCAGGAGCTGCCTGAGCGATAACTGTCTTGCCTGCAGCGAAAGCAGCGTCGATCTTGTCGATCTCAGAGTGCTCCATAAGAGCGCCTGTAGGACAAACGTTAACGCACTGACCGCACTGGATACAGGGAGAATCAGCAAATGATCTGTTCTCAGCAGGAGATACGAATGTGTTGAATCCTCTGTTCTCGAATCCGAGGATGCCGAGACCGTGAGCATTCTTACATCTCTCGATACATCTTCCGCAGAGGATACACTTTGAAGTATCTCTTACAAGACCGGGAGCGACTGTATCAATGTGTGTTTCTGAATGAACGCCCTGGAAAGCACCTTCTCTTGCACCTGTTACATATGCAACGTGGAGAAGTTCGCACTTGCCGTTCTTATCGCACTGCTGGCAGTTCATGTTGTGGTTGGAGAGCAGAAGCTCTACGCTGTGTCTTCTTGCTGCTGTAGCTGCAGGTGAGGAGATCTTGATCTCCATTCCGTCAGATACAGGGTATACACAGCTTGCAACGAGTCCTCTTGCGCCTGTTGCCTCTACGAGACATACACGGCAGGAACCCTGGTTGCATTCACCGTGGTTGAATGCGCAAAGTGAAGGGATCTCATATCCGCACTTCTTAGCAGCCTCGAGGATGGTAAGACCTTCCTCAACCTGATAGGAGATGCCTTCTATTTTAATATTAATCATCGCCATAGTAGTTACCTCCTTATCTTACTCTTTAATGATAGCCTTAAGCTTACAGTTGCTCATACACAGACCGCACTTAACGCACTTGTCAGGATCGATCTCATATGAAGCGAGCTTATGACCTTCAGCAATATAGTCTGTCTGAGTGATGCAGCTTGCAGGACAGTTACGTGCGCACATACCGCATCCGATACACTTATCCTTATTGATCTTATACTGCATAAGGCTCTTACAAACGTGTGCAGGGCACTTCTTGTCAACGATGTGAGCGATGTACTCATCACGGAAGTGCTTGAGTGTGGAGTTAACAGGGTTGGAAGCTGTCTGGCCGAGAGCACAGAGAGAGTTTGTCTTGATAGTCTTGGAAAGTTCTTCCAATGTATCGAGATCTTCCATTGTTCCCTTACCCTCGGTGATCTTTGTGAGAACTTCGAGGATTCTCTTTGTACCGATACGGCAGGGTGAGCACTTACCGCATGACTCGTCGCAGATGAATTCCATATAGAACTTTGCAACGTCAACCATACAGTTGTCTTCGTCCATAACGATAGCTCCGCCGGAACCCATCATGGAACCCTTCTGAACGAGGTTATCAAAATCGATAGGCTCATCGAGGAATTCCTCTGTAAGACATCCGCCTGAAGGACCACCGGTCTGGATAGCCTTGAACTTCTTGCCGTTAGGGATTCCGCCGCCGATGTCATAGATGAGTTCACGGAGTGTTGTACCCATAGGGATCTCAACGAGACCAACGTTGTTAACCTTACCGCCGAGAGCGAATACCTTAGTACCCTTGCTCTTCTCTGTACCAACTGAAGCGAACTCAGCTGCACCTTCACGGAGAATATATGGAACACAAGCCAGAGTCTCTACGTTATTAACGCAGGTAGGCTTTGCCCACAGACCCTTGATAGCAGGGAACGGAGGACGGGGTCTCGGCATGCCGCGCTTACCTTCGATGGAGTTAAGGAGAGCTGTCTCCTCACCGCAAACGAAAGCACCGGCACCAAGTCTGATGTGACAATCGAACTTGAATCCTGTGCCGAGGATGTTGTCTCCGAGAAGACCCATTTCTCTTGCCTGCTTGATAGCGATCTTCAGACGGTTAACTGCGATAGGATACTCGGCACGCACATAGAAATAACCTTCAGATGCGCCGAAAGCGTAACCTGCGATCATCATACCTTCGATAACTCCGAGAGGGTTACCCTCGAGGATGGAACGGTCCATGAATGCACCAGGGTCACCCTCGTCGCCGTTACATACAACATACTTCTGATCAGATTCAACATTAAGAGCGAACTGCCACTTTCTTCCTGTAGGGAATCCGCCGCCGCCACGGCCACGGAGACCGGAAGCCAGAACTTCGTCGATAACTTCCTGCTGTGTCATGGACAGAGCCTTCTTCAGACCCTGGAATGCACCCATACCGAGTGCCTCATTGATATCTTCAGGATTGATGACACCGCATCCGTGGAGAGCAACACGACGCTGCTTCTTGTAGAAGTTGATGTCTTCCTGCTTTGTCTTCTTCTCCTGAGTAGCGGGATCAACATAGAGAAGTCTCTCTACGATCTGGCCACCTGCGATATCTGTATCAACGATCTCTTCAACATCGTCGAGTGATACCATACGATAGAGTGTATCCTCAGGATAGATCTTTACGAAAGGTCCCTGTGAGCAGAAACCGAAGCATCCAACCTGATTAACTGTTACCTTGTCGGAAAGTCCCTTAGCTGCGAGAACCTCCTCGAACTTAGCCATGATCTCCTTGGAGTTGGAAGACAGACATCCTGTACCGCCGCAGAGAACGATATGACGCTTGTCATCCAATCCCTTGAGCTTGTCCTCGAGACACTTAGTACAAGCAACTGACTTCTGGTCAAGATCTGCTACTGAAGCTATATTACTCATGCTGTTGCCTCCTTCCTGTAAGAATCGATGATGCCGGATACCTGGCCTACCTCAACCTTGGGGTAAACCTTACCGTTGATGCTTACAGCGGGTGCGATACCGCACGCACCGATGCATCTCAAAGCATCGAGAGTGAAGAGTCCGTCTTCACTTGTCTGTCCGGGCTTGATGTTGAGAAGTTCGGAGAACTTATCAATAACATTCTGTGCGCCCTTGACGTAGCATGCTGTTCCAAGACAGCATCCGATTACATACTTGCCCTTCGGTTCCAAAGAGAAGAATGAATAGAATGTGACAACACCATATATCTCAGCCACCGAGATACCGGTCTTCTGTGATACGAGCTCCTGAACTTCAAGCGGAATGTATCCGTATTCGTTCTGGATGTCGCTCAGTATCATCATGAGGGGAGTCTTCTCATCTGTGTATCTGGCACAGATCTCCTCAATCTTTGCTGCAGCCGCAGCATTAAGCTTTGCCATACTTGCCTCCTGTAAAAATGTTGTTGTTGTTGGGTTCACAGACGGATAATACACTCTTCTCCACAGAAATCATCAGGGATCTCCGTGTGGGAAGTGATGATAAGTATCCTGTCTTTTTTGTGAGCCGATATGTATTCTAACATATTTTTTATATTTTTAAAATCTAATCCTGTAAAAGGTTCATCCAAAATTAACAGATTCGAATCTTTGAGACACGCTCTCGCGATCGCAACTCTCCTTCTCATGCCTCCGCTGAATTCAGATACCTTTTTATCAAGTTCGTCAGCAGGAAGGATCTGTGATAATTCACTGCGGATATCACCTGTGATGCCTACAGCTCTTAAATTGTCTTCTGCTGTCAGGTGTTCTATAAGCCTGTCCTCCTGGAATACCATTGATATCTCATTGTCAGAAGGACTGACTGTTCCCTTATCAGGTCTTATCAGGCCGGCAATGATATGGAGCAGGGTGGTCTTGCCACTTCCGGAAGCACCTTCGATGCGGTAAACTTTGCCGTCTTCGAAAGTGAAACTGAGGTCTCTTATGATCTGCTGACCGTTATAACTCTTGCTGATGTTGTTCAGGATAATGCTCAATGCAGCAGCCTCCTTATCAGAAGTGATATCAGTTTCTCAAACAGGAATGCCAGAAGAACTGCCATGAGAGTCCATGCAAAAAGTTCTCCCGTATCGATATAGATCTTGGACAGGTATATACCGTCTCCCATGGAGTGGAGAGGCCTTGCGATGACTTCGCCTGCGATCCCGCTCTTCCAGCTCATGCCGCATGCGAGCTTGAATGCTCCCGTAAGGAAGGGCTTCAGATGCGGAATGTAGATGTTTCTGATGACTGATCCGTTTTGCATGCGGAATACCTTTGCCATCTCGAGAAGCTTGATGTCGGTGGAACACAATCCTTCGAAAGTGTTGAGATAGATGATCGGAAGCACTACAAGAGCACTTATTATCATTGACAGGTAGGGTGCTCCGAACCAGATGAGGAGCAGGATTACAAAACTTGCCACAGGGATCGATTTTATGACAGACATAAACGGACTGATGAATTCTCCGAACAGACGGAATCTGTAAGCAATATATGCGAGAACAAGCCCTGCTATGCTTCCGATAACAAATCCGGAAATGATCCTCAATGACGTGTTACCGAGCGACAGCCAGAATTCACCCGTTGCAGAAAGCATTATCAATGTTCTGACAGTCTCATAGGGACCTGCGAAAAGAATGGCGTTGTTGATAAAAATAGACATGGCCTGCCAGATGGCAAGCCATATCACAATGATTACTAATGTTCTTACGCGCTTATCCTGCATAATAGAAGTCATCACCGGGCATAGCGCCGCCGATGGACTTGGGGTTCTGATCGAACAGTGTCTGCAGATAACCTGACAGAGCAGGCTGGATATCAGCACCAGTGATGCTTACGATGTTGCAAAGAGGTATAGCCTTCTGGGCAAGAGGAGCCTTGGCGATGATGCCGAGTTCCACTACGCGGTCAGCTGTTGTTGCAAGATCCGTATCGATCATCACGACACTGTTGTGGTGATCAACGAGGAATTTTGTTACTGCTTCCTTGTGCTCATCGAGGAATTCTGTTCTTACGATCGTTACGCCTGTTATGAACATGGACCCGTTGTCCAGGGCTTCCCAGGAATCATTGAGTGAGAAAGCCGGTGCAACACCTTCGATCTGTGCGCATGCAGCTGTTGCTGCAGGCTGGGGAAGGATAGCGATCTGGGAAGGATCCTGTGACAATGCTGCGATTACTTCCTGACCGTCTGCTCTGAAGTCAAGATCAACATCATTTACTCCGTACTGTTCAAGGAGGTAGTTTACAGCGAATTCAGGGGTTGCACCCTGACCTGTTGTAATTACTGTCTGTCCCTGAAGATCCATGATATCTGTGATATCAGCATTGCCTGTAACACAGTAGAGAACACCTAATGTATTGATGTCGATTACCTTTACTCCGCCGTTTGTCTTGTTATAAAGCGATGCTGCAAGATTTGCCGGAACGAGTGCGATGTCGAGCTGACCTGCACCTATCTTGCTTGCGATCTCATCGGGAGCTGTTGCCATCTCGAATTCATAGCCTTCAGCAGCATCGCTCATCATGTTTGCAATTCCAATAGTAGTAGGTCCTTTAAGGGATCCTACTCTGACTGTAACATCATCGGACTGCTTAGCGCATCCTCCGATTACAGTAAGTCCCATAACAAATGCCAGGGACAAAGCCAGTATTTTTTTCATGTTCTTTCACCTCACAAATTAGTTTGCTAATCAGTTTGCTGTCAGCAACGGCTAATTATAACATTTAATGTTTGGAGATTGCACGTTCCATGGGGCAGTTTTCGTTAACAATAGTTGCTTTAACATGACTGTTGACCTTTTGCTGTCTGTCATTTATAATTAGCGAGTTCATTCCACGACGAGAGGGGGGATTAAGAGATGTCTGAGATCAGAGTTAAGGAGAATGAGAGCCTTGACAGTGCACTCCGCAGATTCAAGCGTTCATGTGCAAGATCAGGTGTTCTCGCAGAAGTTCGTAAGAGAGAACATTATGAGAAGCCTTCAGTTCGTCGTAAGAAGAAGTCAGAGGCTGCTCGTAAGAGAAAGCACTGATAAAGTGACTGTTACAAGAGGTACCGATATGGTACCTTTTTTAATTTGGTTGTAGTTTGTGATATAATTAAATGTTAGAATTAAATTAACAACCTTCCTGTGGAGGTAATGATTATGAAGAAGTTTTTACATAAGGAAACTATTATCGCAGCGGCTGTTGCAGCAGCTTTGCTGATTAACATGCCCGCTGTGGCAACATTTGCAGATGATGCTTTGGCAGGTGAAGATAATGCCGTCGAAGCTCCTGAAGAAGAGAATTTGCAGGAAGAACCGGCAGTAACGCCTGATGCTGAAGCACAGGAAACGGCAGAGCCTGAGGTCCCTTCTGTCGTGGAACCATTCATTAATGCAGCTCCTGCATTATTTGGTGCACCTGATTCTGTAACGCCCGGGGACAGCAATGCAAAGCAGAGCGATAGAAATGAATACTTGCGATACAGGGTTACGACAGATACTTTAGGGCATGTAGGATTTATGGTGGATAGGATTGAAAACAACGATGTCAGGTATTTTTGCTCCGAACCCTGGCTTACAGCAATGAGTATCGATGGTGCTGCTCCAATAGATATCAAAGGGAATTCATCGGGACAGCTCTTCGGAGTTCCGACCGCTTCAGGAGATATATCAGCCTGGATCACCGCCGAACTTAATGGCAATAATATAGTCTTTTCATATCATATTTTAAATAGCGGAGATACCGCACATGCTGTGCAGATAGGTACGGCTTCCGGTTTTTTCTTCCTTGATGTACAAAATCAGGATACTCAAGCAGATAAGATCGTTTACAGCAATAACGAATTTGTTGTCTCAAAATTTGACGGAACCGGGACAAATGAATTCAGTTTAACGAGCGATATGTCTTTTGCTACGCGTTTTCTTGGACCTCGTGATGTTTATACCACAGGTCCTGATTATGACTATCATTTTTATAACTATATCAATGGAAATATTGTTAATGTTTTCAGTAACTCAACAACCAGTAGTTTGAATGTTGGGGGAAAGATTCAAGGAGATAAAGGCGAATGGAAATCTCCATGTTTCTCATATTCATGGACTTGTGACGTTCCTTCAGGACAGGTAGTTACCAGATCTGTAAATTGTACTGTAAAGTCAATCCAGGAGATCACTGCAGACGATGTTACGCTCTCATATGGTGATACAGACGGTCAGATCATTGCAACAACAAACGGCGACGGCACTCTGTCTTATGAAGTGACCGAGGGGAATGACATTATCAGTGTTGATAACACAGGTAAGATCACGGCACTTTTGCCGGGTACCGCAACGGTCAAGATAACAGCTTCTGCAACACAAAGATCATATGAGGCCAGCAAAGAGATCGAGGTTACCGTGAACCCTGTATATACTGAGGTTTCGATCGATTACTGTAATGGTGAGGAAGATGAAGTCCTGCGTGTTGATGCATCTCAGTCTCTTCAGATATTACTCGAGAGGAAAGCTGACAGCATGACATACGAGGAAAGATCTATCATCGGATGGTATCTCGATAATGACTATGCTGAAGAATACGATATAACCAGGCCTGTAGGTCTTAGCGCATTTAGGATCTATGCAAAGTGGACTGAACTCACTTACACATTTGTTGAGGGTGCTGACTCTGTCTGGACACAGGGCGGCAAGGAAGATCTTGTTTTCAGGGTGTCACGTAATGTCGGTGATGCCTATACATTTGGCCATTTCGAAGGAGTCCTGATCGATGATGGACTTATCGATGCAGCAAACTATACTGCAGAATCAGGAAGCGTAATCGTCAAGCTCAAACCGGGCTATCTCAACACACTGTCGTCAGGCGAGCATACTATCACTGTCACTTTTGATGACGGAAACAAGGCAACAGCAAAATTCTCTGTTGCCACAGTCTCCCCGCAGACAGGCGAGGGCGCCGGCTCGTGGATGCTCATTGCCGCATCGGCGATTGCTCTTTGCGGTGCATTCGCTCTCGGAAAAAGCATTAAAACAAGGAAGAACGAACAGTAATGGCTAAGATCGGCGTATTAGGCACTGGCACATGGGGAATGGCACTGGCGCGTCTCCTCGCAGATTCGGGAAGACATGAGGTTACCTGCTGGTCAGCGCTTCCGGAGGAACTTGATTATTTCAAAGCAACAAAGCGTCATCCCAATCTCCCGGGTGTTCCGATTCCTGATGAGATAGTTTTCGAGAAGGATATCGGCAAGGCTGTCGAAGATAAGGATGTGATCCTCTTTGCAGTCCCTTCGGTATATGTCAGGAGCACAGCCCATAAAGCCGCACCATTTCTTGCGGACGGTCAGATAGTAGCTGACTGTGCAAAGGGAATAGAAGAGGGAACGATGATGTTCCTTACCGAGGTTATAGCAGATGAGACGGATAAGACATGTCCCGGTAAAAAACTGAGACTTGTGGCTTTGTCAGGACCTTCACACGCTGAAGAGGTTGCAGTGGATATCCCCACCAGCATCGTATCCGCATCAGAGGACATTGAGGCTGCAAAAGCCGTTCAGGCCGTGTTTATGGCCGGGTGCCTCAGAGTATATACGAACACTGATATCAAGGGCGTTGAGATGTGCGGAGCCCTCAAGAATGTCATTGCCCTGGCTGTAGGATGCTCGAAAGGAATGGGGTTCGGTGATAATACAACTGCTGCCCTTATCACGAGAGGAATGGCTGAGATCTCGGCTCTTGGTGTCGCCATAGGGTGTGATCAGAGCACTTTCGCAGGCCTTGCAGGCATAGGAGATCTCATTGTTACTGCTACGAGTGAACACAGCCGTAACAACCGATGCGGAATGATGATCGGTGAAGGTGTTCCTGTCAGGAAAGCTATAGAAAAGGTCGGAATGGTCGTAGAAGGTATAAACTGTCTTCCGGCCGCGATGGAACTGTCAGAGCGATACAATGTGGATATGCCTATTATATCTGCGGTTGACAGGGTTGTTAACAAGGGTGAGACTCCCGCAAAGATGGCTACTTATCTGATGGGAAGAAGCAGGAGTCACGAATTTGATAATAACTGACGGATAAAATCTTCCGTCAGGTTCTCACAATCATGACGCCACTTTCTGATGATCCTGTCTGCTTCTGTTTTATCTGCGGCAGACAGAGAGAGTTTTAAGGTGCCATCCGGCCCTTCATATCCCAGTGATACTTCAACGCTGCCGTCCTTCTGAACGGCCGAGGCAGTTATTCTGCTGCTTCTCTTTATGTCTTCGGTGAGTTCTTCCGCGATGCTGTCCAATGTCTGACGGAGTTTGTCATTTATGGCTCCGCGCAGGTCTGACAGTACGGCAATGCCGCCTTCGGTTAGCGTTAAAACCTCTGATGAACCGACTGTATCGCTCTCGCCGGGTGCCGTACCCGATCTGTCCATGAGATTGCCTGCGATAAGCTCCTCATAAGCCGAAGCGAAATCAAAATAATCGACATATAAAGACTTCATGCATCCGTCGAGCAGCTGGTGGTAAGTTGCTCCCGGAC